>OGSS01001038.1_pt1 | contig 21375 bp, 32 predicted proteins | sample 1553591 | NCBI WGS metagenome assembly OGSS01 (sample SAMEA2580061, study PRJEB22360) | human gut metagenome | biome: human gut; feature: human-associated habitat; material: faeces | place: Denmark | collected 2008/2010
TAGGTCCCCATTTCAGCGTCAACAGCAGACTCAGCGGCAGCCGTGGCAGAACCGGCAGCCGAAGTTTTGCTAGCCTGGGCGCCATTGGCGTATCCCTGGGCTGTGGATACCTTACTATTCATTTGGGCAACAAAATTCTCAAACCAATTCTGGTCTGGCTGTGTAATGCCAGACCCTGGGATTAATCCCGGATGTATTGTATATATCTTTTCTTTTGTCTTTAATATATATGATTTGGTATTCGGTGCTGTACCGTTAACCCATACACCAATCTTAATGTCTCCTGACTGTTGCGTTGCCTTTTCCGGTATAATCCACCCAAATCTGATAGCATTACTGTTATACTCTACATTCACTGGGCTATCTTCGCTGCCGCTTCCATCTTTTAATTCATAGTGTATCCATATAGACATTTCAGTTAAATCAATGCCATCATAGTATCTATTTATCATAAAAGATATGTACTGGCTGTATGCTTCTCCCTGCACTGATATCTGCGCAGTAATATCTCCGATTGTACGCCCCTCGATATAGGTATACTCTTCATCTTGATATTCTGGATAATCCATGTATTTATCACTTTTTACCCACTCTTCTGTTTCCCCTAATGCAAATGCCAAAAATGCATCATCCAAATTATTAGCATACATATATTATCACCCCTGGTCTACCACCGCGAAATCCGTTACAAGCCTTACGTCTTTCTTTTGTCCAACTACTTTCACAGAAAATCTTTTTAGCCGTGCCACATCATCTGGAACACGACATTTAGAGTTAAATATCGGGACATAGTATTTCTGCTCATATACAGCCACCTTATTATACCCAATCCAAGATGCATCAAATAAGAAATCACATTCAAGATAATTCTGTGTTCCTGCCACAAGATATGGATGCGGAGAAATATATTCAATATGTTGTTTCTCTACTTTGAATCTTAATGTTTCCATATCTATTCCTCCACAAAAAATCCCGGACGTTCTTTAGGTTGCGCTTCCTGTACCATAGCTTTTGCATCTTCTCCGGATAACCCTTCAAACTTCTGAAAATACATCCAGGCCGGCACCTTTCCCTGTACAACATACTGCCACCATCTTGCCCGGTCCTCTTCTCGGTTGTATGTGATGTCACCAAAATCATATGTGATTTCGTAAGTCCCTGCCGGTGCAAGCCCATACAGGTCAGCATATACATTGAGAGCATATATTGCCCCATCAAGACAACTTTCCAGCTTGTCACGCACATCCTTGATTAGCTGTATAGTCCTCCGGTCGTCAGCCTCTACCTGTGTGGCTGTGACCATTCCTGTTTTTTCATCAAGCACAAAGTACCCGTTGGAATATCCACACTTAAATCCAACAAACGAAAGTAGGTTGTTTATTCCAGTAATTCTGATATCAGTATTCAAAGAAGGAACAATCTCCTGATAGAAAGACTCCGTTCCATTTCCAAATACATTTTTTACATAATGAGGAAGCTTTTCGTTGCTCATACCAGCATAACGCCCCTTAATGTTTGTACCGCTTCCAAACATTAGCTGGTCATCTGCCAATATAATTTTTTCGCTGTCGAATATTTCCCCCACATTCCGGCTGTATGCCACATCTAAGTCCTTTAGTTCCTCGATGGCTTCTGAAAACATCGGTAATCCAAGCGGAGAGGAAATATCTATATTATTTGCTTGCGGTGTCCGAAACACTCCAAACATCGGACCATCCAGTTTTTCTCCGTTTGATTTTAGGATTGGTGGGGTTTCTGGCATAAGGTCAGCCCATTTTGTCCTATTTAATGCAATTGGGTCTCCCAGGCTGTTTGCCGAACTTGAAACATAGGCTTTGTTGGATATGTAATAGGGGTAATAGTTATTGTCTCCATCTTTGACCTCAACAAACCTATGATATTCAAACCGGGTGTAGTATTTCTTGTTTTCGCTATAGCTGTCCTTAAACACAATCCCATAGATACCTTCATTGTCGCAGTCAGTAACAATAAAATCTTGCGGTGTGAATATGTCCAGCCCCTTACCATTGGGTTTTAGTATGATTGTGCCGTAGGCCATACCATATTCTACCCAGTGCCTAATCTGGAAATATATCTTGTCAATCTGCTCCTGGAGCCACGCCGCCCGCGCACTTCCATCAATCTGTATCCCAATAGCCAACGTGGCAAGCCGGGCCGTCTCGGAGCAGATAGCCTTTGCAAAATTGATTGTCTTAACGTTATCATCAGCGTTCACCCAATAGGGAGTACCCCGGTAGATATTGGCGCACTCTTCAATCTTGCTTTCCATCTCCGGGGATACTACTGATTCAACATTAAAATCTTCTTCTGCCTGTCGTTTGAATATCATTCCTATCACCTTTTTAGCCCATGTTATTAGTCCCATTTACTCACCTATATCTTGCGCAATTTTCAATATAGCTCAAAGGTAACAATACCGATTGTTCCTTTAATATCTGTCTCTGCAATCCTTTGGGTGTATAGATGCAGTTTGATATTAGTTCGTTTATTCCTTGCCGTATAACGCATTCCTCTGTGTATGAATGACCAGGGGAAATATCAACATACTTTTTTAAAAATTGTCCTACTCGCTTTTTGCTATATTCTTTCATGCACTGTTTCCCCTTCGCATTGATAACGGGCTTGTGGCATAGCGGAGAGCGTCAATCCAGTGGTCGTTTCCATCCGGGTAATCCGCTATCACTTCTCCGCTGCTGTCTACCTCATGCTCGTATTCTATGATTTCCTTGTATGCTCGTGGCGTGCGAGCCGGGTCTATAACGATTGTACGGCACTGCAACCACTCAAAGGTATATTTCCTGCTTCCTGGCGTTACAATGGCTCTGCGTGCCGGTAAACCAGCGTCGCGGAAGTCTATAATGCTTTCTTCTTCATCCACTCCGCAATAGATTGTATAATCATCATACCCGGCATTCTGTATATCCTCCGCCATCTTACTATTACGGATTTTGCACCCCCCCATTTCGTCAAGCAGCACAACCAATTCCTTGTTTGGTATGTAAGCGGCCCGTATAAATGCTTTGGGGTCCGGGAACCAGCCCCAGTCCTGCCCCTGGTAAATGCTTTGGTATCCCTTGATTTCTTCGTCTGTGATTGTTCGCACATCCAACATGTCAAATATATTTGTACCAAGTCCAACCGGTAGACCTAAATACTCATGATTATATGCCCGCTCATTGGTGGCCTTAAGATGTTCTGCTCGCTCAATGAACATTTCTCCCAGCCAATCAACCGGTACAGAACGGTAATCGCTTTTATGTCTATACGCACTGTCATCTGGAGTATTTACATACTGATTAGCCCAGTTGCTTTGACTGATGGGTGGGTTAAAGGATTTGAATACAACAAACTTGCTGCCGCCACGTAACACTGACTGCTCAACAGTTCGTATTTCCTCCGGCCCTGCAAATTCGTCCAGTTCCTCGAACCATAAATATTTAAAGTATCCCTTACTGGCTTTAATTGACTTTGTTTTCTTTGCCTTATCAAGTCCACGGAATATTATCTTTTGTCCTGTTGGCTTATAAACGAATCTGTATGGGCTTGTACGGGATTCCCATAAATCTGTTACTCCTAATGCGTCTATCGCCCACTGTATCTGTTCAAATACTGATTCTCCGATGGTTACGGCGTACTTACGAAACACTACCGCATTGGCCTCTGGGTCATCCATCATTCCCAGTATGATTTCAACGGATATGAAAGAGGACTTTGTGGAACCGCGCCCACCGTAAAGGTCATAATATGTATGATTGTTGTCCAGGATATCCCAATGAACGCCATAGAAGGAAGGAGCGATTACATCAGTCAGATTTATTGTTGTCTGGTCTTGGTATGTTGTTGACAATGGTAATCCCGCCGCCCTCCTGCTTCTTGTCTGTATCTATTTTACGCTTTGCCAGTTCCACCGCCGCTTTGGTCCTCTCTGCTAGAGGGGCATCAAGGCCGAATTGGTCTTTTACTTCTCCGCGCATTACAGACGTAAGGTATTGCAGTATTTCAGCGGCATCAGCTATGCGGCAATCATCAATCTGTTTCTGTCGCTCAGAGATATATGCAGAAACCGTAGGCTTCCGTAAGTTTTCACGCCCTATTGCGTCTGCTGTCCGTAAGCTGTAACCAGCCTTTCTCGCAGCTTCAGCCGCATTCCCGCACTCTATGTAATAATCCGCAAACGCTTTCTGCTTTGGTGTAAGCTCCACTTAACCACCATCCTGTCCAAAATCTCTCAATATATCAATAAGCGCTATATAAACTCCCCGGCTCTCAATAGCGTCTAAATAGTCTCCTCTTTCCCTGGCTTCATATTCTTCCGTTTCAGCTTCTTTTACTCGCTTTTTGATTTCTTCAAAAATATCCTGCACCGTTATTTTATATGAATTGCTTTTAATACCAGCCAATTTATAAATGTCACAATCAAGAGCTTTTCCTAATTTGCATAAAGAATCTATTTTTGGTTCATATTTCCCAGCCTCATACTCTTGTATAGTTATTACAGCAATTCCCGTAGATTCTGCAAGTTGCTTTTGCGTTATGTTTTTTCTCTTACGCAAAAATTTGATATTATCGCCTATACTCGTTCTTTCATCTATTGAAGGAGTTCTAATCCCAGAAGATATATCGCAAGTTAATTTTTCTATTGGTTTATTCCCTTCTACAATATCATATAAAGTGATTTTCAAAATTTCTGATATTTTTTTCAATATGTCAATAGAGGGTTTTCTTTTATTATTTTCCCATCCGTATACTGCATTTTGCGAAACACCCATAAGCTTTGCGAGGTCGCATTGGCTTAAATGTTGTTTTTTTCTAAAATACATTATGTTTTCTCCAATGGTTCCCATTCCTTCATCGCCTCCCATATCTCCTGCAAGCACTTTACAATCTCAATCCCCGATGCACTCCGCAGTATCTCATAATCCCTGATTTTCCATTCCCCATGCTTATCCTGTTGTAGCACAGGGGTGCTTAATATCCATATGGTTATCATGCGTCCCTGTTCCTCGCTATAGAATTGATTGGTGGATATCTTGATTACAAGTCTGGTCTGCAATATGGCACGCTGGAGCTTTTTCATGATTGAACTAAGATTCATCTTTGCTTTCTTCCTCACGGTATTCTTTGCATACTTCCATATGTGAACACCATATGGTTGCTGTTGTTTTTCTCGTAATATTAGAATCCATCATGTTTCTATATAATTCAGTTTCATTTTCGGCTTTTGCATTAATATGAATACAGTTTTCACAGCATCGCTTTAATAGATTAATAATCATGTTTTTACCCCATGTGGTATAATAGTCCTATACTAATTTTACCATGCGCATGTAATGTAAATCGTCCCCACATTTTTTATATAATCTTAAGTTGAGTAATTGATATTCCTAAAGCATTTGCTATTTTTTTTAATTGTTCTATTTTAGGATTCCGGTCCCCAGATTCATATTTCTGTAAGGTGAAAACAGAAATTTCCGCATTTTGGGCCAATTTTTCTTGTGTTAGTTTTGCTTTTACTCTTTCTTCTTTTATCCGTTTTCCAGTGTCAATATTCATTAAATCGTCAATGGATATGTTTAGTGCATCTGCAATAGAAAAAAGGATTTCATATTTTGGTTCACGCTTGTTGCTTTCGTATTGTCTAATTGTAATTTCTGCTAATCCTAAAGCTGCACCCAATTCCTTTTGTGTCAATCCTTTTTTTTCACGATATTTCTTAATGTTTTCTCCAATTGTCATAATCTCCATCCGTATCAATTCATCTATCGTTATACCCATTTCTTTACAAAACGAATATATCAAGTTTATTCCTGGTTCACGAATTTCATTTTCATAATTTGACCATGAGGATTCTGGTATTCCGAGACGTTTTGCCATATCCTTTTGTGAAATTCCTGATTTTATCCTTACTTGTTTTATTCTTTTCCCTATTCTTATGTAATCATTGATTCCTGCCATATATATTCTCCATTCGTGTGAAAAAATCGTTTTCTACCCCTAAAGCAGTTGCAAGTTTTTGCAATTGTTCATCTCTAGGAAGTGAATGATTATTTTCATATCTGCGTATCTGTACTTCGTGAATGCCGCTTTCAATAGCAAGCTTCTTTTGCGTCCATCCCTTATTTTTTCTTAGGTTGCGGATGCTATCACCAATTCTTAATAACTCGCTTGCCTTTATATGACTAATTGTCATCCTTTCCACCTCCCAAACAATGTCATTAACCTCCTATATTCATCCAGCGTCTTTCTTTGGTACCCATAAAAATCATCCCGTTTAATTGGTATGTTCTTCCTCTTGCTCAGCTTGTCATATCCGATGTTACCCACAAGGCTCTCATATATTTCCACTTCCAGGCCAGGAGCAGAGGATATGGCACACTGAAACAATGTAAGCTTATCTTCTACGCTGGCGGTCTGGCAGTATTCTTTTATGCGCTTTGCTTCATCATCGGTAATGCCATAGTCACTATAGTTCTTGTCCCTAGTCCTCATGTCCCTCCTTCTTACACATTAACCCTTTCCCTTATCGACCGAAGGGTGCGTGGATTAGATTGTGCATAATACCGTGCTGTAACTCCTGGGTCTGCATGTCCCATAATCTCCTGTATGGTCCCAATATCAACCCCTCTGTTCTTCAAATTCATTCCCAGCGTCTTGCGTGACTTATGCGGATATACCCGGCATGTTAATCCAGCCCTCTTTTTTATGGTTTTCAATATTGCCCGGAATCCACAAGTGGTCATTTTTCCATACGGATTTCTGGAGCGCGGGAACATATACAGGCAATCATCTTTCCTGCTGTCCAAATACAGTCCATAATAATGCCGCGCATCATCATCCAGATAGATTGTACGGTATCTTCCTCCTTTCTCTCCTTGTATCCATATATCTCCGGTTCTCATGTCTATCTGGTCCAGAGTTATTTCTGCAATCTCCCCTATCCTGGCCCCAGTGCTGCGCAACATCTCCAATAATGCCCTTTCACGGATATTTTTACATGCGTCCCTTAACATTGCAGATTCTTCTGGGCTGTAGTAATCAATCGGTTTAATGGGAACTTTCTTTGCTGGTATAGATTCTACCGGATTATCTGTAATAAGCTTTTCAAGGCGCATCCATGTGAAGAATGCTGATAGAAAACGGCGTTCATTATTGTAAGTACTGGGCTGATTTTTCTTTCCACCACTGGACACATTTCTAATTTCATATCGCGATAAATACCAATCTATATCTGTGGTATCCATCTGGTCCAGTGATTTTGTGCTTATCTCTGTCAGCAACCTTCGTATGGCATTAAGATAGTTTTCTTTGGTTCCTCTCGCTAAATCCCGTTTTTTAACCAAGAATAATTGTATTATGTACTGATTCCGCTGGCTTATATCATCCTTTCTTTCTGCTGGGAGTGTAGTTATTTCCTCCATATTGACTTTAACTAATTCCTGTTGCATTACATTTTGCAGAATAGTAAGAGTCTGCTGCTCCATGATATATAAGGACATGGCTACCAGTACATTGTTGATTATTTCAGCTTTAATTGTCTGTGTACTCATAATTATATCCTCCTCGTTCGTATTGATTTTTACGTCTGAGTAAGATATAATATACTCAGACGTATTTACGGGAGCGGTGGATTCATCTTGGCGGGTGACCACCGCTCAGTTTTTATTCTGTGCATATATGTTCCTCTATTTATTTTTCTTTATTCGGAAAATGTCAGTTTAGTTAATATCTCCTGCCCACTGCTCAGCCATCGCCTTTGCAATCCCGGGAAAGGTTTTTGCCCTTATCTTTGGATCTCGTTCTTTCCGCCCTTGAAAACGTCGGTAATTACCTTTCAAATCCTTGAAACCACCATTTACATACGGTTCGTGATAAGCCATTATCTTTGTAGGCAACAAAGGCGGCAATCCTTTAAGCCATAAGCATGTCCTTTTGCTATATGGGTGTCCATGCTCATATGGCTGTATTGCCTGTGTATATTCCGGCAGTCCAACAATTTTCATGGGCGTAGGGTTTTCAATAGCAATTTTTTCACAATTGGCATTGTAGAATTTTAAAAAGAATTCTTTTGCGTCCATCGCTTTTTCATATCGTTCCTGTACAAGCTTCCCGTTTTTCCTCATTCTCACTGCCCCAGCATTCGTCAGATATGTACATGGCGGGAATGCAATAATCATATCCCACCGTATCTTAAGCAGTTCCAGGGCATCCACCTGTAAATGCCATTCTGGATGGCCGCCGTTACACGGCTCTATGTCACAGCTATAGGCTTCATGCCCCAACTTCCGTAACTCAATCGTTACCGCTTGTGATTCCTCACACGCCACCAATATTTTCATTTCCTAAAAGGTTCCGCATATGCTTTCCCGGCCGGGGAACGGCTCCTTTCTTAGTTTTCAAAATGTTAATTTTGCCGTTTTTGTTTCTTGTATTCTACAACTGCATCATCATATAGTTTCTTACTGCATTTTGTCGGATTTCCAATGCCTTCCGATTGATAAAAATAAGATTTTCCTTCTTTCCAAAATGTCACATTTCCGCCGATATCCCTGCCCTGGCAAAATACAGTAACCATTTACTTTACACCTCCGTTAAATGTTAATTCTGGTTACAACCTTTTTTCACCTTCTGAATCTTTTTCAGTTTCTCAATCAATAATCCCCGGTTCGTCTCACAATCTCGAAAGAACTTCCCTTCCCGCAGCAGATAGTACTCGTGCCGGCCGTAACCATCATGATATTGGGCCTCATAGCTCCCATCCTTGTACCCATCAAATATCCTTGCGTGGTATACCTTGACCACCATGCTGGTCCCGTCCTCCAGGTCATACCGATAGTACCGCTCTCCGGTCTGTTTCGTCTCAATCCATAACGGCCACATCTCATATGCATCCACGAAGGCAGCCCGTTGGTCATTGTTCTTAAGCACCGGCAGTTCCGGCTGCTCTGGCTTCGGCGGCGGATTCATGATGTCATCCAAATCGCACACATAGCTGGCCAGGGCACAAACCTTTATTTTCAGCCGGCGGATGTGGGTGTCGTTTTCGTCCACCCCGCATCCCAGCCCGGCATGAAGCAGTTTTTTTGCACGTTCCAGTTCTTCCTGGGCAATCTGCAGCTCGGTCAAGGATTCCTTCGGGTCCCGTATGTCCTCCTCCGTTTCTGGAATCTCCGTGAATTCACCATCAATCACGGTATCCTGGGATTCTGACATACCAGGGATATCGTTTTCATGTTCTGATGCCTCATCCTCAGCACATCCCAAGAGGCTGAGTAATTCCTTTACGTACTTGCCCCAGGTCAAGCTCAGAAATGTCTCGCACATATTATCCTGGAAATAAATCCGTTCCGGCCCGCATTGATAAAAGCCGTACTCCGTTGAGCCGCCGTTATGGGGTTCTCCGTGATTGATTATCAGCTCCTGCCTCAGCAGTTTCGCATTCCTGTCATTGACGGCCTGCGCACACGGCTTGGACATGTGATCCTGATAGAAGTCCAGAATACATTCCTCCTGGGAAGGGATGGCTGTTTTCACCTGTTGCACATCCGCAGCATCCAGTGATTGACAATCCGGCTCTGCCTTTGGGGGTTCCAGATGTTCCGAGCGCCGCTGTGAACTATAACATTCCAACTCACAGTCACCGCGCCTGACGCAGTCCCAGCAGCACATCCGGCTGCAGTCCTCCCCGGTTCCCGGGATGAGCTTATGGGCCTCCTCCAGGGTACAGTCAAATTCTGGCCGGTGGATGCACTTCCCGGATTTTTCCGGTAGAATTTTAGGCTCCACAGTTTCTGGTTCTCGCTGGAGTTCCGCATCGGCCTTATTTCCGTGCCAATACTGATATTCCGTCTCCAAACGGATATTTTCTACGTCAAACACTGTCCGGCCCGTTTCTGTATAAAAAACTGTAATGTCTGTTCGTTTAAGGACTTTGTACGTCAGGCCAAATGCCGTCACTTCACATTCTTTTTCCGGCCTGGTGTACCCGTCATCCAGGTATGCCCTTATGACCGCAGCAAATGTGACATCATAGGCATTATCAATCGTCCTGTTTCCGGCTGTGAAATGTCTTACATCAGGTTCTGATTCATGTTGTAACGTCACAACTTTTTGGGCCTCATCTACTTCAATCTCCCCATCCAGCCGCCCCTCTGTCATCTGGGATTCCGGCTCCGAATCCGGTTGCGATATTACAACTTCTGGCTTCCGGATAGCCTGCAGCTGCTTCACCGTCATATCCGGATTGGCCAGGGTCCGCTGTTCTTCCGTCAGGTAAGCCAGCTCCACCAGCTGGGAGACCTTATATTCCCTATACACATCCGCCAGCACCGGGCTGTTCCCGTCCCTGCTCAACTGGTCATTCACCTTAATACACTTACTCGCCCATCCTTTATCCCGGTCATATTTGTCACGGACGAATTCCTCAAAATTTTTATATCCAGCCTCCTGGAAGAGTTTTCTGTCCCGGATGGCCTTTAGGTAAAACCCAACCGCTATGTAGTTCCTGACTGATGACCGCATGTTGGTCTCTATGCAGTCCATGGCCTGCTCCAGGGTCATGTCACGTTCATACCACTGCATTACTTCATACATTAGCTTCCCCTCCATCAGCACATCGGCTCATACTGCCACTTCTTCTCATTCCACTCAACTGCCACCGGCGCCCCGCAGTCATAGCAGTCCACGTCAAATTCAGTCTCCGTCATGTTGGTCAGATACCTGGCCTGCCGGCCGCATTCACATTTTATGTACAGCGGAACCATACGCTCCATCCTTGTCACGGCCCCGCATTCACACCGGTAATGATTCAGCCGTGTCTTGGCACAGAACCCTCTGATCTTTCCACATGCAGGGCATTTCATGTACAGATACCCGCCATACCCTGCGGAGATGATTTTAGGCGCCGGTTCCTCGCCTTCCTTTTCCGGAATCCCTGCTGCTTCCACCACTGTCTCAGCCTCCTGTCTTTCCTGACCTGGATAGACTGTTTCTGCCGATTCCTGAACCGGTGCCACAGCCACGCCTTCCTGCAGCTTCTGTCCCCTGCTTCCAATCAGCCACAGTGATTCTGCCAATTTGCGGAACGCCGTCCGCGCCTGGCCCTCCTCCATGTCCATCACCATATATGCTCCTGGCATTGATATCCTAACTTTCATCATTCCTAACCTCCCACTGGATTAATCCCTTTTTGTTTCCTTCCCATATTTCCTGCTTAATAATACAATCTACCGACAGTAACACAGCCTCCCCTAACCGTAGGATCCTGCTTATTTTCTGCTTCTCACTTTTCGTATCACATATAATCCTTATCATTGGTTTTCTTCCTCCTGCCGCAGGCTTACCTCCAGTTCCTTCACACAGTCCGGGCAAAGCTCAAATCCCCTAAACCTTGTTGCGCAGTCTGGACACATAGGGTTGTCACAGGTCTTTACATAGCTTCTTCGTATCCCCACAGCTATCGTATGCTTCGGCATATCGCATAACTGGGTGGCTTCCTTCTTTCCGCAATATCCGCACATTCCTCTTTTGCTTATTTCGTGGCTTACCGCGTATCCTCCATCATCTTCCCGGTCCCTGTCCTCCAGTGCCTCATACACTGCTTTCAACACCCCTGCTTCAAATGGATCACCGGAGCCGGGTTCGTAGTATTCCCTCATCATTTCATACAGTTCATCGGGGTTGTACATTCCCATTCCCCGCTCCAAACATTCAATAGCCCTGCCAAATACCTGCCTGCAGTACGCAACGGCTTTCTTATTCTGGTTGGACAGATGATTCAGAAGCTTTTCATAAGGCTCCCGGTACTTCCCCTGCAGCTCTTCTCTGGGCACCATCTGTTCGTTTTTCATCCGTATCTGATCCAGACGCTTGACTTCTTTCAACTGGTCTGATAAAATCATCAAAACACTCCTTTCAAGGTATGTGGGGCAAAAACGGGAATTAAAAATGCCCCCCAAAAACAACGTATTTACAAGGAGTTCCGGCATTGGGGGGCAAAAGGGGCAAAAGAAAAGTTATTTTATATTTATTATATATTTTTTTATTTTTAAACCGAAAGAATATATACTGCCCCTTTTGCCCCCCATATTTAAAAAAGTAAGTAAATACAAGGCTTTGCAGGCTAACAGAGGTTTCCTATTTTTGCCCCCTTTACTGCCCCCCAATTGCCCCCTGCTGCCCCCTTCCTACATCTGAGGGAATGGGAGCGTCTGCTGTTCATTTTCATCCACCTGGATAAAATCGCCTTTCAGTTCAATCCCCACAAAATACATGATCCCTTTGACCTTCACTTCCTCAAACCCCTTTTCCCGCAGGTTTGAAAAGAATATATTCTTCTTATAGATGACGCGCTCATTTTCCTCGCAGTACCGCCTGTACTCCTCAAACAGGTCGCTCCGTTTAATCCTTCCTCCCGGCGTCTTCTGAAGACAGTCCTCCAGGAATGCCTTCCCGCTGTCCGCCTCCTTGTATAATTCATTCACCAGCCGTTCACTGTTCCTTGATGCCTTCAGTTCACCGTTTTCACTTGCGTACATCTCTCCCAGGGCGTTCACCGCGGCCAGAATCGTACAGCCCACCTCCGCTGCCAGCTTCTCATCCAGTCCATAGTCCTTCTTCTGCGGCTTCTTGTTCATCTCAAAGATGAGAAGGCGCCGGTAATACGCATCTGACTTTTCGTCCAGATTGAGCGGTATCTTGTTCGCGGAGAAAAGCAGCTTTGCGTAGCTGCGGAAGGTCACCGGGTCACGTCCCTTTTTTTCATACATCAGCGCGTCCTCGCCTGTGGCCTTCTTAATCACATCGATGCTGTCCATAGCGCTGGAAGGAATATCCGCGCATGAATTTAAAAGCTGGCAGTACAGATTGGTCGCGTAGAACCTTTTGTTGAGGTCCTGCAGCGGGATGTTGGAACAGTTATCCCCTCCTATGATTGTCTCAAACAGGTTGATAATGCGGCTCTTACCCGTACCGCCGGTACCCTTGATGATCATAAACTTCTGCTGCCTGGTATCCCGGGTCATGCAGTAGCCAAGATACTGCAGCAGCATCCGGCGGTCATCCGGCCCCGCGGATATCTCTGTCAGGAACCGGTCTGTAAACCGCCATCCGTTTTCCAGATCCAGGTCCGGATGAATCTCATGAGGGATCTGATTGATGGAGAAATATTCCTTCCTGTGCGGCCGGAGCTTATGCTCTACCACATCATACATGCCGTTTTTAAAATTAATCCATGTAACCGGATACCGGTTCAGGTCCGTAAACTCCCGCTGGATGTCCTCCTGAATCAGCAGCAGGTTGAATATCTGATTCAGCGCAGCTGACTTAATAAATTCCGTGTACAGCAGTTCCTGTATCCGGTTCTTGATGCGCGTCCCGTCCCGGTCCTCGCGGAACACCCCGCACTCATAAAGGTACAGAACCCCGTTCATGGCGAACATGTCCATTTCCTGCATCAGGTAATCCACCACGGCCTTGTCAATGACGCGCCTGGGGTTGCCGTATTTGTCCAGCTGGTGGAACTGTCGTTTAAACTGAACCTCACTGCCCGGGCCGGTGAGGCGCTGTGCATACCGCAGCAGGCATTCCTTCAGCTCCTCCAGGTTCTCCGGCAGGGACAGGTATTCCTTTCCGCGGAACAGCTTCCAGCCGTCCTCCTGGTATGTGATGCCGCCTACACGCCGGAGAAGTTCCCTGATTTCTTCGTTTACCCCTTTGCGGTAACAGGCCAGCACGTATGTATAATCACACATACAGGTTCCCGTGTTGGCCTTCTCCTCCATGTACTTCCGAAAACTTTCCAGGGTAAAGTACTGCTCCGTCATCTGGTCCCTTCCAATGAATACCGCCTTCCGGCCGGCGGCGATAATCTGTCCGCACAGTGTCACATCATCGTTGATGAAAAGCAGGCGGTCCTCACCCGGCTCTGTCCGTATCATGTTGTCAAATATGGTTTTATTCATTCCGCTTTGCTCCTGATGGCCGGGTTCCCGGCCTGAGTATTAATTAAATGGCAGGCCCTCGTCCTCTACCTTATCCGGGATATGGGTGAACCCTCCCCCGACATCCACGGGCAGTTCCGGCTGGGCCGCCGGCTGCCTGGATGGGTCGAACCGCGTCACATTGGGAAATGTCTTCCCGTTATAGGTCCGTTCCTCTACTGTGGCCAGAAAGCTCCGGTGCATCATCACCTTTCCGAACCACTCCGGGGAGGGGAAGTCATAGCCATCCGGCACGCCCGTTGCCTTGGCGATTGCACTGAGCCTCCATGCCCCATTCTCGGTGAAAGTGAACCGATCATAACGCAGACGCCCACCCTGTGATTCCTGTTGTATATCCCTGCGAATTTCGTATTCCAGCACAATCTGCTGGTTTCCGTTAGGGCTGGTTACCACATCAAACGCTGCAACCGTTACTTCATACTGTCCTGGTGCTATCCTTCCAGGTTCCGTGTTGTTATAATCTACTTTCATATCATTACGCTCCTTTTATTTTTACTTGATATGCCTTAAGCCTGCTTTCATCAATCGTGCACCCCAGCTTCCGGTATACTGCTTTCCTGCTCCGGTACTGGCTCACGCACAGCCCTTCCTGTTCGTCCACAAAATCATATACGACAGGCTTTCCTTTCCCTTCTGCGGGACGCATGATACGCCCCACAGCCTGCTGTATGGCCACCTTGTCCCGGTGCGGGGTCAGCAGGTACAGCTGCTCCAGCCTTGGAATGTCAAGCCCTTCCTTAGCCAGTGAGTATGTAGCGAACAGGACGCGGGACTCTCCTGCTTTCATGCGTTCCAGCGCTGCCTGTCGGGCTTTCCGGCTGCTCTGCCCGCAGATATACTCTACACCGTCCATCATTCCGTCCAGCTCCCCGGCCAGGCGCTGCAGCTGCTCCAGGCGATCCCCCAGTACAAGCGCCGGCCGTTTTTCATTGGCCAGATATTCCATAATGGCCAGATTCCGCTCCGGCGCGTCCACCATATCGCTCAACATAGCGCCAAACTCCAGCGTTGTGTCTCCCTGGTACCGGTATCCGGTCGGGACTGCTATCACTTCTGGCGCAATCACGTTCCCGGCCTGGTTCAGTTCTTCCTGGTGGACTTCATACAGTTTCTTTCCCAACAGATAATACATCCCTTTGATAAGTCCGTCTGAGCGGTGTTCAGAGGCTGTGACGCCGATCCGGTACAGTGCCGGAAGATGCTCCAGCACATGCTCAAACATGCCTAGTTTGGAATCGCTCATAAATGCCCGGTGGCATTCATCCACCACCACGGTACCAAACCGGCGGCCGATGCTGTCCAGGTCCTTACCCTTAAGGCTCTGGACCGTGGAGAAGGTAATGTGGCTGCCGATGGTATACTTCCCTCCGCCAATGATACCGTACTCCCCTTCCTGCAGGTGTAGCTTTCCCCGGGCCCGTTCCAGTGACTGGTTTAGCAGGTCATTGGTATGGGTAATCCACAGGGCCGGCTGTCCCAGTTCTGCAATCACCTGCAGTGCGGTCTCCGTCTTCCCGGCCCCGCAGGGCATCACAATGATTCCCTGTTTTCCGGTCCGGACGGCCTGGATGGCCGGGGCCTGGTATGGACGCAGCCTGATATCCGACCGGAACGGTACCGGGCTGCATTTATTCATGCGGTGTTCATACAGGCGCAGGTCCGGATACATGTCCCACACATCCTTAAGCAGTCCCCGGGGCAGGATCAGCCTCCCGTCATACCATGAATAGAATACAATGCTGGACGGTATGCTCCATGGACGGCGTCCCATGTTCAGCAGCTTTGCATAGGCTGGGTTGGCCATGACCAGATGGTCGTTGCACCAGGTAATGAACTCCTGCGGCGGCTGTTCCACGCAAATCACGCTGTCCACGGTTATCCTCACGGTTCCAGCCTCCCTTCCGGCATGGCGGAGAGTCTGACAAACACGTATGGCTGCCCCCTCTTGCTGTATGACTTATTCACAATCAGCTCCACCACCTGGGAATCATCCTTATAGGCTATTCCGTTCAAACTGTCCAGGACAATCTTGGCAATGTTGTCCGCGTCCGGTTTTTTGGTCGGATAGATGCGGTCCAGAAGCATGGCGCCCTGCCTGCTTTTGCTGGTGCTCTTGGGTATCTCATGATACACTTCCAGCTGGGCCCGTACCGGCTTGTCGAACAAATCCACGGTACCTGAGGCGGCCGCCTCCCTGAAGCACAGCTTTACCAGGTTCTCATACTGGACGGTTTCCTTCGGCGTATAGGTAATCCCTGCCCGGGTGACCCGCGGACGGGCCTTTCCCCGGACCGGGCCTGGAATTTCAAATGCAATGACATTAAGCATAGGGAGCACCTCCTGTAGCCACATATTCCGCCGCCTTGGCCTTGATGGGTTCTATATCCTTCTGGCGTATTTCAGATGGGTTGTTGTATCCAAAGGCCTTATACGCGGCCTGCAGGGTTTCCGGGAGCTCCCTGTATGGTTTTGACAGCTCTGTCCACTGTTCCTTCGTGATTGGCTTCTCTCCCTGCAACTTTGCCGGGTCTACCCCGTCATCCAGCCAGGCCTTGAGCTGGCGCCCCAGCTCCGGGGTGATAATCTCCCCAAACTTGTCCAGGAAGGTCACATCCTTACTGGCCGTGGCGATGTGGCTCCTGGCAATGTCCAGGACGATATCAAACTCATACTCTGTGTCATCCCTCTGTACAGGAGCCAGGCCCACCTTCACCGGCTGGGTTTTCCCGCGCTCATTCTCCTGCATCACATAATCCATTTTGGAGCGCATGGTCACAATCATGTGACATTCCACAGCCAGGATCGTATTGACCAGACTGTTCTGAACCTTCCCGGCCTCGTTCCATGCCGTATAACTGTTCTTTCCTGCCTGGGCGGCAATCTTATCCTTCACATCCAGGACACCGCCCTCGTTGTTCCAGGCATGCGAGAAGCTGTCCACTATCACGGCTCCATCCGGCCCGACAAGAGACGCGGCCTCCTTCACCAGGGACGTATACTGCTCCGCTGTATAGGGAGGATAAAGGGGGCAGTACAGGAACTTTCCCGTCCCAAGGTCCGTCCTGTTCGCATACATCCGTGCCCTTTCATGTTCCGTATCAATGACGGCAATCCTGCTCCAGTCCCCGGTAAGCCCGTATGCTATATACAGGGCGCCCAGGGTCTTCCCTGCACCAGATACTCCTGTGAGCGCCATCCGGAGCTTGCTTTTCGCACGTACAACTTCCTGAAAATTTCCCATACGCTACACCTCCACCTTGAATTCCGCCGGCGTCTCTTCAATCCGGATGCACTCCACCAGCTCTCCGGTATCCTTGATAACCGGATGTTTTCCCTGGGACAGGTCCAGAAGCTTCTTTAATTCTCCCCACCTTGCTTTTTCCTCCGTCTTGATGTAATCCGGCATCCCGCTTTCCTTTAAGTATTCCACAAGTTCATCCTCTTCATAGACAGGCTTGACCTTCGGAAGTTTCAGGACCAACGACCCGGACAGCAGGCGGTAGCTTTCCTGTGTCTTTGTCTTACGGTGGGGAACCTGCATGAAATAGCTGCCAAGGAGGGAACGCAGATAGGAGGTTCTCTGGTTGAAACGCCGCTCTGCCGCCTCAACCTTCTGTTCAATCCTGGCTGTCTGTTCTTCGGCCAGCTCCCGGATACGGTTAAACTCCTGCTTTTCCTCATCTATTTTCCGGATAGCCCAGTCTGCCTTATTGTCATCATCAATCACAAAGGCTTTCTTCTCTTGTGGCGCTTCCTGTCCGTCGTCCGCTGCGGCAGTCTTCTCTATCTCCTCGGATACAACCACATCCCACTCCTGTTCCTGCAGGGCCATGGCCTCCTCTTCCATCATGGTCTTATCTATCTTCATCTTCATCCTCCTCATCTCCTAAAAATCCGTCCAGATACGGGTCAAATATGACCTGCTTAAGTGCATTCGCCACCCTGTCATCCTGGCGGCTTGGCAACAGGAGCAGCGTGGTTGTCTCATTGTGCCAGATAAGACCTCCGGACATGTCCTCCCTATAGCACGGGTTCCCGGGCAGCTCCTCCTGATTAAAGTCGATGGCTTCCAGATTAATCAGGTCCAGAAGTTCCTTCCTGACATGGCAGAGTTCCCCATTAAGGTTAGACTGTATCAGGCCGTATAGTTCATCGTTCCGTTCTTCATAGACATTGGTCCAGAAGGCTGGGCGCCCGGACATCCGGTACCGCTGGATCAGATGGATGCTGCGGCCTTCTCCGGTATCCATCTCATACTGCGGGCTTGGGTTCTCCTTGGAAATCGTGAGGATTTCCCCTTCTGCAGGGAGGATTCCGGCCAACTCAATGATGAGTGATTTCACGATATTCGGCATCCCGTCATGCATGATATGTATGATCCATGTGCTTCCCATAATTGAGTAACCGCCATCGATGTTGCCGATGGTCAGTCTCACATCCTTGTACTCCCGCTTCATCAGCTTCTTTAACTGAGTGCTGTTAATGAACATGTTTTTCATCCTCCTTCCCAGCCAGAGTCTCATCAATATGTTCCAGCATGTATGTGTTCGCCCCATCCCGGAAGGCTTCCATGAATTTCCCCATGGCCTTACAAGCCCCCTCCGGCTGCTCATCATGCAGTTTGATTAACATATCCTTGACGGACCGGGCCAGTATAGTCACAGCATCCCGGCGGCTCATCCTGTCAACAAGAGAAATGTTCTGTATGCAGTATTCCGTACCAATCAGCGATTCCTCCGTCTGTTTCACCGCAATAACAAACACTGCATTGCTTTCACTAATCCGGATTTCCTCCAGGCTTCCTTCAAAATCATGACTGATTATTCCTTTTATCATCTTGCAATCTCCTTTTGAATCCCTTATACTAAGGGTGTGCTAAACTATTTGTCCATGGGCCTCTTGCGGTTGCCGCCGCTGGGGTCCATCTCTTTATAATCTTTCAAAACACTAACCCATGCATCAGCAGGTAAAGCGGGGTCATTGATTGCGCGTCCTATACCGTTAATAATGCAGGCGGAAGCATATTCCTCTCCATATTCCGCACACCATTCATGTAGCAGGTCCACAATGGCCTCTAAGTCATCCTTCTTTTTCATTGTCCTAACACCCTCCTACTCTTTGACATAGACAGACTTGGTATCGTTGTCATATACCAACCGCAACGTGTTACCGATGGCATCCTCTATCATGGCCTCGTTGTCATGCACGGCTAACTTAAAATGGCGTATCTCAAAACCTTCTGACTGCAGCCACTTGCGGATTGCATACTCCGCGATGCTCTTTGCGCCTTTAATCATTTCTCCTCTCCTCCCTTCAAATTGAGTCCATGGCCTGCCCAGACAGTTCTGCGCGAATCCACATCCCCAGCAGCCAGATGACCGCCGGCACAATCCACTTGGCTGCCCTCATCCAGGGGCCGTCCCGGCGTCTCTCGCGCTGTTTGAAGGTCACCATTCGCCTGTGCCCCATGATGTTGGTCATCACTGCGGTGGCTGGTCCCACAAAATCCACACGCCAGCCGGGATACTGGACCACAGCTTTGGCACGGATGGCTAACTCAGTTATTTTTGTCATTGTGCTTGTCCCTCCCCTTGGAATACTGGGTAATCTTCAATGAATTGCTCCAAATCGCTTCCCCGAATCTTTATCCTCCCCAGTTTTAATGCTCGCAGGTTCCCTTTTCTAATCAAGCTATACACGGTATCCGTGTTCGTCATAAGTACAGTCGCTGTTTCCTCCACCGTGTACAACGGTTTGTATGGTTCTACCATTATCTACATCCTCCTTCCTTTTCCACCCCTTCCCATTGACACACGCATATGATAGTGGTATAGTTGTCTCTATCGAACATGTGTTTGTTTAGGCAATTTTGTCCTCTTTTTTAAATAATTCCTCTAAGGACATTTTAGGGTCAATCAAATCCCGAATTCTTAGTACTTCCGACCAGGAAAACTCTGTTGACCCCTTAATTTTATTCCGCAATGATTTTTCTGAAATATTAAGCAAAAGTGAGAATTTTTCTATTGTAAATCCCCTTTTGCTAATTTCAAACTTCAAACGGTAGTACATGTTATCCTCCCTTCTATCCGTTGACGGTTATTTATTGAAAGTATATATCCATTAACGGTAAAAGTCAACCCGTTTTTTACGTTTTCTTTCCGTTAACGGTAAAATTTGCTTGACTTAAAAACCGTTTGGCGGTAAAATATTACCGTAGGAGGGATTAAGGATGGGACTGGAGAAAATTACAGAATACAAAAAAAAGTTAGGATTGACCACGGAGGAATTATCTGAAAAATCTGGAGTCCCTTTGGGAACGTTGAATAAGATATTAAGCGGTGCCACAAAAGACCCAAAACTTGAAACGCTTAAGTCTATCGCTCATGTTCTTGGGTTGTCGCTTGATGACTTTGATGATAGAGAAAAGAAGGTGGTTCCAGAACCCACTTATGCGGATGTGGAACGCCTTGTAGCAAGAAATGGTAAGCAGATGTCTATTGAACAGAAAATGCGTCTAATCAAACTACTGTCCGAAATAAATAATGAGGACTGATTTGATTGAATCACGATTTTATACTGAAAAAAGTGCTAGAAACATATACCTTTTGTGAATTTAAGAAATTTCCATTTGACTGTATTTCAGCCATAAGAAAGTATGGATATCATGTCTATACATACAGCGAATTGAAAGAAAAGAATCCAGAAGTATATGAATTATGTGCTTCCTGTTCTGACGAGGCATACACTGAACCATTTAGCAGGACAGTTGCTTACAATGAGGAAAAGCCATTAGATAGGATTATCTTCTCACTTGCCCATGAGTTGGGGCATATAGTGCTTGAGCATCCGTACAAGGCAGACTATTATGAGAAAGAGGCCAATTGTTTTGCAAGCTACGTATTGGCTCCCAGTATGGTAATCCATTATTGCCATTGTGAAAGTGCTTGGGATGTGCATAGACATTTCGGATTGTCGGACGAAGCTGCTCATAATGCCTTTGCCGCTTACCGCAGATGGTATCGCAGAGCCACACATAAAATGTATCCAGTTGATTGGGAAATGTATAGCTACTTTTATAAATCCGAGTCTAAAAAGTTTATTTGTGCTGAGACCGAATGTTTCTACTGTGGACGAACTTTTTATAACCGACCTGGTGACTGTATCTGTCCTATATGCGATGCTAAGGCCAGCCAGGAACCATATCCATTTAATGATTTGCTGTCACCAACGAGAATAATTCTGGATTCTTTGAGGGCACAGTCATTGTAATAGTATATACATTGAGGAGGTTTCGTTATGGGACTTAAAGATTTGATGAAAAGCGCCGCCGATGGTGCAACGGGTTTGGTAAAGAATG
>OGSS01001050.1_pt1 | contig 21218 bp, 20 predicted proteins | sample 1553591 | NCBI WGS metagenome assembly OGSS01 (sample SAMEA2580061, study PRJEB22360) | human gut metagenome | biome: human gut; feature: human-associated habitat; material: faeces | place: Denmark | collected 2008/2010
TTTCTCTAGTTTTGCCGATTTAGTTTTATTCTACAATTACAATAATACAATAGAATTGCTTATTATTCAATATACTTATTTGAAAATTAAATAAATTTACAAATATGAACGTTATTTTATATCAAAAAAATAGACTATGCATGTAGAATATATGGAAAAACTTGATTGTAGGTTTTGTATGAAAAGACAGTTGTTATTAATTTAAGTGAGATAAATTGAGCAATAGGCATAAAATGAGAAAACAAATAATAGCAGTTAATTTTTATTATTAATACTAGGTGAACATTAAATTTTAAAATACCACTAGATTTTATAGAATAAGAAAATGAGACAAACATAAATATATGAATATATTAAATTATACTTGAACATACTTATATTTTATGATAAAATTTCAATAATAATTATTAGTGAAGGAGTGTCTTGCCTGATGTCAGAGTTATATATAATGGTAACCAACAAATAAATAGTTGGAGACGCATATGGGTTCTGTTTAATCAGAATTTTTAAGTGTATTTTTGATACATTTGATTGTTGTGTCTTACTCTGCCTTTATAGATAACTAACATTAGACAACAAATAATAATATTACATATTACTTTGTTAAATTGTGGTGTAGTGGGCTTTAATCTGCTACACTTTTATTAATTTTACACAGTATTATTTTGAATATAATTATGTTGAAATAGAAGATATTAAATTTTTTAGTCCACAGGGGTTTTCTGTTTTTGTGTAGGTAAATATGTATACCACATAAAAAGGCAGATATAAATACCTGTGGACTTTTTTTGTAGAAAATACAAGATACGGAGGAAATAAAAATGAATTATAAAAATAGAAAACGAGCTTATTATCAGGAAAATTCCTGTATGGATAACTTTATTTGCAAAAATTGTGGTTGCCTTGTAGTTCCTGAAGGAGCTGGTACACAACATAGAAATCATTGTCCACATTGTTTACATAGTCTTCATGTAGATATCATTCCTGGTGACCGTGCTGCAGATTGTGATGCTAATATGGAACCTATTGGAGTGTGGGTGAGAAAAAATGGTGAGTGGGCAATTATTCATCGTTGTACACGCTGTGGACATCTTAGTTCTAATCGTATTGCAGCTGATGATAATTCAGTGAAATTAATGTCAATTGCATTAAAACCACTGGCACAGCCCCCTTTCCCACTAGAAAGAATCATTGAAAAGTTGGAAAAGGAGGAAACAGAATGAATGGTATGAAACAAATCAATTTACAAGACTATGGTCTAAATAGAAATTTTATTACTCAAAGTATGGAATATCATGATTTATACCTTGCTCGGATTATCTCGCAGGAAAAGAACTTTTATCAAGTTGTATGTGTAAATGGTGTACTGTTTGCAGAAGTTTCAGGAAAACTGCGTTTTGAGGCTACTATACAATCTGATTTTCCCACAGTTGGTGATTTCGTTATGTTGGATCGTTGCAATAATAAAAATGGTAATGCTATTATTCATCATGTGCTTCATAGAAAAAGCTTGTTTGTGCGTAAGGCTGCTGGAAAGGTAAATGAGGAACAGGTGGTTGCAGCTAATATTGACATTGTTTTTTTGTGCATGTCACTGAATAAGGATTTTAACATTCATAGATTGGAGAGGTATCTGTCTTTAACATGGGAAAGTGGAGCTATCCCAGTAGTAGTACTTACTAAATCAGACTTATGTGACAATGTGTATCGTAAATTACAAGTAGTTAATTCTATAGCCTTGGGTGTAGATGTAGTTGTTACCTCATCTATAGAGCCAGATGGTTATAAACAGATTTCTAAGTATATTAAACCAGGCTGTACTGTTGCCTTACTTGGTTCTTCAGGAGTTGGAAAATCTTCATTAATTAATTGTCTGATGGGTGGAGAATTTTTAAATACAAAGGAAATTCGCATAGATGATGATAAAGGAAGACATGCCACGACTAGACGAGAGCTATTTTTAATTTCAGGTGGTGGTATTGTTATTGACACACCAGGTATGAGAGAGTTGGGAATGTGGGATGTTTCAGAAGGTTTAGATAAAAGTTTTGCAGATATAGAAGCTTATTTCGGAAAATGTCATTTTCGTAATTGTACTCACACCTCAGAACCAGGCTGTGCTATCTGGGAAGCTATTGCTCATCAAGAACTTTCGCCTAAAAGATGGGAGTCCTATCGTAGGCTTAAAACTGAAGCAGTATTTGCAGACAATAAAAGCGAATACTTAGCAAAAAAAGAAAAGAAATTTAAAAATATCTCAAAAATAAATAAGAAGATTAGAAGATAAGTGTAGTTTTTTTGTTCATTATATGAGTCTATATACTATTAATATATTAAATTTGCCATCAATTTGTTACTTTAATGTGATTTTGATGGCAAATTTGGTTTGTGGTATTATTTAAAGCAATTTATTAATTTTTTTAATAAAGTTTGATTTTTTATATGATGATATATACATGTGATAATGTATACATATTTGTTACGATAGGCTCCTTTATAAAGAGGTCTTATGTAAGATAAGAAAAGGCATATTTATACTAATACATAATAGAGTATATGCTTATGTATGATAGAGATGTTTCTTAAGAGCAAAACTGCAATATTGCTAATTTATAAAGTAAAAATATATGAATTATAAAATACAAATAATATATTTATAAAAATTATTGTTTTAATTTATAATAAAAATTTTTTGTTGAAAATAATGCTCGAACCTATAAAACTATTAACTAATATTTGTAAATGTATACTTTTGATGATAAAATATAATTAAGTTAAGTTGGTTTTTATAAACATAAATTTATTTTAGAGAGGTGAAATAAATGAAAATATCTAGTCAATATAGAAGTCAATATTCATTTAGATATGAAAGTAATATAAATAATACAAGAATAAATGAAAGTATGGTTAAGAAAAATGAAACTGTAGGAAAAGACACTTATTTATCTAATATTATGAAACAAAAGCAAGAACTTAATGATAGAATTAGAGATTTAAAATATAGACAAGAGGTTTATACTAAAAAAATAAATGACGCAATTAAGAACTTATGTAAATCAGAAATAAGAGAAACAACTAATAACTTTTCTAATATAGAAATAGGTATTAAAAATAGCATTATAGAAGATAAAAATAAAAGTACAATGTTAGATGAAAATTCAACTTATCTAAATACAAATGATGAAAAAGAATCTTTAATCACTAAAGAGTCTAATGAAAAAATTGAAGAAGAAATATTAAATGATGAAAAATTAGAAGAGTTAGAACAAAAAAAGGATTATAAAGAGGATTCTAATAAAAAAGAGAAAGTATCTGAGGACTTATCTTTAGTAGGTAAAACTCGTGAAGAGCTTGAAAATATGCTTAAAAATTTTATAAATTTAACACAAGAAGAAATAATGAAACTTGAGTCGAGAATAGAAAAGTTAGATAAAGATGCTGAAGAATACAAACAAAATTCAAAGAATAATATATTTGATAAAACAGATGAACAAAAAAAACATATAAATGTACTGATTTAAACAATATGTTTTAAAAAAATAAGTTTACTATATAATGAAAATATAAAGGTACAATTTCAATACACTTCTATTAAACCAATAATTTATGAATCAGATTTAATTTCAATTTACTAATAACCATATATTTATGAGTTAATAATTTTATGTTTTAAAAAGAATTAAATAAGGGGGAGTAGTATGAAGAAGAATATATTAACTACTATGATTACCATGATTATTATATTGATGATGAGTATGACAGTAATGGCAGAGCCATATCAAGAAGATGAAACATCTAGCTTGAAAAAACAGAGTGCAAATGAACGTAATCAGACTAATATAGGCACAATGCAAACAAATGCAATAAGTAAAGGTGCTAATTATGACCCTAAATATCCTCTTAAAGGAATGTTAACACAACTTGGTCTTAATACAACAGGTAAAGAGGGGTGGGATTTACTCTATGGAGGAAATCCAAATGGAGTTGAGCTTCGAGCAGATGGTAAATATTATTATATAAATAAGGGTATGGAAGGGCTAGGATTTTATGCGGCAGCATTGTCAGGTGGTTCATATCAGAGAATAGGCTTTGGAAAACTTGACCCTATAGAAGTAATAGCTGATGGGAATTGGATTTCTTACAAACAAGCTCAAGATACACTTACAGTAATAAGGAATTTTTTAAATAGTTTTGACTGGAGAAATGCATCTGAGATGGAAAGAGCTAATAGAGCTGCAAAATTGGTAACCGAAGCAAAATATGCAGACTCTAAATATTGTAACATAGTCTATGGTAATCTGGTTGATAAACGTGGTGTATGTGGAAGTTTTGCAAGTAGCTTTCATTTATTAACAAGGTTAATGGGAATGGATTCACTATCTATATTAAATCCATCATTAAATCATGCTTGGAACTATATACAAATTGATGGGAAATGGTATAGGTTTGATGGGTCTGAAATATCAGCTTTTGGTGGATCATTAGACTTTGATTACCGTAAATTAAAGGATGCAACAAGAGAGATGACTACTTACTATGATTCTAAGGCATTGTCTATATTAGGATTTAATCAATAAAAATAGGGGGAGGCTTCTTATAGAGCCTTTTTTTATTGATTTGAAATTTAATAAGGAATTTTATATGAAAATTTAATCAATAAAAGCAAAAAAGGCTCTTTATAAAGCCTTTCTAAGTGTTTTTTTAAGTAAAATTTTTTATATCAACATCAGTTTTAATCAAAACATATAACATTTTGGACTTACTTTTAAAAATAAAATTATTAAAATATAATATTAATCATGTTAATAATGTTTTTAGTTTATTATATTCTATAATAGTGGTCATGTTGACTATTGTAGTTTTATTAAGAATAGTTGGTTTATATAAATATATGCAAAGATAGCTTGTTGTTTACTTTACTTATTAGTATATAGGACAAGATACTCTAATAAATTTGCCTATTTTAATATCTTTTGTACTAAAACCAACTAAAGTTTCCTTTATTATTTCGTTTTGAATAATACAAAGCATAATCCGATTGTTTGTATAAAGACTGGAAAGTATCAGAGTTATTTTCTAATTTAGATATACCTATAGAACAAGAATTACTCTCTAGGCATAATTCTAAAACCTTCTTTGCCTTATTTTCAACATTCTCTTTTGATTGATTACTATATTCAAAAACAGCAAATTCATCTCCACCAAGTCTTCCAATAATAGCATCATTTACGAATACTTTAGTCAAAATATTTGAAAAATGTATTAGTATTTCATCTCCTCGAACATGACCAAAGATATCATTTACCTGTTTAAAATTATCTAAATCAAAGATGTAAAAGTATCCATGTGAAACAGTTTTAAGCATTTCTTTTATGTGTACTTCAAAAAAATGTCTATTGTATAGTCCAGTCATAAGGTCTTTTTCTGATTTTAGTTTAAATTCATTTGCCATTGCTAGTGCTTCTTGTGCTTTTTCAGTTATTGTTTTAGGGTAATACTCATCTTTCATTTGGTCAAAGTTTGGAATAGAATGGTGAACATGGATAAGTTTAATCATATCATCTGTAACTCTGTATACCATAGTAAATCGAGTATCCATTTCTACATAGATATCTTTTTCTAGGTAATCTTTTTCTATTACCCAAAGAGTACCATATACTATAAAAGCTTCGTCTGTGACTTTGGTACATGAATACCATTCATCTATAATCTCAAAGTCTATTTGCTCTGATTCTGTTTGGTCTTTTTCAAGACCTATAATAAATTCTTCTAATGTTTCGTAAAATTCATGTTTTCCTGTTCCAATTAATGCAAGGTTGTCATCTAATAAGGAAATAATAAATTTAAGGTTTTCTTCTTCTGGATTTAAAATATAAATATGCCAAATTTTTTTTGATAAATCTCTTAATTGTTTTTGTATTGTATTATTTTCCATAGATTACCCCCTTAAGATTTACAGTTTATATTTTAATGTATTATAAGTTGAACTCTTATTACAATATTATTATAATATAGAACTAAAGAAATTACATCCTGTATAGGTAAAAGTATATCTTTTATAATAAAAATATTACAGTAAAATAACCAGTTTTAATATATGTATTATATTTTTAATTTATAAACGAATATTATAAATGAAATTTAAATTCAACCCTGAAGAAATAAGCTAAATGTATTAGTATATAAATCCATACTTGAACATAAATAACCTTTATGATATGATATCAATAATAATATTATGAGAGGAGTGCCTTGATGTCGGAGTTATATAATGGTAACCAACAATTAAATAGTTGGAGACACATATATTCTGTATAATCAGAAATTTCAAGTGTATTTTTAATACATTTAATTTTTGTGTCTTATTCTGCCTTTATAGATAACTGACATATGACAATAAATAGTATTTAAAATATATATTACTTTGTTAAATTATGGTGTAGTAGGCTTTAATCTGCTACACTTTTATTAATTTTGTATAGTATTATTTTGATAACTATTTTGAAATAGAGAGCATTAATTTTTCTAGTCCACAGGAGTTTTCTGTTTTTGTGCTGTTAAATATAAGCACAGAGAAAGGCAGATATATACCTGTGGACTTTTTTATATAAATTATGAAATATGGAGGTAGTTAAAATGAGTATAATTGAACTTAATGAACTGACTAAATCTTATAGAAGATTTGAGAAAAAGGCAGGATTTATGGGGAGTGTAAAGTCTTTATTTAATAGGAAATATACAGAAAAAACAGCTATATCGTCATTTGATTTAAAGATAGAAGAAGGAGAATTTGTTGGATTAATAGGTCAAAATGGAGCTGGCAAAACTACTCTTATTAAGATGTTAACTGGTATTATTGCACCGTCTTCTGGAGAAATATCTGTAATGGGTTATTACCCTAACAAATTAGAAAATAATTTTAAAAAACAATATGCTGTTGTTATGGGCCAAAAAAGTCAACTATTCTTTGAATTGACACCAGCAGATACGTTTCTTTTATTTAAAGAATTATATGATATATCTAATGAAGAATATAAAAAAAACTTGGATTACTTTATCGAATTATTTGAGGTATCTGACTATTTAAATGTTCAAGTTAGGACGCTTTCTTTAGGAGAAAGAATGAAAATGGAACTAATAGTAGCCCTTCTACATAATCCAAAAATATTATTTTTGGATGAACCAACTATAGGCTTAGATGCTATAGCCCAAAAACAAATTAGGTATTTCCTAAAAGAAGTAAATGAAACAAAAGGAACTACTATTATACTTACTTCTCATTACATGGAAGATATTAAGAGTCTCTGTAGTAGAAGTATTGTTGTAGAAAATAGCCGTAAAATATATGATGGTTCTACAGAGAAATTATTTAATCATTTTCAAAAATATAAAAAAATAACAGTTAGTTTTTCCAATGAAACTAACATTGTATTTCCAAAAGATTGTAAAGTTGTTGAACAAACAAATCATAAGATATCAGTAATTGTGCCAAAAGAAAGAGGAAATGAAACGATTAAATGGATTTTTGATAAATATGATGTTAAAGATGTAATGATTGAAGAAGAAGATATAGGTAGTATTGTAGAGAGGATATATAAGAAAGGAAGTGATGAGTATTATGAGCAACTATAATGAAGCAAGTTCAAATGATTCAATGTTTTATAAATTTAAACAGAGTATTAGAAGGTATTATGAAGTAGCCAAAATTAACTTTAAAGTGCAACTTATCTGGAGATTTGATGTGGTGGTTAATATGGTGTTTACGATTGTAAAAATTTTATTTGCTTATATTTTATGGAAAGCAATTTTTGGTGAAAATAAAATAGTCTCTGGTTTTACATTTAACTCTATGTTGTCTTACTATATAATAAGCTCATTTTTAGCAGGTATTGATATGTCAAAGAGTACCAGTGAAGAGATATGTAATCGTGTAAAATTGGGCACCTTTTCAAAGTACATGATTATTCCAATTAATGTTCAAAATTATTTTATTGCTAAAAATTTTGGAATGACATGTTTTTATTTTGTATTTAATATGATTTCTGCATTTGTATGGATTTTTATATTTAAAATAGATTTTGCCTTTACATCAAATCCAGTTCAAATATTAATTTCAATTTTGATGATTTTTCTAGGGTTTATTTTTATGATGAAACTCCACTTCTTCATTGGGATTTTGTCATTTAAATTTCTTGAGATTAGTTTTTTTAGAATGATAATTGAAAATATTGTTGAATTTATTACAGGAACAATGATACCACTTGTACTCTTACCAGAAACTATAGTAACAGTTATGAAGGTATTTCCATTTTATTATACAACATATTTGCCATCTATGTTACTAATAGGTAGAAACAGCAATGAGGCAATACAAGGATTAATTATTCTAGCATTATGGGTTTTATTTTTTTCTGTAGTAAATAAAGTTATGTATAAAAGAATGAGAACATTATTTGATGGGGTGGGTATATGATGAAAAAAAATTTGAAAATAATATTTATGTTATTAAAAATGAAATTATCAAAGATGATGGTATTTAGATTTGATTTTTTTGGAGCATTTTTTGTAGATAGTTCATTATTTATATTACAACTTCTAATGTTTAATAGTATATATTCTCATGTAGACTCAATAGGGGGATGGCAACAAGGAGAGATGTTAATATTTATAGGAACTTTCTCATTAATAAATGCGATAAATATGACGATTTTCTTTTTTGGTATTTATGATATTCCACGAAAAATCCAAGAAGGAGAATTAGACTACTATATTACAAAACCATTAGACCCACTATTTAGGTTAACATTTGAAAATATTAATATTGGTTCATCACCATTAATTCTAGCAAGTATACTTATTGTTTTATATGGAATATCTGAGTTAAACTCAGAGATAACTTTAGTTATGATAATAATATATATTTTCATGGTGTTATTGATGACATTACTTTTTTATGATGTATGTATTATACTTAGAACAGTTTCATTTTTTGTTATATCATCTTCTGCGATAATGAGATTAGAAGATAATTTATTGCCAATGAATATGAAAATTCCTGGTGTAATATATGAAGGTGTTTTTAAAGTATTATTCTATTTAATCTTACCATATGGAATTATGTCGACAATTCCGACTCAAATTTTGGCTGGGACAATAACAATTAATGGATTAATATACTCAATTTTAATTGTATTTTTGTTTACATTGTTTATGTGGAGATTTTGGAAGTTAGGTATGAGACATTATAAAAGTGCAAGTAGTTAATAAATTAGTAAAAATAGACAATGTATAACTATATATAAATACGTTTCATATGACACTAAACTATGTGAACAAGTATTTGCGCTAAAGGCACTGAAAGCTATAAAATGATTAAAGTAAGGATTTAAAAGTTTCTTTAGTAGAAATATAATTGTGTAAAAAAGCAAGATTAATTAAAACTATATCCAAATAATTAGATATAATTCTTATGCAGAAAGGAGGTCTGTAAATGTCTAATTGTTTGGAATATATTTTAAAAATAATTAATGTACAGAAAAATAAACAAAATGAGTGATGTATATTATTCAGAAAATCATGAACAAGATAATCTTTATGAGCAAGATAATTTACTGGCACAAAGATTTAATTTATTTACTCTATTGAAGTTTGCATTTCCTACTATTTTTATGATGATTTTTATGGGGTTGTATACAATCGTAGATACTATATTTGTATCAAGATTTATTAATACAAATGCTCTATCAGCAATTAATATTGTATGTCCAATTATTAATCTTATAGTTGGAATTGGAACTATGCTTGCCACTGGAGGAAGTGCTATTGTAGCACGTAAGATGGGAAATGGTGATATTGAGGGAGCAAATAAAGCTTTTTCTTTAATCGTATTATCAGGAGTTGTAATTGGGGTAATAATTACTGGTATAGGTATTGTATTTATGGATTATATCATTATATGGTTAGGAGCAAGTGAAGTTTTAATTAAATATTGTCGTTCATATCTTTTTATTATCTTGGTTTTTGCTTCTGCAAATATACTACAAGTATTATTTCAATGTTTATTTGTAACAGCTGGAAAGCCTCAATTTGGATTATGGCTAGTATTAGGTGCTGGGTGTGCTAATATAATTCTTGACTATGTGTTCATTGTTCTGTTACAAATGGGTATTAGTGGAGCAGCACTTGCAACTGGAGTAGGATACCTAATTCCTACCGTTTCAGGTATGGTTTTCTTTTCAAAAAATAAAGGGTTACTTAAATTTTGTATACCTAGACTAGATAAAAGAATATTATTTGAAGCTTGTTTTAATGGTTCATCTGAAATGGTGGGTCAACTATCAACAGCAGTTACTACTTTTTTATTTAATGCTATGATGATGAAATTAATTGGTGAAGATGGGGTTGCAGCTATTACAATAATTATTTATTCTCAATTTCTTTTAACTTCGCTTTATATAGGTTTCTCAATGGGTGTTGCACCAATAATAAGTTATAACTATGGAAGTGAAAATAATACGCAGTTAAATCATGTTTTTAAGATTTGTATATTATTTATTTCAGTAGCATCTTTATTGGTATTTATCTTTTCTATATCATGTTCACCAATCATTGTAGAGATTTTTTCTCAAAGAGGAAGCCGAGTTTATGAAATTGCAAGGTCTGGATTTTATATATTTTCTTTTAGTTTTATTTTTTGTGGGTATAATATTTTTACTTCGTCTATGTTTACAGCATTATCAAATGGAAAGGTGTCTGCAATATTATCTTTTCTACGTACATTTGGATTTATAACTATAGGTTTATTGATATTGCCAAATATATTAAATATAAATGGGATATGGTTAGCAGTACCAAGTGCTGAGATTTTAACCTTATTTTTAACCATTTTTTGTATATGTAAGTATAAGAATAGATATAAATATATGTAGATATTAAATAAATAGCTTAGATAGATATTTTATGTTTTAATAAGTAATTCAATTAGTGGTAGATATATACTATTGAAAATTAAAGTTATAATTGATATAAAGAATTAATAAAAATAACATATAAAAGTTTAAAAGGGAGTTGAACTTAAAGTTTGATTAGAAAAAGTCAATTTTAAGACAACTCCTTTTATTTTACTATTGTATTAATCTGTATCTGTAAGTGTATTAGTCTAATATTATAAACTTTGGATGAAATTAATTTTCTATAGGTTTTAATGTATCATACACTTTATTTTAAAGAAACTTATCTTAATTTTCATAGTGATTGAATTTGTCTATTAGAGATGTTACTATTAGTAATGTAAAAGCAAGAGTAGTGAATATAAAAAAACAAGATAGTGATACTGCAAGATTAGAATATAATAAATTTTTATGGAGAGATTTCAATATGGATACATGTTTTAATAAAAAAATATTACTTGTTGATGATGAAAAGGATATAGTAGATTTAATTGAAGAAGTACTCATAAATGATGGTTTTAAAAACATTATTAAAGCTTATAATGGTTTAGATGCTATTTCGCTGTGTAAGATAGCATGTCCAGATGTTGTCATTCTTGATATAATGTTACCAGATATAGATGGTATAGAAGTGTGTAAAAAAATTCGAGAGTTTTCATACTGTTCTATTCTTTTTTTATCATCAAAAAATGATGATATTGACAAAATACTAGGTCTTAGTAGTGGGGGAGATGACTATATAACAAAGCCATTCAGTCCAAGAGAAATTGCTTTTCGAGTTAAAGCGCAATTACGTAGACAACAGTATCAAAGCATTGTACCATCAGATAGTGAAGTTATTAAAATAGGAGATATTACTATTGATATAGAAGGAAACCGTGTATATAAAGATAGAAATGAGATTGAGTTAACTGGAAGGGAGTATCATCTTTTAAGCTACATGGCTCAAAATGTAAATAAAATTATAGGAAAAGAAAGACTCTATGAACAAGTATGGGGAGTATATAGTAGTATTTGTGACAATACAATTATGGTGCATATACGACATATAAGAGAAAAAATTGAAGATAACCCCTCAAATCCTAAAATACTTATAACAGTTAAAGGACTAGGATATAAACTTGTGAATAGAATCGATTAGAATAGATTTTAATATTAATGAAGATATCTCAAGTTGAATTTTTAGTTAATGAGGAATTCTTTTATGGGTAAAATCAAATGTATTTTCGTTATCTCAACAATGAAGAAGAGGTCTATCTCTATTTTGAGATAGCCTCATTAAGTTTATATCCTGGTAATGTACTTTATGTTCTAATAAAATTTTTTTAGTTTATTTGCAGTGAAACATTAACTAGAACATTAAAATTTGCATTGAAATACCAATTAAATAATATTGTATATTGTGTATAAACTTATACTAATTGTTTTTCTATATTAAATATTTTATCAATCCAACCTTTATAAAATTTTTCTTCATGGGAAACTAGGATTATACTTCCTCTAAACTGTTTCAAAGCATTTTGTAAAGCATCCTTTGTCTCTGCATCAAAGTGATTGGTTGGTTCATCCAGAATAAGAAAATTACAAGGAGATAACATCATACAACATAATTTAACTTTAGATTGTTCACCACCACTTAAAGTAGATACACTCCTTGAAACATGCTCTTCCTTCACACCACATCTGGCTAGATGACGTCTAATCTCTTTTGTATTTAATTTTGGATATTTATCTGCTAGTATTTGAAGTGGGGTTTTATCAGGATTTTCCCATTTTAAATCTTGCTCATAATAACCAATTTTAACTTGTTCTGAAAACTGGAAATCTCCAGATATACGAGGAATATCTTTGACTAATGTCTTTAACAAGGTAGATTTACCGATTCCATTAAAACCAGTTATAACTATTTTTTGACCTCCATCAACAGAAAAATTTAATTTTGGAAGTAAAGAATAGTAGTATCCAACTTCAAGATTTGTTATAGTAAGGGCATTTTGGGCCGATATTTCAATTTCTGAAAATTGAATATTTGGTTTTCCTGTAAAACTAGGAGGAGCTATTCTTTCTATTTTATCCAATTGTTTTTGTCTTCCTCTTGCAATTTTTGAATTTACTCCAGCTTTATTTTTACGTATAAATGTTTCTTCTTTTTCTATTTTCTTTTGTTGTGCTTGATACCTTCTAATATAATCTTCTCTTAAATGTGATTTTTGTTTAAGGAACTCTGAATATTTTCCATGATATTTCTTAATCATGCCAAATTCTATATCAAGAATACCTGTAGAAATTTTTTCTAAAAAGTCAAAATCGTGGGAAACTACAATAAATGCCCCATTAAATGTATTTAAATAATTTGAGAGCCATTCAACATGTTCTTTATCTAAAAAGTTTGTTGGTTCGTCTAATAATAGAACATCATGGTTAGAAAGTAGTAATTTTGCTAAAATTACCTTTGCCCTTTGACCACCACTAAGCTCTCTAACAACACGATTCATTCCTATTGAATCTAATCCAAGACCATTTGCTATTTTATTTATTTCATTATCTATAGAATAGAAATTACTTGCTATTAGTTGTTCCTGATAATCTGATGCTTTGATTAGATATTGCTCATTTTCAGATATAGCACTTTTTTGATAGAGTAAATTCATTTCCTTTTCTATTTTATAAAGTTCTTCAAATGCAGTGTGTAAATAGAGTGATATTGTTGTATCTCTATTGATTTCTGCATATTGGTCTAAATGGCCTATATTGATATTAGGTTGCCACTTGATTTCTCCTGAATCTGGAACAACTTCTCCCAATAAAATTTTAATTAATGTACTTTTACCTGTACCATTTTGGCCAACTACACCTATATGTTCACCTTTGAATAAATCAAAGTTAGCTTTCTCATACAGTGATTTATCCATAAAACATTGTGATAAATTAGTTACTTTTAATAAACTCATAATTCAAACTCCTTTTCTTTTATTAAAAAATTTATGGAAATAAAAAAAGCAGAGGAATGGCATTGTAAAATGCCGACCTCTGCTTTTGGAAAAACAAAAGGTCATAGACAAGCATTGTTGTCTATGACCAGAAAATCTATATTATCTATCGGCAAATAGGTAATTTTAAATAAGCATAGCCAAAAAACTATACTAAACCTATATTTGCCGATGAAGATAGAAAGCTTTAAGCTTTCAGATTAACCTCTACACAACGCTTCATCGTATACATTTGTGTAGAGTTAAGTTTTCTAACAAGTTTAACTAATTCTATATAAATCATAATTATTCACATCCTAATCTTAGTATTAATTCTAGTTTATCTATATTTAAATTGTACTTTTGTACTTTGTGGATTATCTTATTTATTTAAAATATGTTTTATTAATTATAGCTTAAGTTATGTTATCATAATACTTAGTTATAGTCAATAAGAAAGTTATATTTACTATTATTATATTAATTTAGTAAATCTATCATTACAAAGTTATTTGAAGACTCGCTATCAATAAAATTTTATAGTCTATAAGAAAATTAAGATTATGAGTTTTATAATTTTGATATAGGGATACTATTTTCATAAATATTACAACATGTAGAAGTATATGTCTAGTATTGTTGAATTTTCAATGATATATTAAGGTTCTAATATATTATACAAAATAAAAACATTAATTCAACTTAAATAATTTTAAGTATTATATGTGTTTTGATTAAAGAAAACTAAAATTTTAAGGAAAAATAACATATTTGTATTAAATTTTATTGAAATGATTAAATTTATTTACTTAATGTAAATTATTAGCTAAAATTGTATTAAATAATTAAGGAGGTGAGTAGCTCTGGATGAAATAGATTTAAAAATAATTAATTCTCTAAAAAAGAATAGTAGGGCTTCAACCTCTGAAATAAGCAGACAAATTAATTTATCAGTACCAGCAGTCTCAGAGCGTATAAGGAAAATTGAGCAGTCAAATTTAATTCAAAAGTACACTATTCAAATTAATCGGGAAAAAACAAAATATAAGCTTTTGGCTTTTATATTTATCAATACTGATTTATCTAAAAGTATGAAAGAATTTAAGAAAACTATATTGGAATATGATACTGTATTAGAATGTCATCATATTTCAGGAGAGTATGATTACTTAATAAAAGTATTAGCAGAAGATACAAGTAGTCTTGAAGAGTTTATATCAGTGACTTTGAAGGAAATTGGGGGGATTCAAAAAGCTAATACAACCATTGTTTTATCTACAATTAAAGAAGAATTTAATACAATAAAAGATATTTTTTAAATAATTTACTAGTAAAGTGTTAATTATATTTTAGGAGGAAAATAGAATATGAAAGTTTTAGTTTTTTTAGCAAAAGGTTTTGAAACTATGGAATTTAGTGTATTTGTAGATGTTATGGGATGGGCTCGTAACGATTATGGGCATGATATTGATGTAGTGACTTGTGGATTTAAAAAACAAGTTATGAGTACATTTAATATACAAGTATTAGTTGATAAGACGATAGAAGAAGTATGTGTTGATGATTATGATGCTCTAGCTATTCCTGGAGGATTTGAAGAATTTGGATTTTATGATGAAGCATATGATTCATCTTTTTTAAATCTAATAAGGGAGTTTAATTCAAAAGAAAAAATAATCGCTTCTATTTGTGTGGCAGCATTGCCAGTTGGAAAAAGTGGTGTTTTAAAAAATCGTAAAGCTACTACATATCATTTGAAAAATGGTAAAAGACAAAGACAGTTAAGTGAGTTTGATGTAAATGTAGTTAATGAACCAATTGTTGTAGATAAAAATATTATAACCTCATATTGTCCAGAAACAGCTCCACATGTAGCTTTTAAGCTTTTAGAAATGTTGACATCTAAAGAACAAATGGATGAAGTTAAATTAGCAATGGGATTTAAACTGTAATGGTTTATAGATTTTCTAAGTAATCAGAACCCCAGTCACACATGGAATCTAAAATTGGAATAATACTCTTTCCAAAATCAGATAGCGAGTATTCTACTTTCGGAGGAACAACAGGATAAACCACTCTTATAATTAAACCATCTGATTCTAATTCACGTAATTGTTGCGTTAACATCTTAGGCGTTGCTTTAGGAATTAATTTTTTTAATTCATTGAACCTCAATATAGTGTCTTTAAGATGCCAAAGTATAAGTGTCTTATATTTACCACCAATCAATGCAAGTGTTGCTTCTATTGGGCAACTGTAATTATCTAAACATTTTTTCATTTTTGGGCTCCTTTATTTATTTTAAAGTATCTTTTTAGGTACTATATTACAAAAAAGTGCATTATTGTAATATAGTACCATAGTGATAAAATTATAGCATAGGTTAAATAAATCATCAACTTAGCCTAATAAAACAATAGGAGGTAAATAAATGAATTTCGTTGAACTTGCAAAAAAAAGATATTCTTGCCGTAATTATCAAGATAGAAAGGTTGAAAAAGAAAAACTTGAGAAGGTTTTAGATGTTGCAAGAATAGCTCCAACTGGTGGTAATCGTCAACCTCAAAGATTGATTGTTATTCAGGAAAAAGAAGGTATAAATAAACTTTCTAAGGCTGCCAATATATATGATGCGCCATTAGCAATTCTTGTATGTGGAGATAAAGACAAAGTTTGGACAAGACCTTTTGATGGGAAACAACTTACAGATATTGACACAAGTATAGTTACAGACCATATGATGTTACAAGCAACTGAACTTGGATTGGCAAGTGTTTGGGTGTGCTATTTTAATCCAGATATAATTAGAGAAGAGTTTAGTTTGCCAGATAATCTAGAACCAATAAATATATTATTGATGGGATATGAGGCTGGAACACCAGAAAGTCCAGATAGACATAATAAAACTCGTCTGCCTTTAAATGAAATTGTTTCTTATGAAACTCTTTAGATATAAAAGCAAGTTATCTATATGAGGTATATAATGAGTTTTTTCAAAATAAAGTCTTAGAAAAAGTTAATACTTATATAAAATTAATTTTAGTGAAGTATATATCTAATTGAATAATGATGTATACTTCACTATTTTAATTGCTCTAAATATCCAACAATATTTTGAATATCTAATAAACTTAAACTTTCATTCTATTAGCTAAAATACATAACTTAAATTAATTTTTAAGTCTGGAGAATCACTTAAAATATAACTTTTTTACTTTACTTGGTGTTTTTGACAAAATCTAGATTCTCTTTTATTTTATGATATAATCTTAACAAGTTAAAAGTGGTAAAGTTTTTACAACAATTTATTTTTAAGTATGTATTTTACTTTAGTTTTTTTACAACTCACATATCCATTTACACAACATGTTTCCAATTGTATTGTGTAGACAAATTACTTATTGTATTCTTAAATCATCAATTAAGGAAGGTAGATGAAATGGATGAATAAGATAATAGAAGTAATTAATTTACAAAAAAGCTATGATACTTTTAAAGCTGTGAAAAGGATTAATTTTTATGTAGAGGAAGGTAATTTATTTGCATTACTGGGAGCTAACGGTGCTGGAAAATCTACAACAATTGATATTCTTTGTACATTGTTGGATTATGATAGTGGAGAAGTGATTATAGATGGGCATAAGTTAAGTGTTGAGGATAATAAAATTAAAGAAAAAATTGGAGTAGTATTTCAAGAAAGTATATTAGACCCACTTTTAACAGTAAGAGAGAATCTTACATTTCGTGCGAAGTTTTATATTAAGAATAAAGGTAAAGTAGAACAAATTGTACATGAATCTGCTTTATCTGTAGGGGCTATGGAATTTATAGACAGACCATATGGTAAATTGTCTGGAGGTGAAAAGCGTAGGGTTGATATAGCAAGAGCTCTTTTAAACACTCCTAAAATACTGTTTTTAGATGAGCCTACAACAGGACTTGACCCAGAAGCTAGAAAATGTGTATGGGATACTATTTTAAAATTACAAAAGCAATATGGTTTTTCTATAGTTCTTACTACCCATTATATGGAGGAGGCTTCAAAAGCTGATTACATTGTAATGCTTGACTATGGCACTATAACAGCAAAAGGTTCACCTCATGAACTAAAGCATAAATACAGAGCAAATAATTTAGATGATGTATTTTTGAATATAGTTAGAAATAGAGGTGAAAAAAATGTTTAATCTAGCACAAAGAAATATAATGATTTTTTTAAGAAATAAAAGAGGAGTATTTTCATCTTTTCTAGGTGCAATAATTGTAATTGGCATATATGTTATTTTTTTAGGTGAAAATTTAAAGGAAGGATATCCAAATATTAAAGACATAGATATATTAATGAACAGTTGGGCAATGGCAGGAATTATTTCTGTTGTTTCTGTAACCACAACAATGGGCTCATTTGGGATTACAGTATTGGATAAGGAATTAAAAAGAACTAAAGATTTTTATTGTTCACCAATTAAGACAAGAGAACTGGTAGGAGGATATATTTTAAGTTCATATTTAATTGGTATAATTATGAGTATATTTACATTTGTGCTTGCAGAGATATATATTGTATTAAGTGGGGGACAAATTTTATCAATGTTTTCTATTATAAAAGTTATTGGTGTAATATTATTAACAGTTTTATCATCTAGTGCAATGTTATTTTTTATTATAAATTTGTTGAATAGTATAGATACTTTTGCAACTGCTTCTACGATTATAGGTACTCTTATTGGATTCTTGACAGGAATTTATATACCAATTGGAAGCTTGCCTCAAGCAGTACAAACCATTATAAAGGTATTTCCAATTTCACATGGTACTGTATTACTTAGACAAATTATTACAGATTCTCCATCAAAAGTAGTCTTTGTAGATTCAACAAATGCATTAACTGCCTTTAATGAACATATGGGAGTAACATTTGGTAGTATTGGTAGTTTGTCAGAAACTTCAATTCATATTATGTTTTTAGTTATTTCATCAATAATATTTTACTTTGTTACTATAATTATGGTATCGAAAAAGAAAACTAAAAATTAATAGTGCAAAAATATAATAGAGTCTTTTTATAGAAATCAAAAGAAGGGATGTGTTAGAGTGAAAATAATAATTGAAACTCCACCAGATGGAGCAGAGGATGAAATTATCATAAGATGCAGAAATCTTGATGATGAAATGATTAAGTTGATTTTTAACATTAAGATGCAAAGAGAGTCTTTGATAGCATATAAAAATGAACAACTCTATCGTATCAATCCTTTAGATATTTATTACTTTGAATCTATAGATAATCATACTTATCTTTATTGTAAAAATGATGTTTATGAATTTAAGAAGAAGCTTTACCAGATTGAAGAAATTTTTTCAAATGGTGATTTTCTTAGAATATCAAAGTCGGTAATATTAAATCTTACAAAGATAGATTCGATTGTACCAGCATTTAATGGTAGATTTGAAGCAATATTAGATAATGGTGAAAAGACAATTATTTCACGCCAATATGTACCAATGTTGAAGAAAAAACTAAGGATATAGAGGAGTTGATTAAATATGAATTTAATAAATACACTAAAAAATGTAGTTCGTTATTTTTGTATGATAACTACAGGAGTTTTAATATCTGTTTTTACTTCTTGCCTAGTATTTAGCCCTGAGGAGACGTTTAATATAAGTATTTTCCAACAGATATTATTAGTTGCATTGGTTACATCTCTATCCACATTAATTTTTTATTCAAAACGAGAACTTGGTAGAAAAGAGATGATAATTCGTCAGGTAATTCATATAATTTTTATATTTGTTTTTGTTCTGTGGTTTTCATTTAAAAGTAAATGGGTTGATGGTGGTCATATTTTTCAAGCATTATTTATAGCACTATCTATATTTATTATCTATATTTGTATAACACTTGCTACTTGTAAAAGAGATAAAAAAGAATCTATTTTATTAAATAAAGGTCTAAAAGAATATAGGAAAAATAAAATCAATAAATAATAATTAAAGCAATTCAAGAAATTGTAAATTTATTATTAATTAAGTTTTATATCAGTCAATAATTTAAGATAGCAATTTATATTAAGAAGAAAATTCTTGCATAGGTTATAATACTTAAAAGGAGAGGATAGAGTTGAAAACAAATACAGATGTTATTATGGAGATAATTGATTATATAGAAGAAAATCTTACAGAAAATCTAAATTTAGATAAAATAGCTGATATTGCTAATTATTCAAAATACCATTTACACAGAATGTTTACAAATGTTGTAGGATGTACTATCCATCAATACATACAGAGGAGGAGACTTACTGAAGCAGCTAGACAACTTATATTTACAGACAAATATATTATAGACATAGCTATTACAGTAGGATATTCTACACATCAATCTTTTACACTAGCATTTAGAAATTTATATAAAGAATCTCCACAAGTATATAGAAATAAAGATGAATTTTATCCTATTCAACAGAAATTTGTTTTAAATCTAAATCATCAAATTCAAAGCGAAAAATGTATTTCCTATGCAAATATGAATTATAAACAAAGAAGAGATGAAATCAATTCTTATCTTAACTTTAATATTAATTGTGAGGTGAAAGTAGCATGAGTTTAGTGCCACATGTAATTGAACAAACAGGTCAAGGGGAAAGGTCTTATGATATATATTCAAAATTATTAAAAGATAGAATTATATTTATAGGAGAAGAAATTAATGATGCTATTGCAAGTTTAGTAGTAGCTCAATTACTGTTTTTAGAATCAGAAGACCCAGATTCAGATATAATTATATATATAAATAGCCCTGGTGGCTCTGCTACATCAGGATTTGCTATATATGATACTATGAATTATGTCAGATGTGATGTATCGACTATTTGTATTGGTATGGCTGCAAGCATGAGTGCTTTTTTACTTGCAGGAGGAACACATGGAAAAAGATGTGCTTTACCTAATTCAGAGATTATGATTCATCAGCCAATGGGAGGAGCTAAAGGTCAAGCAACAGATGTAAAAATAGCTGTAGATAATATATTGAAAATAAAAGAACGATTAGATAAAATTCTTTCTGAAAATACAGGTAAATCAATAGAAGATATTAGGAGAGATACAGATAGAGATAATTTTATGACTGCACTAGAGGCTAAAGAGTACGGGCTGATTGATTATATAATGAATAGGAATGAATAAAGTATCAAAGTATCATATTAAAATGTCTGTTTTACAAATATATATATAATATTAAATAAGAGTGTCTCAAAATGAACTTTTTAGTTTATGAGACACTCTTTTTTGTATGAAA
>OGSS01001052.1_pt1 | contig 21081 bp, 16 predicted proteins | sample 1553591 | NCBI WGS metagenome assembly OGSS01 (sample SAMEA2580061, study PRJEB22360) | human gut metagenome | biome: human gut; feature: human-associated habitat; material: faeces | place: Denmark | collected 2008/2010
GAAAGAAGTCAGTATAGTAGACATTCCATTTTTTTCCCAACTCATTTCATGCGGGGAAGTAACCGTCAATACGGGTAAATTTTTTCTATCGGCATTTCCGGGCAGACCGGAATAGCCAAAACGATTCAGAGCATTGACACACCAATGCCAAAGGCAGGGATCGTCCGTCCTGACGACGACTTCCTGATAATCCTGTACGATGGGGAAATAGCCCCCACGTCCCCGGTCAAAACATATTTTCCGGTGATCGAACAAACAGTCCAGTCCATCGTTAAAGACTATATCCTCCGTAACGCCACACTGCAATCCTTTTCCGGGCGCGAGCAACCACAGCCGGTCGGCCTGGATCAGTGCCTGGTCGATATCGTGGGTAGACAGCAGAATGGTCTTATGTTGTTCGCGGGCAATGGTATGCAATAAAGTCATGATCTCGATACGGCTTACCACATCCAGGAAAGCTGTGGGTTCATCGAGCAAAATCAACGGACATTCCTGCACCAATGCTTTGGCGATCATCACTTTCTGCCGTTCCCCGTCCGACAATTCGGCCACGTAATTTGCAGCTTTATGGGATATTCCCACTGCCGTAAGAGCCTCTTCGACGAGCTTATGATCTTCCCGGTTCAAACGGCCCCAGAATCCGGTATGGGGCTGACGCCCCAAGCTTACCAGTTCATATACGGTCAATCCGCCGGCCTGTGTCTTATCGGTCAGTACGACGCCGATCTTGCGCGATTTTTCCCGTTCGGAATAATCCCTCAGCGGACGTCCTTCAAGCCATAATTCACCTTCCAAAGGCAATTGAAAAGCCGAAAGAGTACGCAACAGAGTAGATTTGCCTGCCCCGTTAGGACCTAACAGACAAGTCAACTCTCCCGCCCACAAATCGAAAGACAGATCCCGGTGTACCACTGTAGAACCGTTCTTACCATGAGAGTAGCCGATAGCCAATTGACGGGCTGCAATTACAGGTAAAGTCTCCATAATCAATTGAAATATTGAATTTTACGCTGTTTGACCAGAATATAGATAATGACGGGAGCACCCAAAACGGGAGTGATGGCGTTCAATGGCAAAATCCCCGTTTCGCCGGGTAATACACTGATCAGATTACACAACAGGGCTACCGCCCCTCCCAGCAATAAGGTCACAGGTATCAGGGAATTGTGGTTCGAAGTACCCAGCATCAAGCGGGCAATATGCGGCACGGCCAATCCGATAAAAGCGATAGGCCCGCAAAAGGCGGTTGTTATTGCCGTCAGCATACCGGTCGCAATCAATAACAGATTGCGGGTAAGCCGCACATTCACACCCAGATTTTCAGCATACCGGTTTCCCAACAATAAGGCATTCAAAGGTTTGATCAACATGACCGATAAAACCAAACCGGCGGTAATCGAAACGATAAATACAGGCAATTGCCCGGAAGACACTCCGCTGAAATTTCCCAATCCCCAGATCATATAAGAATGTACTCCTTCGGCCGTAGAGAAAAAATTCAATAATGAAATCACCGAGGAGGTGATGTATCCGATCATGATCCCAATAATAAGTAGCATCAAATTATTCTTTGTAAAAGCAGAAAAGAACAGCAAGATTCCCATGACGATCATAGCCCCGGCAAAAGCTCCGGCCAATACCGCCAGAAAACCGGATATACTGAAAACCCCGGCAGTAATACTTCCTCCACCGAGCAACATCACCAAGGCCACACCCAGGCTAGCCCCGGTATTGATCCCCAATATCGAAGGTCCTGCCAGCGGATTACTGAAAACGGTTTGCAACATCAACCCCGAGACAGCCAAGGCTGCTCCACACAGCAAAGCAGTTATCCCTTGCGGAATACGCGATTCCAGCAAAATGAACCGCCAGCTCTCCCGTTCTACGGCATGTCCGCACAAAATATCCCATACTGCGCCGGCAGGAATACGTACCGAGCCTACCCATAAGTTCGCCGCGAACAACAGAAGGATCGATACGATCAAACCGATACTATATTTCCATCCGGATGGTAAAGATTTCATTTTTCCAATCTTTTAAAATAACGGCACTCTCCTGCCGGTAACACTCCCGGGTGAAAAATCCGGATCAGATCTTCCAACAGCCGTTCGGGATGAAAAGGGGTCTCTGTATAAAAAGGTACCCGTCCCGAATTACATCCATACACCTGCCCGGTTTGAAAGGCCCGGAAACCGGCATATGAAGCGTAGTCGGACTTTAATTCGGTCAGGGTTTTATCTTGTTGCCGGTTGTATTTGAATAACCAGAAATCGGCATCCTGCCCGCGGTCAAATACCGTTTCAAAAGACAAAGGAATCGAACCGCTATGTTCGTCCTCCGCCCACACGTAAGCAGCTCCGGCATCCTGATACAACCGTCCGGTCGTGCTTTTTCCTCCGGGTACATACCAGGCGGAACCGCTTTTCAATTCAGATATCACCGTCGGCCGCTGATTTACAGACTTGACCAAATCACACAGCTGTAAATAATCCGCACGGACAGCAGTGAATAACGAATCAGCCTGCCGCCGTTTCCCGAAAAGCAAACCGAAAAAACGCATCCATTCAGACCGCCCCAAAGGAGAGGTCTCCATATAATCGGCACATTCGATAATCGGTATCCCTAATTTTTCAATCCGGCCATAACCTCCACTATTTTCAAAAGGGGAGAGCAGGATAGCATCAGGATGAAAGTCGATTATTTTTTCAATATCCGGATTCATAGTATTTCCGGCGTCGACCATTCGCCCGGAAGCACAACGATTTTGTATTTCAGGTATTTCGATATATTGCAGATCACATATTCCACCAATCCGATCGATTGCCCCCAGTTCGGACAGAAGCCCGCAATGTACCGAAGAATATACCAATGCTTTTTCCACCGGCGTCCGGACCAAGGTCCCTTCAGGCAATCCTTCCGGCAATTCAGTTTCCCGGCCGACCAAAACATAGGTATGTAAAATCCGGGCCGTATCCCAAGGGTTTTGTACCCGCACCAATATATAATGTTCACTCGAATCTATCCGAATCCGCCCGGCATATTCCATCCGGAGCGCGGACAAAGCATCTCCTGCAGAAGCCGAATGCCTACTTTTACAACCTACACCAAGAGCCAACAACAGCCCCAGCAACCAAAACCGCATCAATCTATCCATATCTCAATGATCAAATCCATCCCGGGACAATACTCCCCGGGTATAATAATGTTTCACTTCACGCATTTCTGTCACGAGGTCAGCCAAAGCCAGCAAAGCTTCGGAAGCATAACGCCCGGTAATCACCACCTCTGTCCCTGTGTCACGCAGCCCGATGACTTCCAGTATTTCTTTATCGGAGAGCAAACCAAAATACACAGCTATAGTCAGTTCGTCCAGGATGACCAGGTCCCATTCACCCGAAGCCAGTATTGCCGCACATTCCCGGAGTCCTTCCTGGACAAGGCGTACGTCTTTGTCTTCGGGCCGGTGATCAAGGAAACATCCTCTTCCAAACTGCCGGACCGCCAACCGCCCGGGGAAACAGGCTTCCAGCCGGGTTTCGTTATATTTCATGCTTTTGACAAACTGCCCGATAAACACCCGTTTACCAGCACATAAAGCACGGACCGCCAGACCGAATGCAGCCGTTGTCTTACCTTTACCGTTTCCGGTATAAACCTGAAGGTATCCCTTTGTTTCCATTGAAGCGTAAAAATACAAAAAATGCCTTTCCTTACAAAATACGAAAAGCCCCCCGCCAACTAAAAGCTGCAGGGAGCCGTCCGATGTAAATTATTTCCTTCAATTTTGTTCCAATTCTCCGTTTTTAGCCTGTTCGAAAGTCGGATTATAAGCATTATGCCCGACAACCCAAGAAGTATCGTCCGTCAATCCCTCGATTGCTTTTTCCAATCCTTTAAAAGATACCAGACCTAACTGGTACTCGATATTGATCACTCCGACATTTTCCAAGGCTCCAAAACAATCCAGATTAGTCAGGACATTATTACACCAACTTTCCTGACTCTTATTATGAGTGGTCAATACCAACTTCCCGACTTTTTTCAAAACGGGAGTATAGATTTCCTGTAACATGCTCACAAAAGATCCATTCACATAACTGGTTTTGATATTCAGTTCACCCGTCACCTCCTCCAATGCCGGAAAACGAAGGGCATCACAGACTCCGGTATAGGTCATGTTATTCACTATCCTTAAAACCGGAAATTCCGTCGGCTGTACTTTTTGTCCGAATCCTTCGGAAAGGGTCAATTTCCCGCTAATCTCTGTCAAATCAGGAAAACGAAGCACACCCAGGCTGGCACCATATGCCTGACTCACCGACAAAGTCCCTATTTTCTTTAATCCGGGGAAGTTGTATTCTACCCGTCCGGTAATAGTTGCAGGCATATTACTTACCGATACATTCTGCACCTCTTCGATTCCTGAAAAAGAAATTCCAGGTACCCCGTTAATGGTCAGATTCGTATTCAAGATTTTACCACCCTTTAACGTCAAAGCATTTTTCCCGGTTATCTGCAGAGCATCTACTTCGAGACCGGTCAGATCCAAGGAAGTCAAGGCATCCAAATTGTTTAAAATACAATTGTTCAAATGTACTCCCTTAAACTGGGCCAGTAAAGAAATATCCTGTAATTTATTCAGCCCATTGAGCGAACATTGTGAACCGATGGATTTCAACGCGGAGAAAGCGTCAATCGAAGTAACCTCATTCAAACTACTCAGGCTTAACGAGCCACCAATAGAGGTCAGGGCATCGAATCCCTTTAATTCGCTGATTGCCATACCGGACAGGGTGAAATTACCCCCGACTGTTGTCAGGTTCGGGAAACCGTTGAAAGCCGTCAATGCGCTCATCGAGGAGAAATCAAAATTTCCATCCACTTCCTTCAATGCTCTCAATGAGCTGACCTCCGTTATTGCCATTCTGGTTAAAACAAAATCACCTTTCACTCGCGTCAATGCAGGCAAACTCAACTCTTGTATCTTATCAGATGCATCGATACTGAATCCTCGCAGACCGACTTCAGTCAAAGACTCCAAACTGACTTTTTCCAAATTTTGAATGTAATAAATTTTAAACCCACCGAGTGATTTTACTGAAGGAAAATTCATTTCTTTTACTTGATGCGTCCACCACAATTCAAAATAATCGGCGACTTGCTCCAATTGGGTGAAGTCCAAAGTTTCAACAGCATTCATCTGCTCCAATTTAATAGCAGATGCCGATTTTAATGCCGGGAAAGCTAACTCTCTCACCCTATAAACATTACTCAATACTAATTGATTTCCAATCAAACTTAATTTCGGGAAAGTCAACTTTTCCGGGGCATTCAAGACACCGTTCACTTTCATGGATAAATTTTCTCCGATTACCGATAAGGCCGAAAAATCTATATCTTTCACATCTTTAATCTGAATCGACAAATTTCTTCCTACCTCTTCCAATGCAGGCAAACTCAACGTTTCAACGGTATCAGCTCTGAAAGTCAATTCTGAAGCTACTTTTTTCAAATTTGGCAATTTGATCTCCCGTATCCACCGAAGTCCAATGGTTGCATTCTGTATTACACGTCCCATCACCAATCCACCAACCTGCTCCAAATTTTCCAAACCGGCAAATGAAGTTCCGGCATAAGTCGGATTTATGGTCACCGTCCCGACAACCTCTTTCAGTGAGGCCAAAGCTGCCAAAGAAGTAAGGGAGTCTTCCTTCACAGTTCCTTCTTCTTTACCGATAACCAAATTTCCATTGACTTTATTGATCCCCTGAGCAGCAAAGGCTTCCAAATCTTCAACCGAAGTCAGACGAACATCTCCTTCGCTACCCGTCAAGGTTCTCCGTACTATATATTTGTAAACACGCTGAGTATTATTGTAAGCAGTTACTGTAAAATTTTGTAACTTTCCCCAATCCTCAACTTCACCAGGATCCGGAGATATCCGGGCATTTTCACTACACAAAATCTCCATTGTCGCCCCCTCAAGAGAAAGATTTTCAGGGATACTCAAAATCAGACTATCTCCCTTAATTATCCCGGCATAGGAATCTCCCTGCTGAACCAGTCGGAATGAGGTGATGTAGTTTTCATTTCCGGAAAACAGGCTGTCATCGTCCTCGCAACTCGTCAGCGAAACAATAATGCCAAGCAACACAATATATATTAAATTATTTATCTTCATAGGTTTATCATTTTTTACATTTACAACTTTTTCAGCTGATTAATCTCACAGTTGAAAAACAGGCTTCATCTGTTACTCCTGAATAGCAGGTTTTATCCATTGCTGGTCTTCTACCAATTGCTTGTAAGTCGGATTGTACAAATTATTTTCCACACTCCATTTCTCTTCGGGACAGGTCAGGATGGCCTTTTTAATTGCCTCGTAAGAAGCTAGTTTCCCATGATCATGAATCCGGATTCCCCCCACTTTTTCCAAGCTGGACAAGAAATCCAGATTTTCCAGAGTTTGATTCAAATAACCGGTATTCTCATTATCTCCCCAGGGAGTTGGTCCGATCGGGCGCAGTTCCAATGTCCCCCCAACCTGCTTCAAAGCCGGATACAAGACCACGGCCGGTCCCCTCGATCCATAATAGTCATATCCGGTCTGAAACATCATATCCTCCCCGACCGTCGCCAGATTCGGAAAAGTCTTTTCATCATAATAGTCGATACTTATGATTGCCTTCCCTCCGATAGACTTCAATTCGGGGAAATGGTATTCCTTGATATTGGAATATAATTCAAAATTACCGGTTACTTCTTCCAGTGCAGGAAATTCGACGGCCTTTACATTGGAATTGGCCCAGTAAGAGAAATCCCCGTTAATTTTACGGATATTACCGATTTCAATGCTCCCTCCGTTCAGGCCAAGATAACCGATATTCAGTTTTCCCACTTCCCGGAAACCTTCTAATTTCGGGAAATATCCCGAAAGGTTATCCAAACTGATTTTACCTTTAAAAATATCGTCACCGATCACCGTCGTATTTTCCAATCCGGTACCGCTGAATCGCAATTCCTCGATTTCTATTCCCTGGATATCCAGGCGTTCTATACCTTTCGATACTACAAACACCTTCAAATTTTTCAAACCGGCAGGCAACTTCAAATATTCTGCCGTACAGTTCAATGACAGCTTCCCTCCGATTTTTTCCAAAGCCCCTAATTTTTCAGTATCCAGTCCTAAAAGTGTGACGTTTAAATCTTCGATTAAATTAGTCGAAATTTCATAAAGTTTACAAAGTGATGCCCCTTACAGGACGTTTGTTAATTGACTATTGACAAATACCAGTTTACTGTAAAACAACATACTTTAGGAAATATTTACATCATATTGATTATCAATCATTCAACATTCAATTTCCCTACTCATTTCCCTTTTTTTCAGCTGTTTTTTGATGGAAGTAAAGCTTCCAATCATTGTCAATTGTTAATTGTCATCGGTCAATTATTCCTCTTGTGGAAATCCACAAAAAAATCGAACGTTTTTCCATCGACATCCAATAGAATAATTCCAATTAAAAATCAGTACAACCGGCATTCTAATCCCAGAGAACACCAAGTTTCTGATCTTGGCAGGTCTTCTGACTTGCTTTATCTCCGGACGTCCTTCCCGTTCATGTAAAACAGTGGCGTGAGTAATGTCCAAAGACTTTAAAAAGCTTACAGCAGCGGGTCTGTTCAGGATTCACACCTGATTCCCTTTTCACCGCTCCGTTACGAAAATAACGAGCAGCACCAAAATCGACGGTAAAAGTACAAAAAAAGAGAGATGAAAGTTTATTTTAAGTAATTTTTTAAATCATTTTTAATATAAGGCGTAAAAATATACTGGGACAATCTTTACCAGCCGATTATTTCAAAAATACGAGCTTTGACATTTAAGATGCAATCAATTTGATTTATCAGTGCCAAGATATTGATTTACTCTTAAATACTCTTTCCTCTTGCTACCGTCACCAATAGAAAAGGAAAGAGTATAATTGAACAAACACCCGGTTCATTTCCGATTTTTACTTCCGGAGTTTTTCTGTCAATATGGGGACAATTTTATGTACATCTCCAACAATCCCCAAATCTGCTGCATTGAAGATCGGAGCATATTTGTCTTTATTGATAGCAATGATGTATTCTGATTCTTCCATACCGGCAAGGTGCTGAATAGCCCCTGAAATCCCCAGGGCAAAATACAGATCTGGCCGGACCGTCTTTCCGGTTTGCCCCACTTGGCGTTCGTGGGGCATAACCCCGGCATCGACCATTGCCCGCGATGAAGATACTTCGGCATTCAATGTTTCCGCTAAACGACCCAGCATGACAAAACCAGCCGTACTGCCGACACCACGCCCACCTGACACCAGCACTTTAGCTTCCGTTATGTCGATCCGGGTTTTCTGTTCTTTCACCGTTTTCAGAATTTTAACTCTGAATTTCGACGGGTCGAAACTGACTTTCATATTTTCAATCGTCCCCCGCCGTGCCGGATCTTTGGGTTTTGTACGCATCACTCCCGGCCGGACAGTAGACATTTGCGGACGATGTTCTTTACAAATGATCGTAGCCATCAGGTTACCACCGAAAGCCGGACGGGTCATCAGCAAATCATTTTCGGGCGAAATGTCCAGGCCTGTACAGTCGGCCGTGAGGCCGGTAGTCAGCCGGGCAGATAATCGGGGGCCCAGATCGCGGCCGATAGTCGTGGCTCCGATCAATACGATGGCCGGATGACGTTCACGGATAAATTGGCTGACAGCTTGTGCATAAGGCTCGGTATTGTACTCTGCCAATTCACGTTCGTCCACACACACGACAATGTCGGCACCATAAGCAATCAGCTCCTGAGCCTGGTCTTTCATATCATAACCGAGCAATAAGGCGATCACTTTCTCATTCAAGGTATCGGCAAGTTCCCGGGCTTTACCCAGCAGTTCCAATGCCACTTTTTGTATGATACCTTCGCGTTGTTCTACAAACACGCAGACGTCTTTATATTGGGATTTATCCATTGTATTCAAATTAACAATGAACGGTAAACGGAAGCAGACCTCAGCCAATGGCCGGAAAAAAAGTATATGTTCAAGGTATAAAAACTTAAGGTTTACCACAGTCTGTGGTCTGCAATCCGTTGCTACCTGTTCATCAGATTATAAATTTTTCTTTCAATTTCTCTACGATTATATCGGCAGCTTCGGCAGGTTCCACTTCAAACACCTTTCCGGCTGCTTTTGCTCCTTTGGTAAATGATTTCCATACGCGGGTGGGCGATCCTTTCAAGCCTAGTTTTTCTTCTTCTACACTGATATGTTCAAAGCCCCACACTTCAACTTCTTTGTTATAAGCCTCCACAATTCCCCGGACCGACATATAACGGGCTTTATTAGCCGTTGCCAGCACCGTCACCACGCAAGGCGCATCTACCTGTACCAGCTGAAAACCGTCTTCTGTGGACTTCCGGATCGTAAATGTCCTGCTCCCGTCAAATTCCAGGTTTTCAACATAAGTCACCTGAGGTAAATCCAAATGTTCGGCAATCTGTGGTCCTACCTGAGCGGTATCCCCGTCGATGGCTTGCCGGCCGGTGATTACCAGGTCAAAATCCAACACGCGCAAAGCGCCGGCAATCGCATTCGACGTAGCGAGAGTATCGGCACCGGCAAATTTCCGGTCGTTCAAATGAATAGCACGGTCAGCTCCCATAGCAAAAGCCTCACGCAAAATATCATCGGCCTGAGGAGGCCCCATGGTTATTACCGTGACTTCCGCCCCATATTTATCTTTTAATTGTAAAGCCATTTCCAGTCCCCCTTTATCGTCGGGATTCATAATGCTGGGCACCCCATCCCGGATCATCGTCCCCGTAGCGGGGTCCAATTTGATCTCTGTTGTATCCGGCACCTGTTTGATACATACTACTATTTTCATACGTTTATCATTTTTTCATTTATCGATTATCTTTTCTCCACTCTTATTTGAGTAATGCAGCTGCAATCACCATCCGTTGTACTTCAGACGTTCCTTCATAGATTTCTGTAATCTTGGCGTCCCGCATCATTCGTTCCACCGGATATTCACGGGTATAACCGTAGCCTCCATGGAATTGTACTGCTTTGGTCGTCACCTCCATCGCTGTTTCGGCTGCAAACAATTTAGCCTGTGCAGAGTCAGCAGAATAAGGTTGTTTCATATCCTTTTTCCAAGCTGCTTTACGCACCAGCAGACGGGCAGCCTGAATCCTGGTCTGCAAATCGGCCAATTGGAATTGAGTATTCTGAAACTGTCCGATGGACCGTCCGAATTGTTTCCGTTCTTTTACATACTTCACCGTTTCATCCATAGCCCCCTGAGCAATACCCAAGGCCTGTGAAGCGATTCCCATACGTCCGCCGTCGAGTGTTTTCATTGCCATCCTGAAGCCTCCCCCACTTTTCCCAACAGATTTTCTTTCGGGACGATACAATTTTCAAAAATCAACTCACAGGTTGCGGATCCCCGGATGCCCATTTTTTTCTCTTTTTTACCGATAGAGAATCCCGGAAAATCACGTTCTACGATAAAGGCCGAAATCCCCCGCGTCCCCTGTGCCTTATCGGTCATGGCCATGACAATGTAAACGTGTGCATAAGCAGCATTGGTAATAAAAATTTTGGAGCCGTTGAGCACATAATGCTCCCCTTCCTTCACAGCCATCGTTTGCTGTGCCGAAGCGTCCGTGCCTGCATTCGGTTCGGTCAGTCCGAAAGCTCCGATCCATTCGCCGGAACACAAGCGGGGCAAATATTTACGGCGTTGTTCTTCATTGCCGAACTCATAAATCGGAGAAGCGCACAAAGAAGTGTGTGCAGAAACAATAACCCCTGTAGTAGCACATACCCGTGACAATTCTTCGACAGCCATCGAATAGAGTTGGTTGTTGCCACCTGCCCCGCCATACTCTTTGGGGAATGGGATGCCCATCATTCCCAAAGCAGCCATTTTCTTTACCGTTTCTTCCGGAAAACGTTCTTCCTCGTCGACAGCTGCTGCCAACGGTTTCACTTCTTTTTCTGCAAATTCCCGGATCATTTGCAAGAATAAATTTTCTGTTTTTGATGTTGAAAAATCCATATAAATCGTTATTTATTTTTCCATACGGAATGTGCAATTTTTAACATTAACCGGATTTTGTTCCACTGTTGCTTTTCGGTAAGTTTGTTTCCCTCTTCGGTAGAAGCAAAGCCACACTGGGGACTCAGACAAAGCCGTTCCAGGGGAACATACTGGCTGGCTTCCGCAATGCGGTTTTTCACTTTCTGTTTATCCTCAAGGGCAGCATTTTTGGTTGTAATCAATCCCAAGACTACAGTTTGGTTCTGTATGAAGCGTAAGGGTTCAAAACCTCCCGAACGCTCGTCGTCGAATTCGAGAAAAAAAGCATCCACCGGGAGGTCGAATAAGGTTTCGGCAACCGGCTCATACCCCCCCCACGATGCCCAGGCAGAATGATAATTACCCCGGCAAACGTGCATTGTAATGGTCATTCCTTCCGGTCTTGAGTTCAAAGCCATCTCGTTTATCCGGGCAAAAAGGAGGGCCATTTCTTCCGCATTCACCTGTGGATTGCAGCGGAATTTTTCATCACAAAGCATACCCCATGTGCAATCGTCGAATTGGAGATAACGACATCCTGCTGCAGCGAAACCACTGATCACCTGGCGATAGGCCTGTGCTATATCTTCTAATAATCCGTCTATCTGGCCATATACTTTCAGGGTTTCATCCATATTTCCCTCGCGGATCAACTCGGCCAAAAGTTGTGCCGGAGAAGGAATCGTTTGCTTGGGTATCGCCTGGCCAGCCAGTTTCTGGATGAAACGGAAATGAGCGATCATGGGATGATTGTATCCTGTAATTTTCCCGGTCACTTTTACAGATTCCGGTCGGGTTTCCAGATTGTGAAATACATATCCCTGCCCAACTGCCTTTTTCTCTATGCCTCCTAATCCCCAAAAGAAGTCGAGGTGCCACCACGAACGGCGAAATTCCCCATCTGTAATAACCTGTAAGCCGACAACTTTTTGTTCGGCTATTAATTTTTCAATTTCTTCATCCTCGATTTGTTGGAGTGCGGCAGGAGATAATAAGCCTGATTCGAAGTCTTTTCTTGCTTTTTTCAGTCGTTCCGGTCGCAAGAAACTACCGACAATATCCGCCCTAAACGGAAGTTTTACCTGTTCCATTGATTTTAACAGAATTAAGGTAACTCACAGATAAGATAGATTGCATGTAAATGACCACTGCCCTGTACACACCAAGTACAGTTTACCAGTTCATTTATTCTGTCACCTTTCACCCGAAAGCTACGAATTAAACAAAAGTACTCAGGCAGGTCTTCTGACTTGTTCCGATTGTACGCCTTCCCACCGGACATACCGGCAGTGGCTTCCGAATGTACAACCTTTGAATAGAACTTACAGCTACGGGGATAGTCCCTGATTTTCACAGGAGTTCCCATTTTAATCCTGAATCAGTGATGACCGATTCTGAAACCTGATACCGACACAAATATAACGGAATTTATCGAATAAAAAAAAAGTTGGTTATTGTTTTGAAAAATTCAAAAGAAAATTAAAAACACCGGCAGGATGCGTCGGACGGATCCTTCAAATAAAAACAGGCCAGAAGGAAATACGAACACTCTGCCGCCTCCCACATACACCCGCATTTATCCCCGGTGTTTTAACAGTACAGTAATATATATGTGCAGGTGTCCGGCTCTGAATCCGCGAAAGCACAGACGATTGCTTGTATGGCAGGTCTTCTGACTTGCTCCAATCCAGACGCCTTCCCGTCGGAGGTATAAACGACAGTGGCAGAAGTATTGTCCGGACGTTGTAAAGAAGCTCACAGCAGCGGGGCCTGTCCGGGATTTACACCCGGTTCCCTTTTATTTCCTATACCGGATGGACATAGGAAAGCCAATACGCTTCAAAAATAGAGAATAAAATTTATTTTACAAATTTTAAGACAACTTATTTTGAAAACACCGGTAGGAATTTCAGCCCACCGATGCTTATAAACGATTCCTAAAGCGTATAAATAAAAGGCTGGAATCGATCGAAAGATAAGATCATAAAGCAACAAAATCACGCAGACACATTTCAGGTTGCCGACGCAACCCACTGGAACGGAAAAACCAAACTATGACGCAGGTTTTAAGCTTATGTCGATTGGCACATCGGTAAATAAACCACTGACTAACATCAGATATTCGGGAAATTTCACCCCATCACTCCATACCAGTGGAATATGAAGTAATTCTTCAGCCGTACGGCCGAGATCGAAACCGAAAGATTCCAGGGAATGACGGATCAGATGAGGATGACGGCAAGGCTGACCGGTGATACGGGTACACGTATCGTCAGGGCAAAGGTGACAAGTCCCTGCGTAACAAGCCAGACTACCAGGATATTCCGTTTCAAGCCACCGCAACCAAGAATCTAGTTGAAGGCGCACTTCTGCCAACAGGCCGATAACGACCTCTTTCTCTGTTCCCGCAGGAATAGTTGGTACAGAGGATGGATCAGGCACGATCTGAGTGCCTGTTATGCAGATATATTTGTACTTGCCAATCCTTGCAGATATATCGAAATCGTATGGTGGACAAGCCCAGCAACGATCATAACGATTACATCTGCGGCAAAATACAATGAATTTATCTTCATCCCGGTATTTCCGGATATACTCCCCGGCCGGCATAAAAACAGTATGATGTGAAATAGCATAATCCATATCACAAAAGTAATTAATTCCTGGCTGAAAACCGATGGTTCCTGCGGGTACTTTTTTATAGCCGAACAGAGGAATAAAACAGCGACTTCTGAATAGTTACCGGTAAGTAATCGTTGACAAGGCGTTCAAAAACAAAACGTTACTATAATTGGCTTTAGCGTGAAAATGAATTCAACAACATACTCAGATTGCTGATAAACAGCCGTACGGACATTGCCAGCAGGATGATGCCGAAAAATTTACGCAGGACGTAGACACCACTTTTCCCTAAAATGCGTTCCACCAGATAAGCATTGCGGAGTACCAGATAAACCAGAAGCATATTGAGAGAAATGGCCAGGATCAGGTTGGAGAGATGACATTCTGCCCGCAGAGAAAGCGTCGTTGTCAATGTCCCTGCCCCGGCAATCAGAGGAAAGACAACAGGCACAATAGTTACACTCCCGGCAGGTCCATCGTTACGGAAAATTTCTACACTGAAAATCATTTCTACAGCAAGCACCAGCAATACCAATGCTCCGGCTATGGCGAAAGAAGAAATGTCGACATTGAAAAGTTGCAACAGGGCATCCCCTGCAAAAAGGAAAGTAATCATGACTGCATAAGAGATCAGAGCAGCTTTCCCTGCCTGCACCTGTTTTCCTGTTGCATTGAGATTGATGATAATAGGCGTAGAACCTGTAATATCGATCACAGCAAACAACACCATAAAAGCGGTGAATATCTCCTTTATACTCAAATGCAAATCCATCTATATAAACTTTACGAACTATATTTTGGGGTTTACAGGCCGCAGGTCATCCTTATAAATCATGAAACCACTCCGAAATATTTTTTAACAACTGCGGGCACTGCAAACCCGGCCACAATCCCTATTTTCAATCCGCCCAGATCTCTTCATCCGAAGGCACATGGATACGTGCCGACAGCGGAGCAATCCGGGTGATATTTAATAAATGTTTATAAGTAAAATTCTCCGAAATCGAATTATTTCCCCAGCTTCCGCATCCCAACGTATTGGTTACAGGCAGACCGTTCTGAATAGACCCACCGGCAGTGGTTGCACAAGGAGCGTTCACAATCAGACGGGAAACGGACAATTCGGTGCCGGCCTTAATCACATTGGCCTGATCGTTGGAATGAATTCCGGCTGTATGACCGTTACCTTCCATGTTCAGGTTAGTCTTGGCGATCCGTAAGGCTTCTTCAAAATTGTCATATCCGAGGCAACCCATTACCGGAAACATTTTTTCTTTGCAGATACGATCGGCATGTCCGGCTCCGGTTGCTTCAGCTACAATGACACGGATACCTTCAGGCAGATCGATACCGGCAGCACCGGCAATCTTCTTCACCGACTGCCCAACCAAAGCCCGGTTTATTTTTCCTTCCGGGAAGAGTACATTCAGCAAACGCTCTTTCTCTCCGGCAGTAACAAAATAAGCCCCATGTGCAGTAAAGGCCTTGAACACAGCTTCGCGATCGGTTACCGGATAAGTGAAAAATTGTTCTCCGGAACAGATAATACCATTATCAAAAGCACGTCCGGTAATCACCTTTTCAGCTGCTGCCTCCAGATCGATATTACGATCAAGGATCACCTGTACATTACCGGCACCTACACCGAAAGAGGGTTTTCCAGAAGAGTAAGCGGATTTCACCATCGGCATCCCTCCTGTGGCAACAACGACATCGCAGGCTTCCATCAATTCTTTGGTCTTATCGATAGAAGGTTCGTCGATCACCTGGATCAGATCGGCAGGAACCCCGAACGGAGCCACAACGTCCTTGATCAGATTTACAGCCAGAGCCGAGCATCTTTTTGACTGTGGATGCGGAGCTATAATAATGGCGTTTTTGGTTTTGAGGGCAAAAATAATCTTCGACATCGGTGTCACAATCGGATTGGTCATCGGCGTGATCCCGGCTACCACACCGATCGGTTTGGCAATTTCGATCAATCCGGTTTTTTCATCCATATCGATGATACCCATGGATTTTTTACCCCTCAGGTTATAATAAACCCCTTTCGATTTATTGCGGTTTTTAGCTACTTTGTGCTCATACACCCCCATGCCGGTTTCGTTTACAGCCAACCGGGCCAATTCTTCGGCATGATCATAAATGACACGGGCAGCTTCGCGGATAACCCGGTCGACCTGATCCTGGTCAAAATGATGTTCGTAAATCTCCTGAGCCTTGCGGGCTTTCACCACCATTTCCTTTATTTCCATAACTTTTTCAGTTTATAATTATAACGCAAACTTTAAATGCCGGGCAGCTTTCTGTCTTTGTTTCTGCCTGATCAGTCTCAAAGCTCCCGACAAAAAATCCTCCGGATTTTTCTCAACGAAATCCAGGATTTCCTAAACGATTACAATGTAATTCTCAACTTAAAAAATTGATTTAATACAGCACCTTATAAATCTCCCGGATCTCCTCCTCCGACAGCGAGACATAATTATTGGCCAAAAGACGTTGCTGAGTCTGCAACACACTGCTGGTAAAACCCTGAATTTCTTCCGGTTTCATTCCATACACCCGGAGTTTATTCTTCGGAATCAATTTACCCAAAAGCTCATCGAGTACCGGATAGGGATTTTCGTTCACACCCAATTGTACACACAACAAGTCGTTCAGCCGGGCAATATCGCCTGAAGGATTTTTGGCATTATAAAGTTTGAATACTTCGGTGAAAAACTGATAATTCGATTCGCCATGAGGTACATGATAACTACCACCCAACGGATAGGATAAAGCATGTACAGCCCCCACCCCTGTATTTCCAAAAGCTATTCCGGCATAATTACTTGCCATCAGCATATCCCCCAGTCTTTCGAAACGATATTCGGGTCCGTTCGCTGCAATCCCCTGAAACACATCGATGATTATTTCGATGGCAGCCCGGCAATACAAACGGGTATAAGGATTGGATTTGGGCGAAACATACGACTCGGTGGCATGTACCAACGCATCGATCGCACTACAGGCATAAAACTTAAAAGGCAGCCCTTTGAGCAACTCCGGAACCAGCACAGCATCGTCGGCCACAATGGCATCGTCGGCCAATCCCATTTTAGTATGTTTGGAGGTAATTTCAGCTATGGATATATTGGTCACCTCGCTTCCGGTTCCACAGGTGGTAGGCAAAATGACCAATTGTTTTTCTTTGACGATCGGAATTTTACGTTCGAAAGCTTCCGTAACGTCTTCCACCCCTTTCAATACAAACAATTTGGAAATATCGATCACCGTTCCGCCACCGACCGCAATCACCCGGTCGAAACCGACTCCTTTCACTTCTTTCAGGATAGTGTTCATCATTTTATCCGATGGTTCTCCTAAACCGAACTTCTCCTGCATAATGAAATGACAAGGGAGATTCAGAGATTTCATAAAAGGTTCATAAAGGAATTCATTGGTAATCACCAAATCGTGCTCCGAGAGCTTGAATTCACGGGCAAAATCGGCAAAATGATCGAATTTGCTCAAACGGGTTTTTAATTTAAATAATTGCATAATACATGATTATAAAACGATGGACAGCCCCGGGACCATAAATCGCCGGAAGTTATCCGCCACCAGTTAATCCTTAAAACGTTTCTGATATTCTTCTTCCAGCATAGGGCGGAAATCGGGATGTGCCACAGCAATCAATGCCCGAGCCCGTTGTTTCAGCGTTTTACCTTTCAACCGGGCGATGCCGTACTCAGTCACCACATAATCGACATCATTGCGTGAAGTAGTAACAGCTGCACCCTGCGCCAAGAAAGGTACAATCCGGGAAGCCTTACCTTTAGCTGCAGTCGAAGGCATAGCCATGATCGATTTACCACCGGCAGACCAGGCTGCCCCCCGGACATAGTCTACCTGTCCTCCGGTTCCGCTGAATTGTTTCAGTCCGATTGTCTCGGAAGCCACCTGCCCCATCAGGTCAACCTCGATGCAGGAATTGATGGAAACCATCTTTTCATTTTGTGCAATGACACGAGGATCGTTGACATAATCTACAGGACGCATTTCTACGCAGGCGTTTTTATCGACGAAATCGTACAAGCGGCGCGTCCCCATCAGGAAAGTGGCAACCAATTTCCCCGGATGCAAGGTCTTTTTACTGCCATTGACCACTCCTGATTCCACCAAATCGATCACTCCGTCGGAAAACATTTCGGTATGGATACCCAGGTTTTTTTTATCTCCCATAAACAGGAGCACGGCATCCGGAATCGCTCCGATCCCCAACTGTAAGGTGGAACCATCCTCAATCAAAGAAGCACAATTACGCCCGATGGCTTTTTCGACATCCGTAATTTTAGGCAGCGGAATTTCGGGCAATGCCAGGTTAGTCGGAATAATATAATCCAACCGGGAGATATGAATTTTGTTATCTCCCTCGACATAGGGCATATTTTCATTCATCTCTGCGATCACCAGTCGCGCCTTTTCTGCTGCCGCTTTAGTATAATCACAAGAGAGTCCGAAACTGCAATTTCCTTCACTATCGGGATAAGACACTTGGATTACCGCCACATCCACAGGATATACCTCATCAAACAGCTGTGGTATTTCATAAAAAAATACAGGAAGAAAATCGGCCCGGTCGTCAGCGACAGCCTGGCGCGAATTTCCCCCGACAAAATTAGTGATGTGGCGGAAATGTCCTTCCGTCCCGGGTGTCAGGTATGAGCCATCGTTCAGCGTAAGCATGTGGTAAATACCGACATCATGCAAGCGTTCTTTTTGTGCGATCATTTCCGCCGGCACAACCTGCGGACAACCGGCAGCATGTCCGAACACAAGATGGTCTCCGTCTTCTATGGCACGGACAGCTTCCTCCACTGTCGCAAACCTGTTTTTATATATTTCTTTCCATTCCATAATCCTCGTTTTGATCACCTTTTTCGGTTTAATAATTTCCGGGCAAAAGCGAGTAAGCCCTCATCTGTTTCGTTGATCAGATACACACGGCCGAGTTTATCTCCAAGCTCACGACGCAAACCTTTCTCTATCACTTGTTCCACCGTAATTTGTGCCGCAGGACAGGCTCCACAGGCTCCGGAAAACACAATTCCGACATCCCGGCCCCGGATTTCCCTGACACTCAAATCCCCGCCATGTTCCAGTAAATGAGGACGGACCCGGTAAAGTACGATCTCCCGGACCCGTTCCTCAAAACTACTACTACTTTCTATCTTTGCTTTCATCCACCTTAGCAATCACTTTAGCCAGTTCTTTCTTCGCAGCCAGATTTCCCTGACGGGAGATCATAATACGCTGTGCCTGAGGTGAACCTGCTCCATGCATAGATTCTGTCCGATATCCAACAGCTGCCGTACCCAAGGTAATATTTTCGATCAGGCGCAGGATACGCATCCGGTTTTCGGTAGAAGTCCCGGTTGCTCCCTGCAAATATTTCTCTACATAAGGACCGATCTTTTCGCTGCGTAAATCCTGCTCGGATGGCATGGTCACCATTAACCCACCGGCAATATCTTCTGCAAGACGGGCAATCTCATAAGGCATACGGGTAATATTCTGTTTGCAGACATTGGCCAACAACAGATTGATCTGATAGTTACCGGCAGGCATCTTTTCACCCTCTGCCGAACAGGCAATACCACAAGCATAAAGCGTCTCGTTCAGATGTATCATTTCGATCAGCTTATCCTTGATGTGGTTGGCTTTGGGCACGCCATTGTAATCGGCGGCAAGGGCAGCTGCACCGATCAATACATCCCCGACTCCGACTTTACACCCTCCGTAAGACTGACGGTGATATCCGGCGAAACGCTCTACCATCATTCCGGCAAATTCATATTCCCGACACATAAACACCCGTTCATTGGGAACAAACACGTTATCGAAAACAACCAGTGCTTCGTGCCCACCATACTGTGCATTTCCGAGGTCCATATCGGCATTTTCCTCCATTTTACGGGTATCACAGGACTGACGGCCGTACACCATAAATACGCCTTCGGCATCTGAGGGGACAGCAAACGAAATGGCATAATCTTTATCCTCTTCTTTCATGGCCACAGTAGGCATGATCAGGTGTTCGTGCGAATTGACAGCCCCGGTCTGATGAGCTTTTGCTCCCCGTACGACAATACCATCCTCCCGCACTTCCACGACATGCATATACATATCCGGATCTTCCTGTCTGGAGGGCGACAAACTACGGTCACCTTTCGGATCGGTCATCGCTCCGTCAACCGTAAGGTCGTTTTCCTGTACAAACTTCATATATTCAGTGAACCGCTTGTGATATTCTGTCCCAAGCTTCTGGTCCATCTCATAGGTGGTAGAGAAAATGGCATTGAAAGCATCCATTCCCACACAACGCTGGAAACAGGCTGCCGTCTTTTGTCCCATCAAACGTTGCATTTTCACTTTATTCACCAAATCTTCCGTGCTTTGGTGGAGATGGCAAAAACGGTTGATCCGCTTGCCGATCAGCGGTGAATAAACAGTCATCAGATCCTGATATTCCGGTTTTTCAGCCAATTCATAAGTTTTGGCTACAGAATTCATAGAAGGACGAATCATCGGGTGGTCGACAGGATTTTCGATCAGCTCACCCATAAAATAAACCTTCAGATTCAATCTGCGGAGGCTTTCAATGTACTCAGCTCTGGTCATCATAATTAGTGGCGTTTTATTGATTAACAATACAATATTTAAAGAATTATTTCTCTAATCAAAAGACACAAAGGACAACTATCGTATGCTATATAACATACGTCTTTCCCTTTACGGAAACGATAGCGCCAGCCTTTTTAAAAAATAAAAAAGCATCCTTTACACATCCTCCCTAAACGAGGTTATGCCTTCGTGTTTTCCAGGACACACCCGTATCCCTTTTCCCAAAATAATTGTGAAAAACAACGCACATACCCATTGTCCTTATTCCCCAGAACAACTGGCAATTATAGGTCAGGCAGGTCTTCTGACTTGTTCCGGATTTTGCGGCCTTCCCTTCTCCCGGAGGAAAAAGTGACCATAAGAATGCAAAACCCTTTTTAAAGAACATACAGCTGAGGGTACAGTACCGGATTCTCACCGGATTCCCTATTCAACTCATTCCTCCGTGTGAGGATGAGTCACCATGACGACGCAAATGTACCTAAATAAATTTATATTCCTACTTTTTTTCTTTAATTTTTAAATAAAATGAGAAAAATAATTGCAGCAATGAAACAAACCTCTCCTAAAAAATCATAAAATAACACCTCCTTCACCCGAACTTCCTTCTCCTCTCTCAACGTCCGATGAAGTAAAAAATCGATTAAAAACAACGGAATGCATAAA
>OGSS01001054.1_pt1 | contig 20966 bp, 11 predicted proteins | sample 1553591 | NCBI WGS metagenome assembly OGSS01 (sample SAMEA2580061, study PRJEB22360) | human gut metagenome | biome: human gut; feature: human-associated habitat; material: faeces | place: Denmark | collected 2008/2010
AAAAAAATAGATTTTAAAAAGAAAGTGCTTCGCTGTTTAATCCCTCAGTCACCTGCGGTGACAGCTCCCTTTACAAGGGAGCCTATATAAATCCCTCAGTCTACTCACTTCGTTCGCAGACAGCTCCTGACGGGAGAGAGTCCCCTTTGTCGCTCCGCGACATTTCCCCACACTGTGGGGAATCACCCTTTTCAAGGGAGCCTGAATAAATCCCTCAGTCTACTCACTTCGTTCGCAGACAGCTCCCTTTTCAAGGGAGCCTATTTAAGCCCTCTGTTTTTACCCGAAAATCACCGTAAAAATGTTCAAAACCGTGTTCAATACTTGTCAAAAAGTTCAAAACTCGAAAACGTTAACAATTTGTTCATAATTTTACAACAACATTGCCAATTTTGTTTGCCACTTTTGCCCAAAAATAACAATTCTATTTGTTCAATACAGAAAATCAACAAATTTGTGTGAACAATTTATTGACTTTTTTCGTTTAAAATTCTATACTTTAACTAACCATAGGAATGGTGTAATAGGGCGAAGTGCCCCCTTTTTTGAGGGAGCGCTGCCGCACGGCTGATTTACCGTGCAGTTTCCATCCCGTTTTGATACACATCCTACGGTAATATGCTCGGGTGTGTATCATCAGTTTTCCACCGATTCATTTTTACGGAAGTGGAAACGGTGGAAACCGACCGAGTTAACGTGCCGAAATCGGTTTGCTTTCTTGTAAATCAAAGAGCGGTCAGAAGTACAGCGGATTTTGTGCGAGGAATTGTTGCGGGGAGTGCCGCCCGCAGAAAAAATCGGGTACGCATACATGGTTTTAATGTAAATCTTTTTAGGAGGAAAAAACACGTATGAAAAAATCTACCAAATTGTTAAGTGTCATCTTGGCAGTTGTCATGATTTTCTCAACTATGTCCGTAATGGCGTTTGCCGCAAAGACGGAGTATCAGACCTCTGATAACCTTACCGCTCTTGACGCATACAGCCCGGACGGCGCGGTAACAAGACTCTCTACCGAAGAGAGAATGTCAGTCGTATTTGACTTTCTCGATGTTACCCTTGCCGCCGCGAACATAAACATGGGCGATGTTATTAACACTGCAGGTTTGCGCCTTGTTATCGACCTTCGCTCGGTTAATGCTCTTTGCGGAACCATCGACAGCGCACAGGCTCTTCTTAACAACGGACTTGTTAAGCTTGTCAAAGGCTTGCTCGGCATAGTTAAAGACGCTAACCTTAAAAACTGGAAGTCGGGCATGACAAGAGAAAAGAACGCTCAGCTTGACATAGTCAACGGCATTGCAACTCTTCTTAACGACAACGCAGGTCTCGTTAAAAAGGTTATCAACGACGGCAAACTCGACGTCGGCATTATCGGCAACTTTGTTGATATCTCCGGCGTTAATAAGTACCTCTCGGATCTTCCGGGTATGTTAAAAGGCCTCGTTTATCCGATGTTCGCAAGAGTTGACGATGACATGACGCTCATCAACACTTATTCAACAACAACCGCAAATCCCGACACTCTTGTCAAGAAGGTCCTCATCAACGCTATGTCTAAGCCGCAGAGCTATACTTCTTATAAAGAAGACGCTTCCGGCAACTGCATAAGCAATCACATTGCTCTTCCGACAAGCGCTAAAGCAGGTCTTCGCGATTATTATGTTAAGGATTCAGACTCTAAGGGTGCTTACATCGAGGTATTTGAATATGATACCGACAAGAAGATGTATGTAGCTCAGGAAGAGAAGTATTATAAGACTGAAGAAACCGATATGGAAGGCAAAGGCACAGGCGTTTATGTTTACGCTAACGCTGCCGGCGAAAACGTAAAATATTACGTTAAGGACAGCTACTTCCTTCCCTCACTTGCCACAAGCGGTAAGGTTTCCGAAATCTTCAATCTTGACAGCAATACTTTTGTTTCGGCTCTCTATCAGATAGCTCCCTATGTATTTAAGGATCTTGCTCCCGTTGTTCTCAACGGCTCGGTTAAGATGCTTCTTGCACAGTGGTTCGGCGCTGAAAAGACCGAGCTCTTCGGCGGCAAGGCTTCAGAGGCCACCGCTGTTCTCGCTAAGCTTCCGTCAGATGTAAAGGCATTCTATTCTAAGGCTGCCGGCACATACAACTGGGAGTGGTCGGACTTCACAATAGGCTCCGACGGCAACGGCTATTATCGCCTTGTCAGCAAAGACGGTCTCACAGAGACCTGGCTCAAGTTTGATATGTCCACCGCTAATTCGTTCGCTAAGCTCATTAACTGGAACTACACCATCTCCGGTGATTTCGTTGACGAGTTTATGCCCACAGCTGCAAACAACGGCTCCGTTACTGCTTCGGCAGCGGGTTATACCACCGTTCTTGCGGCACTCAACGATTTTGTCGGCAAGGCAATCGACACAATGCTTTCGGATACTGCAAAGGCTGCAATCAATTGGACAAAGGGCGATAATACAAAGCTCATTCCCAATCTTCGCAAGGCTCTTCAGTATGTAGCAGCTTATAACCCCGAGTATCTCTTCGGTACCGGCTATGAGACTGTTTATGCAGGCTACTATGACACAGTTGTAGATAAGTCCGCTTCCAATCAGGATGTTGTTACCGCTCTCGGCGCAATCGGCGTTAAGGCTCTTATGCCTCAGATAATTCTCCCGTCGGCTGCCGAGCTCAAGGGACAGAACGTAACCGCTCTTCTCGCTTGCGTAATTCGTGAGCTTGCAACTCAGTTCGTTCCGACTTACAACTATGACGCACTTATTTATGCCGATTACAACTCGAAGACCCTCGTAAAGGGTAAGGACAGCGGCTATTGGCTCGATGTTATCTTTACCATGGGCACCGACATCGGTATGAAGTATCTCTCCAAGCTTGCCGACCTCGGCTCCGATAAGGCTGGCGGCTACCAATTTGAAGCCTCCAAGACTTATAAGCTTGCGGACTTCGAAAAGAACACACGCGCTTGGGAAAAGACCATTGACTGGATAATCGACTGGGCTCTCACCTCTGACAACGAGTGGTGCTGGAAGTTCCAGAAGCTCATCAACACCGGCGACCTTGACCTCGACCTTGCTACCGCACAGGATCCGTGGGTTAAGCTCGACAAGATTATCCGCGACGTTCTTCCTGTTGAGAAGATAATCAACGAAACCGCTACTGACGGTAAGACCTTCCTTGAGACTGTTCTCAGAGAAGACATTATCGACAGCCTTCTCAACCTTGACGTAAGCAAGCTCCTCGGTACAAACAGCGTTACGGGCATATTCAATATTCCTGCTAACAGCACTCTCAGAACCGAGGCTCTGTATCCCGCAGTATTCAGAATCGTAAGAGAACTCCTTAACAAGGTTCTCGGTAAGGTATGCGGCAACACCGCTCTTATCGCCGATTCTTACAATTCACTTGACGCTATTCTTCAGAAGGGCGCTATTGCAGACCTCGCAGAGAAATTGATTGTAGGTATTGCCTATGCCGTTAAAACAGGCGGTCTTCTTGACGTAGCTCTTCCGTTCGTAAACTTCTTCCTCGGCTGGACTACTAACGCTCAGTCCTATGCTGAGCCTAAGCTTACAATAGATAAGGGTACACTTAACTATGTACAGCTTACAAACGGCCAGATGAATACTACTCTTAAGGTAACAAACGCATCTGCAGGTATGCTCTTAAAGCACGGCGATACATATGATCATCCTTATATGCTCACTCTTAAGTCTGTTACCGTTAACGGCACCGAAATGCTCACCGCCGCCGACAAGAAACCACTTTCACCGTATGAGAGCAAAGATGTTACTCTTAACGCGGCAGTTCACACAGACAGCCTTGTAAAGGTAACCGCTGTTTACAGCTTCACCTTCAAGGACGGTACTGCTTACGACGGCGACATTACTTCCACTACCTTTGAGTATGCAACCAACGATACAGCCGATACCGTCGGCTCCGCTTGGGATTCTGGTGAGAAGAAAGCTACATACTTAGCTGTTGATTACGTTAAAATGAAAGGCGCAACCACCACCGACTGCCTCGTAACAAATCCGTCGGCTCTTGCTTCTGCTATTTCAAACATTGCCGTAACTTGGACCAATACAAGAGATACTGATTGCAAGTTCACCAAGGGTTCTATTTCCGGCTTTGACGCAAATTACTTTGAGTCCTCGGGTCAGGCCGAGGCGCTTGTAAATAAGACCTTCCTTAAGTATGTGAAGGATGATGATAGTTATACCGGTAACATTGTTACCGTTAACCCGCTCAGACTTAAATCTGATGTTGACGCAGCGACGGTTCCCTCGGGTGCCACATACGATCTCGGTAATCAAGCTGTAACTGTATCCGGTTCGCATAGGAACAGAACCAGAACACTTGATATGTCTGCTCCTCTCGGCACACTCTACTATTACAACGGCACCAATGTTAAGAATGCCGTTGACAGCGAGTTCAAGGCTAACCGCGATTCTTCTAAGTATCCGGCAGAGGCTTGGAAAACTTACTGGACAGCTCTTACCGCTGCTGCTAAGCTCGCTTACGGCCCGTTCAAGAAGGCTAACATCGGCAATTACAGTGACGACAATCTCACTGCAGCCGTAACCGCTCTTGAAACCGCCGCTAAGGCTCTTGATACAGCAAGCACAACACCTGCAAGCGGTTCAGCAACCGTTACACCGGCTCCCATTGAGGATGCTCTTAAGGCTGCCGGCGACATCAACTATCAGAACTTCGACCTCTATGCTTATTGGGCTTACGAAAAGGCAATGAAAGCCGGCAACGCTATCATTGACGCTTACAAGGGCCCCGTAGCTCCCGAAAAGTACATTGACGGCAGCTCACTTTCAGAGGCTGAAATTACTGCTATTGCCAACAAGGCAAACGCTACATATAAGAGTGCTATCGTAGCTTCCATGAAGGCTCCTTCAACCGAAGCTCAGAACGCTTATATGGATGCCGTAAAGGCTTACAAGGCTCCCAGTTATTCGGAGCTTGAAGTCCGTAACAGCGCTAAGAACATTGCTTGGTATGCAAGCTTCCTGAAGAGCGCTGCGGTTAAAACCGAAAAGCAGTTCCTTGATAAGGAAATCAAAGCCGCTAAGGCTCAGGACTACAAAGAGGCTGATTACACAGCAGGCTCTTATGCAAGATACACCAAGGCTCTTGCAGCTGCCGAGGCATTAAATGCCAACGCTAATGCTCTTCAGTCCGAGGTATTCGATGTTAAGTATGAGCTTGAAATCGCTCAGCGCGCTCTTATGCCGAAATCGGCTTCTGCTCTCGAGGCAGGTGCTTACACCGAGCTTGAGGCAGTTATAGCTCAGGCTAAGTCAATATTCACTGACAACAGTGCATATACATTTGACGCTTCTAAGGCTGACGGCCTTTCAAAGACCGAAGCTTATGCTAAGCTCGTTTCCGTACTCGGCTATGAGTACACCGATGAGAAGGGCAACACAGCAAACCTTTACAGCGGCTCCGCTGAAAACTATGCTGCAAATGACCGCTTCTATTCAAACGTTGTAGCAGCTCAGATTGACGCTGTTATCACAAACCTCAAGAATGCTATGGCTCCGTTCGTATGCAAGTACGTAGCAGTTCCCACCACAGCGGGTTCAAATGAGGGCGTTTCCGTAACAGAGAACGCTTCTCTCATTACCGGCGTAACACCCGGCTCGCTCGCTACTGCCGACGACGTACTCGCAAGAGTAACGGCTAAGGATTCTTCGGCTACAACTCTTAATGTTGCCGCTAACGCTGCAGGCCTTTATGGTACAGGCGCTACCGCAACACTCAGCCTTAAGTCGAGCGGTGCTCCGGTTGCTATCTACACAGTCGTTATCTACGGCGATGTAAACGGCGACGGTGTTGTTGACGGATTCGATGCTTCCTCCATGGACCTCGCAATCAACAACAAAGCTGCTCTCACAGGCGCTTATAAGACTGCAGGCGGCCTTGCTACCGGTAAGGTTGACCTCGCTAACTACGGCCTTGTAGTTGACGCTGCTTACGGCGGAACTGCAATCGCTCAGAAGTAATTTCCTTTAATTACTTAAGTTAAAACCCGGTGGGGGAGTTATCTCCCCCACAAGGGCGTATGTAATGGGATATTCTTAAAAAGATTAGAGCATATACTTTAAAAGTGCGGCGGAATAGTTTTGTGAAAAAACGGTACAAAGCTTATAAGCCCGCGAGGAAATAACTTTATTTGTGATAGCGTAAGGGATATTTTCTTTCGGTGTGCCATTTTTATTCACAAATTATTGACATTGTGCTCTCAAAAGTGTATATTTAATATTGATTAAGAATAGAAGGAGGCAAAAAATGACCAAGGCAAAAAAGGCTATTAGCCTTATTGTATCTGTAGTTATGCTCCTTGGCGTGCTTGCAGTCGGCGTTTTCGCAAATGATAATACAGGTGTCGCAGAAAACGGCACTATCGCTTTATCGTTTGACAAGGCGTCATATAGCGCAGGCGATACGGTCAAGGTTACCGTAAAATTAACCACAGATTATTATGCTGCAACGGTTTCTGTTCCTGTTCAGTATGACAGCAGTGCTGTTAAGTTTGTAAGCGGCACAACCGCTTCAACGCTGTTCGGTGCAGGCGATGCAACAAAGACGGTCGTAAATGATGCTGCTGCGGGCGGCAAGACTTATGTCTATGTCGGCGTATTACCGCAGGCTGCCGGCGGAGCTGTTGCTCAGAAGGCAAACGGCGTCGTACTTTCGACCCTCACCTTTACCGCTTCTAAGGCCATTTCCGATACTGCGGCCGCTTTCGGTGTGCTTAACGATCAGAAATCAATGACCAATCTCGGCGGTAAACTCTATGTAGGTTCCTACAAGACCTCTGATGTAACCTCTACGGTTTATACCACAGGTCAGAAACTTACTTTCCCGGTAATGAAGGCTGCAGCTGATCCGGAACTTATCCTTACCGAAGAAGGCAACGGTGCGGTTATCAGAACCAACCTTTGCACTGGCTCGGGCGACTATGCCGGCTGTGTATTCGGTATAGATACCATTAATGGCGCAAACATTGAGGATTATGTTACTACAAAGGCAGGTTCTATTGAAGTAGTTGCCAACGATCAGGGTAATATGACTACCGGAGCTACCATCCTTCTTAAAGATGACAGCGGCAAAGTAGTTGCAACCTATGTATTCATTTACTTCGGCGATGTAAACGGCGACGGTGCAGTTGATGGTACCGATGCGGTTGCTGTCGAATTACATGATGCTTGGATTGAAACAATAGATGAAGATACTGCAGCATATTATGCAGCAGATGTAAACGGCGACGGTGCGGTTGATGGTACTGATGCAGTTGCTATTGAAGCACACGATGCTTGGCTCGAAACTCTTCCTGACCAGAATGTGATTGCCGGTAACGTCAATACTGCTTGGTAATGTCCTTTTAATCAATCAATTTTTACAAATAGGAGATTAATTTATGCTTAAGATGAAGAAAATTTTAAGTATTGCTCTTGTTGTAGTCATGCTCTTAAGCACAGTCGCAATCAGTTCTTTCGCTATTGATACCGGAAAAACTTTCGGTCTTGTACTTGAATCAGATAAGAAAGCATCTGAAATCGTACCAGGCGCAAAAGTTACGGTTACATTAAAATTCGAAGTAGCGGATTTCGACAACTTCCTCTTCTCTGACTCACGTACATGTCTCTTGTATGACAGCAATGTTTATACTCCTGACCTTTCTTCACGTGTTTTCTTGGGAGACCTTGCAAATTATGCAAAGGATGCTACTAAACCTAACATCAATGCAAAGTTTGCCGCCACTTGTATGAGCAACTCAACAATGAGTGATGCAGACAAAGCGCTGTATAACAGCGGTGTTATGCAGCAGATTCTTGCCGACGGTCCTAACCTTGGTGCTACATCTAAAAAGGGTGTAAAGATCACAGAAGAAGCTAATGGCATTTCTGTACCTGAAATGTCAATCACATTTGACGTAACCGGTGATGCAGCTGCAATCGCGGCTGGCAACATCAATATTGCAATGTGTGACTCGAGTACTAATGCAGCTCAGTATTTGAAGCAGACCGCTGGTACTACCGCTAACCCTACAGTTATTCCTCACGATAAAGTAAGTGCGGCAAAAGGTAATATCCTTGCTAACATGCCGTCAGCTCCGTCTTATGCTGTAGCTAAGTATAAGACTCAGGTTAAGTTCACAGGCGATAAGACAACTGCTCCGGATGATCTCTTCCAGTTCAGACTTACTTCGGTTATCACAGCTGCTGACTTCGCTGCTATGAACTCAAACGGCAATACAATTAAGAGCGTTGGCTTCATTGCTGCCAACACAGGCGCTGCCGATGCAGCTGATGCTAAGGCAGCAGTTGAGAAAGGCACCGCACTTCCGTCAGCTTGGAAGGCTGCTTCTACCGACTATGTAAGTCAGGCAAACGCTTCTTCCGATGCATACTTCGGCGCAATCGTCAAGAATATCTCTCATGCTTCTCAGGCAACTGATATTGACTGCATCGCTTATGTATGCTACAATGACGGTACTGCCGATCATTATGTTTGGTATTCCGCAGCTGTAACTGCTAAAGTTGCTTCAGGATATGATGCTGCTGTTGCTGCTTGGAAAGCTCAGTAATTGAATTTTACCAAGAAACCACAGCGAAACTTTACTATCGGTTCGGCTGTTCAAAACTGAATATTCCGTTCCGACATTAAATTTTATTATTATATCTTGAAAGGAGATTAAATCTCAATGAAACAGGTTTATCAAACACCGGATTTCGATGTTTCTGCATACGAGCTTGATGATATCATCACAATCTCCATAGGCACCGGCCCCGTAGAGGGCGGCGACTCGGGTTGGGTTGAGATCTGACGCTCACGTAGCAATCGATCCGATTTATTAACAATCATAAGCAGAGCAAGGTTCGCCTTGCTCTGTTTTTTTGTGCCCTGTTTTGCATTTTGTGCACCATTCCGTTTCTGTACCCCATTCTGATATCGTGTGCCTATTCTGTTTTTGTACTTAATTTAGGTGCTGTATGCCTATTCTTTTTTTGTGTGTCATATGAGGAGCTTTTCACACGCCCCTGCCCGCCCTTTTCACTATTCGTTTTCCACTTCCGTTTTCGCCTTTTTACTTTTCAGCCTCACTTGCAGAGAGCAAGCCTCGCCAAAGCAGTTTGGAAGCTTTTTGCCTCCCTTGAAAAGTGAGGTGGGTTGCCGAAGGCAAGCCGGAGGGATTTCATAGGAATTTACGGAATTTAAAAAGAATGTGCGTGACCTTTTAATTCGCTTTTGCCTCCCTTGTAAAGGGAGGTGGGTTGCCGAAGGCAAGCCGGAGGGATTCTGCGGAGTTATATGGAATTTAAATAGAAAGCAAATTACTTTTTAATCCCTCAGTCTACTCACTACGTTCGTAGCCAGCTCCCTTTACAAGGGAGCCTTTTTTGTCACTTCGTGACATTTCCCCACACTGTGGGGAATCACCCTATTTGATGTAGCCTGAAAGCGGCTGCAATGTAAATTCGGCAGTCGAAAGAGACATTTATGCAAAAAATCCGCGCTTTTTGCCGCAATTTCGAAATTTCGGCAGATTGACGAATAATTAACACATCGATTATTTATTTTGACGGAGTAATCATCAATATATTGTGTAGTTGCTCATTTACACCCCACAGATGTATTCGTCATTTTTTCAAATTCGCGGCTGTTTAGTTTAACAAATTCAAATAATAGTTAAAAAACATCTAAACGTCCGCAATTTTGAGTTCGATTTGTTTGCCGCGTCGTATTTTTGCGTTGACAAGAGTCTTTTTTGTGCTATAATTACAAGTGAACGGTAATTCACTACATGTGGTTATCTATGGTGCGCCGCTTTTGCGCAGCACCGTTTCGTTAATTTTATTAAACGGAGGTCACGATATGGACACAAGATTTGCAATTTCGGAGTACAATGACGCTGTTGCAGTCAACAAAGAGCTTGATGAGCTTATTAAAAAGCCGATTTACACCATCAAGCCGGAGGCTCTTAAAAAATACGAGGATGAGTATTACAACAAAAAGTGCCTCAAATCAAAAGCACAGATTGAGGAAGCTCGCCAGATAATTCCCGGCGGCGTTCAGCATAACCTTGCTTTCAACTATCCCTTCCCGCTTGTTTTCACAAAGGCAGAGGGTGCATATCTCTATGACGTTGACGGCAACAAGTATTTTGACTTCCTTCAGGCAGGCGGCCCGACTGTTCTCGGCTCCAACCCGAAAGCTGTTCGTGAGCAGGTCATCGACCTCCTTAATACTTGCGGTCCCTCAACCGGACTTTTCCACGAGTTTGAGTACAAGCTCGCCAAAAAGATTTCCGACAGCGTTGAAACCGTTGATATGTTCCGTATGATGGGCTCGGGCACCGAGGCTTGCATGGGTGCGGCTCGTATCGCGAGACTTGCTACAAAGCATAAGAACATCATAAAGATGGGCGGCGCTTACCACGGCTGGTCAGATCAGATGGCTTACGGTATCCGCGTAAACGGCACAAAGTTCACACAGGCTCACGGTGTTCCGCTCAACTGCTTCATGTTCATTCAGGAGACTACTCCGAACGATCTTGACGAGCTTGAGAAAAAGCTCAGACTCAACCAGTTCCGCGGCGGCACAGCAGCCGTTTATATGGAGCCGGTAGGCCCCGAGAGCGGTACTACCCCCATCACCGTTGAATATGTTAAGGGCGTTGAGCGTCTTTGCCGCAAATACGGCGCACTCCTCGTATTCGATGAGGTTGTTACAGGCTTCCGTATCGGTATGGCAGGTGCTCAAGGTTACTTCGGCGTATCGCCCGACCTTACCATATTCGGTAAAGTTATTGCAGGCGGTTATCCGGGTGCAGGCGGCATCGGCGGTAAGAGAGAGTACATGAAGTATCTCGGTGCAGGCCTTGATTCGAGCGGTAAGAAGATCCACAAGGCTCTTGTCGGCGGCACAATGACCGCTAACCCGCTTTCATGCTGCGCAGGTTACTTCACTCTTGAAGAAATCGAAAGAACAAACGCTTGCCAGAAGGCAGGTCAGATGGGCGACAGAATTTGTGCGGGTCTTAAAGAGCTCGTTAAGAAGCACGGTCTTCCCTTCGTAGTTTGGAACACCGGCTCTATCTGCCACCTTGAGACAGTCGGCACAATGCACTATCAGATTAACTGGAAGAAACCGTGGGAAATCCCGGCAATTCTCGGCGAGACCGGCATAAGACAGAAGGAAATGGAGCATATGGGCGCAGCTTATATGGCAGAGGGTCTTGTAACTCTCGCAGGCAGCCGTCTTTATACTTCAGCCGCTTATACTCCTAAGATGATCGACCAGGCTCTTGCTTGCTTCGACAGAGTATTTGAAAACGTCGCTGTTAAGGCTGACTGAATTTAATCCCAAGAAAACGGGGCGGACGGGTTTTCCGTCTGTCCCGCTTTGTTATAAATAACGAAGAGGTGAATACAATGGATATAATGGAAGCAAAACAGCTTGTCATTAAAGCCGGTATAGAGGTTGTTGAATACGGCCTTATCGCGAGAACATGGGGTAATATTTCATGCAGAGTAGACGATAAGAAATTCGTTATTACTCCGAGCGGACGTCCCTATGAAACTCTTACTCCCGACGAAATAGTAGTTGTTAATATCGACGATTGCAGCTATGAGGGTGACATTAAGCCGTCCTCGGAAAAGGGCATTCATGCCGAGGCATATCGTCTTCGCCCCGAGGTTAATTTCGTAATTCACACGCATCAGATGCAGGCTTCCGTCATAAGTGCGCTCGGTATGGATATAAACGAGGTTGAACCCGCGTCGGCCGAAATAGTCGGCGATAATGTCCCGATTGCGGCATACGGACTTCCCGGAACCGGCAAGCTTCGCAAGGGCGTTGTCGAGGCTATAAAGCGTTCGGACTCCAAGGCCGTAATTATGGCTCACCACGGTGCTCTTTGCATGGGTAAGGATTACGACGAGGCGTTTAAGGTGGCGGCAGAGCTCGAAAAGATCTGCGAAACTACCGTTAAAAACAGATACCGTCTCATCACCGGTAAGGTAGCCGAGACCTTAGGCGACGTAGCCGAGTATATCGGCTCGCTCTTTGACTCGAGTGCCAAGGAGGCTCCGGTATTTGAGCCGTGCAACAGCGAACGTGACGGCAGCGTGTTTAATATAAGTGCCGTAGACGGCGACGGCTCGATAGTCAGAATAGACATTAAAACGGGTGAGCTTGTAGCAGGCAATGATTATCCGGCTTCGGCTGAAATGCACAGAGCCATCTATAAAAAGCGCAAGGACGTAAACTTCATTATGCACACCAAAACACCGGCGGAAGTCGCAATGTCTAAGTCGGGCAAAACAATGAAGCCGCTTCTTGACGATTTTGCACAGCTTGTCGGCGCAACCGTTCGCTCGGTAACATTTAATCCCAACAGCACAAAAAAGACCGCTAAGAAGGTCGTAAAGGCTCTTAAGGGAAGAAACGGCGTTCTTCTTAACAACAACGGTGCGCTTTGCGTATCGGGCAGCGAATATGATGCCGCAGCGGTTGAAATGGTAATGGATAAGGGCTGCAAGACCGCAGTCGGCGCAAGACTGTTTGAGGCAGGCAAGCCCATAAGCCCCATTGAGACAAGACTTATGAGATTTATATATCTCAAGAAGTACTCGAAACAGGCTAAAAAGTGATATTTGAATATGGTGTAAAAAAGTGTCGCAGACCTCGTGTTTGCGGCACTTTTGCATTTCCCGGACTTTGTTTATTACGGTTTTGAGCGGCTCGCTTCGTTCTGCGTCGCGGCAAAACCGGAGGCTTGCCGGGCTAAAATAAAATCGCGCGTTAATTCTCAACCGAAGAGCTGCCGCATATACATATAGTGTTGTACCTGCCATAAGGGACACGGTGTTTATAAAGCGGCAGGCATAGTGTAAACAAAGCAGGTGAGAATTATGAAAAAATATTACCCCGAGGGTGCACGCCCGGACATCGAAGCCGTCGAAAAAAGACTTTCAAGCCCGGCGGAGCTCAAAAACGCCTTTTTGTCGGGAGAATCGCTTGAGGCGCGCGCGGTTCTCTGCGACCGCGGACACAATCTCGACGTGGATTTAAGGTGTATGAAGGGATTTATGCCGCGCAAGGAATGCGCTATGGGGATTGAAGATAACACGGTTCGCGACATAGCCATAATATCGCGCGTTAATAAGCCCGTTGACTTTGTGATAACGGGATTTTCCGAGAATGAAAGGGGCGAGACATTCGCTCTGCTCAGCCGCCGCAAGCTCCAAGAAGAGTGCGCGGTAAATTATACTTCAAGACTCATTCCGGGCGATATAATCGACGCGCGTGACGCACCTTGAGCCGTTCGGCGCGTTTTGCGACATAGGCGCAGGCATTTCGGCACTTATGCCGATAGACGGTATCTCGGTGTCGCGCATACCTCATCCGTGTGTTCGTTTTTCGGTTAATCAGGATATAAAGGCAGTTGTGAAATCGATAGACGAAAACGGCAGAATCACCTTGTCGCAAAAGGAACTGCTCGGCACTTGGGAGGAAAACGCTTCAAAATTCGCGCCCGGAGAAACCGTGCCCGGAGTAATACGCTCTGTGGAGGATTACGGTATATTCGTGGAGCTTGCGCCCAATCTTGCAGGGCTTGCCGAATGCGCCTCAGGGCCGCGCGCAGGCGACAGTGCCGCGGTTTACATAAAAAGCATAAATCCCGAAAGGATGAAAATAAAGCTTATTATCGTGGACTATTTTACCGGTGACGGCAAAAGTCCGGCGGCGGATTATTTTATAAGTGACGGTCACATAGATAAATGGACATATTCGCCCGAAACGTCAATTAAAAGGGTTGAGACGGATTTTATGAGCTGATTGTATAAAAAATATTGCAAAAATGATATAATTATGGTAATATCTACTTAATTGTTTAAAGCAGGGGGAGAATAATTATGTCAAAAAACAGGATGAAAAAGCTTGTCAGTGTACTTTTGGCACTGACCATGACAGTTCTTTGCTTTGTTCCCGCGGCAGCCGCAGAGCCCAAGGATAAGGTTACGCCTATCCTGATAATAGCCGGCTTCGGCGAATATGTGCTGGTGGACGGTGACGGAAATCAGGTTTGGGGGCCGTCGCAGGACGCAATAGTTGAAACGGCGAAAAACGCCATAGCTCCGCTCGGCGCGTTTCTAAAGGGAGATTATGAAACGTTTTGCACGGGAATAGTGGAAATAGCAAACAATCTTTTCGAGCCGGTTTCGTGCAATCCCGACGGCACGGCAAAGCACCCCGACGTCACCGTTATAGACCAATATACCGAGCCGGTATCGCAATACGGACTTGACGAGGTCACAAGGGGAGACGTCTTTGATAAGGATATAGTCGACGCGTGCTGCGACGAAGTCGGTGCCGACAACGTTTACGTTTACGGTCTTACTTGGCATAAATCTATGCAGGAGCTTGCAGCGGACATAAACGCGTATGTTCAAAAAATCAAGGCGGATAAGCACGTCGACAAGGTGTCAATTGCCGGCCACAGTATGGGCGGAGCGGTTTTGGCTTCGTATTTGGGGCTTTACGGCTGTGACGACGTCTCAAACATAACCATGCTCAATTCCGCATTTACGGGTCTTGATATGGTGGGCTGTCTCTTTAAGGGCGAGATAGACGTCGGCATAGATGAGCTTATCCCGTTTATAAATCAGAGTATGAATTCCGACACTCTCGGCAAGGTGCTTGACACACTCAAGCTTTTGCAGCTTGCGGTGCCGAAGCTTGAAGGCTTCCTCGAGACCGAGCTTCCCGACGGCAGCGGCAGAACCTATAAGGATCGAATTTATACCGAGTGCCTTGTTTCCGGCTTCGGCTACACGCCGAGTCTTTGGGCGTTTGTACCCGATGAATACTATGATGACGCAAAAGCCGTAATGCGGGCGTATATGGAGAAAAATCAGCAGCAAAGCGGTGTCTCGGCTTCCGTGATAGCAGCCAACTGGGCGACCTTTGAGAGAAAAATCGACGAGATACACGATATACAGGCGAATATTTCTTCGATTTTACAGAGAGCCAAGGCAAGCGGCACTTCTGTTTGCATATTCTCAAACTACAATCTTTATATAGCGCCGTTTACGCCTACCGCCGATTACACGAGCGACGGAGTTATAGAGACAAACCGTACAAGCGGCGGTGCCACCTGCGCCCGTCTTAAAACGACTCTCGGCGACGATTACGTTCAGGCGAGGGACGTCGGGCACAACTGTCTTTCCGAGGACGGCATTATCGACGCCTCAACCTGTATGCTCCCCGAAAACACATGGTTTATAAAGAATTACGGCCATTCGATGTTTGATTACCGCAAAAACGGCTGTGACCTTTATGTGCGGGCGATGACGGCGAAAACGCAGCCGACCGTTGACACTTGGACGGAGTATCCGCAGTTTCTCGTTTATAATGCGGGAACTCACTATGTGGCTCCGCTTACGGCAAAGCTCGGCGACGTGGACCTTGACGGTAGCATAACGCCCGTTGACTCAAGGCTTGCTTTAAGATACGTAAACGGTATGGAGGAGCTGTCTCCCACGGCTAAATATGTTGCGGATGCAAACCGCAGCGGCGATATTTCGACCTTTGACGCGGAGTACATCTTAAAGATGTACACGGGTCTTGTATAATTTCATTTCCGAAAGGAGCTGTAATTTTTACGGCTCCTTTTTGATTTGCACAGTTGTTACTCGCAAAAAGCGGCGTAAAACTTGCATATTTTCCCCTAAAATGCTCAAAATTGTATTTTGTGCTTAATTTATTTCGCCGAAATACAAAAAATTCGCAAAAACTATGGAAATGCCGTATTTTTTCTGTTATAATATCAAGCGGTTTATAATGCCCATAGCTTTAAAGCGAGGGCAGCCATTAACACTGTAATTTATAATTGGAGGTATTCTCAATGGCAAAAAAGTATTGCTACCTTTTTTCAGAGGGTAATGCTAACATGCGTGAGCTCCTCGGCGGTAAAAGCGCAAACCTTGCCGAAATGACCAACATCGGTCTTCCGGTACCGCAGGGCTTCACTATCACCACAGAAGCTTGTACTCAGTATTATGAGGACGGCCGCGAGATCAATCCCGAGATCATGGCTGAAATAAACGAGTACATCGTAAAGATGGAAGGCATCACCGGTAAAAAGTTCGGCGATAAGAAAAATCCGCTTCTCGTATCGGTTCGTTCCGGTGCGCGCGCTTCAATGCCCGGTATGATGGACACAATCCTCAACCTCGGCCTTAACGAGGAGGTTGTTAACACAATTTCCGAAATGTCAGGCAATCCGAGATGGGCTTGGGACTGCTACAGAAGATTTATTCAGATGTATTCCGACGTTGTTATGGAAGTCGGCAAGAAATATTTTGAACAGCTTATAGACGCTATGAAAAAGGAAAAGGGCGTAACTCAGGACGTAGAGCTTGACGCCGACGACCTTAAAAAGCTCGCTATGCAGTTCAAGGATGAGTATAAGGCTAAAATAGGCGAGGATTTCCCGAGCGATCCCAAGGATCAGCTCATGGGCGCTATCAAGGCTGTTTTCCGTTCATGGGACAACCCCCGTGCAAACGTTTATCGCCGTGATAACGACATCCCGTATTCATGGGGTACCGCAGTTAACGTACAGTCAATGGCATTCGGCAACATGGGCGATGATTGCGGCACAGGCGTTGCATTCACACGTGACCCGGCTACCGGCGCTAAGGGCCTCTTCGGTGAGTTCCTTACAAACGCTCAGGGCGAGGACGTTGTTGCAGGCGTTCGTACTCCCATGCACATCACAGAGATGGAGCAGAAGTTCCCCGAGGCATTTGCAGAGTTTAAAAATGTTTGCAAGACCCTTGAGGATCATTACAGAGATATGCAGGATATGGAGTTCACCGTTGAGCACGGCAAGCTTTATATGCTTCAGACCAGAAACGGTAAGAGAACAGCTCAGGCAGCTCTTCAGATTGCTTGCGACCTCGTTGACGAGGGTATGAGAACCGAGGAAGAAGCGGTAGCTATGATCGATCCGCGTAACCTTGATACTCTTCTTCACCCGCAGTTTGACGCAGCAGCTCTTAAAGCAGCTACTCCGCTCGGCAAGGGCCTCGGTGCTTCTCCCGGTGCTGCTTGCGGTAAGATAGTATTCACCGCAGAGGATGCAGAGGAGTGGAACGAGAGAGGCGAAAAGGTTGTTCTTGTTCGTCTTGAGACCTCTCCCGAGGACATCACCGGTATGAAGGCTTCTCAGGGTATTCTCACCGTTCGCGGCGGTATGACTTCACACGCTGCCGTTGTTGCACGCGGTATGGGTACTTGCTGCGTATCGGGCTGCACAGCTATCGATATGGACGAAGAAAATAAGAAGTTCACTCTCGCAGGCAAGGAATTCCACGAGGGCGACTACATTTCAATAGACGGTTCTACCGGCAACATCTATGAGGGCATTATCCCGACTGTTGACGCTACCATAGCAGGTACCTTCGGCAGAATAATGGGCTGGGCTGATAAGTACAGAACCCTCAAGGTTCGTACCAATGCAGATACTCCGGCTGACGCTAAGAAGGCAAGAGAACTCGGCGCTGAGGGCATCGGCCTTTGCCGTACAGAGCATATGTTCTTTGAAGAGGACAGAATTGCCGCATTCAGAGAGATGATTTGCTCCGACACCGTTGAAGAGAGAGAAGCTGCTCTTGATAAGATTCTTCCTTATCAGCAGAGCGACTTTGAAAAGCTCTATGAAGCACTTGAGGGCTGCCCGGTAACAATCCGTTTCCTCGATCCGCCTCTTCACGAGTTCGTTCCCACCGAAGAAGCTGACATCAAGAAGCTTGCAGACGCTCAGGGCAAGACCGTTGAGCAGATTAAGGCTATCATCGCTTCTCTTCACGAGTTTAACCCGATGATGGGTCACCGCGGACTTCGTCTTGCAGTAACCTATCCGGAAATCGCAAAGATGCAGACTAAGGCTGTTATCCGCGCCGCTATCAACGTTCAGAAGGCTCATCCGGACTGGACTGTTGCTCCCGAAATTATGATTCCGCTTTCATGCGACGCTAAAGAGCTTAAATATGTTAAGGACATCGTTGTTGAGACTGCAGATGCAGAAATTGCAGCTGCCGGCTCCGATATGAAGTATGAAGTAGGTACCATGATAGAGATTCCGCGTGCGGCTCTTACTGCAGGCGACATCGCTAAGGAAGCTGAGTTCTTCTGCTTCGGTACCAACGACCTTACTCAGATGACTTACGGCTTCAGCCGTGACGATGCAGGTAAGTTCCTCGGTGCTTACTATGACAAGAAGATATTCGAGAGCGATCCGTTTGCTAAGCTTGACCAGGTCGGCGTAGGCCAGCTCATGGAAATGGCTGTTAAGAACGGTAAAGCTACCCGTCCGTCACTTCACTGCGGTATCTGCGGTGAGCACGGCGGCGACCCGTCTTCCGTTGAGTTCTGCCACAAGATCGGCCTCGACTATGTATCTTGCTCACCGTTCCGTGTTCCGATCGCTCGTCTTGCTGCTGCTCAGGCTGCAATCGCAGAGAAGAACAAATAATCAGAGCTTGATTTTGGGCAACCCCAATTTTTAAACCATAACAGGAAAAAGACCTTGCAGAGTAAAATCCGCAGGGTCTTTTTTGCGCATTGTCGGAGCGCCTTAAAGATAAAAAATCAATGTGTGGATTGACGGCTTCGCTTACTTTGATGAGAAAAAAGTCTCCGTCGGCTGAATTTTGTCGCCGAAATGCGCCTTTTGATTGACAATCCGACGTAAACATTTTAAAATATCAAGAAGAGATTTTAAAAGGACGCGAAATATGAAGAAAAAAGTCAGATTGAAAAAGACGGTAAAAAGAAAATTTTTGCTGTTTGTAATTTTGGCCGTTATAATGACGGGGCTTATAGTCGGTGAGCTTACGATAGGGCAAAGAGAGGTAAAGGACCCTGCCGTCGAGAGGCTCGAAGCAAAAATCAGCGAAACAACCACACAGGAAGAACCGCAGGAGGAGACGACCGAAGAAGAGACTACCGCGGAAACGACAGCCCCTGAACCCGTTCCGGAGACGACCGCATCGGCACCGCCCGTTACGGCTTCGGCAGCCGATTTTAACAATCCTCAAACCGTAGACCCGAGCTCGGGCAATTGGGAGCTCACGCTTGTTAACGCAGGGCATAAGCTGCCCGACGGATATGTGCCGTCGCTTGCAAACGCGATAAGCGGAAGCAGCGTGCAGCTTGATTCGAGAGTTGTTAAAGCGTATCAAGAGATGTACGACGCCGCAAAGAAGGACGGCTGTGTTTTAACTCCGTATGCAGGGTATTGCTCGGTTTCACGTCAAAACGATAATTACAACCGAAAGGTGAGTTATTATAAAAATCAGGGCTTGTCCGATGACGACGCCGCCGCAAAGGCGCGCACGTTTATTTTGCCGGGCGGATATTCCGAGCAAAATCTCGGTCTGTCAATGGATATTGTGAGTGCAAGCTCCGATTTTGCCTCTACAAAGGAGTTTTCGTGGCTTGTAAAAAATGCGCAGGATTACGGCTTTATTTTGCGCTATCCCGAAAATAAAACTGACAAAACGGGTATGAATTATCAGCCGTGGCATTGGCGTTATGTCGGCAAAGAGGCTGCAAAGGCGATGAATAAGAGCGGCCTGTGCCTTGAGGAGTATCTCAAAGCGGCATAAATCAAGACGAAGCTCAAAAAAGGGGAATTATATAATGCTTAACACAAGAGCCGGCGGAGTTTTAATGCATATCACGTCGCTCCCGTCAAAATACGGAATCGGCGTAATGGGCGAAGAGACAAAACGGTTTATACGCCGTATCAAGGATATGGGGTTTTCATATTGGCAGGTGCTGCCGCTTTGTCCTACGGATTTTTACGGCTCACCTTATGCGTCTCCGGCGGCATTTGCGTTGTCACCGCTTCTGATTGACCCGGACACGCTCAAAAATGACGGTTTTGTGTCGGAAGACGACCTTGCAAGAAGCGTATATTACGGCTCGCCTTACACGGCGGACTACGAATTTGCCGCAAAAAGCCGCAGGGAGCTTTTAAAAATCGCGTATCAAAACAAGAAAAACGAAGTATCTGCGGAGACTGAAAAATTCTGCGAGGAGAACCCGTGGTGCGAAGCATATTCGCTGTTTTGCGCCGCAAAGGAAAAATTCGGCGGCAAGCCGTGGTATGAGTGGGATGAAAAATTCGCGCGGTACGAAAATGCGCTTAAAAACAGAGACGAGTTGAAAGACGAAGCCGATTTTTATAAATTCGAGCAGTATATTGCCTTTTCTCAATGGCACCGCATAAAGCAGTTTGCCAACGAAAACGGCGTAAAAATACTCGGCGATATGCCGATATACGTCTCAACCGACAGTGCCGATGTTTGGAGCAATACGGAGCTTTTTGAGATAGACGAGCGTAGCTTTGTGCGCCGCAGAGTTTCGGGAGTTCCGCCCGATTACTTCTCAAAGGACGGTCAGCTTTGGGGCAACCCGCTTTATAATTGGGAAGTGCTTGAAAAAACGGGATATGCCTGGTGGCTCAGCCGCATAAAGGACGCTTTTCGGCTTTATGATACGGTCAGAATTGACCATTTTCGCGCATTTGCGTCATATTGGGCGGTTCCTGCGGACGAAAAAACGGCGAAAAACGGCGAATGGGTCAAGGGGCCCGGAATGAAATTTTTTGACGCCGTAAAGGAAGAAATGGGAGACGTTCCTATTATTGCAGAGGATCTCGGCGTGTTCGGCGAGGACGTCACACAGCTGCTTGATAAAACTCGGTTCCCCGGTATGCGTGTAATACAGTTCGGCTTTGACCCGTGCGGAAACAGCACACATCTGCCGCATAACTATCCGCTGAATACCGTAGCATATGTCGGCACGCACGACAATACAACGCTGCTTGCGTGGCTTTGGGAGGCAACGCCCGAAGAGCGAGCCTTTGC
>OGSS01001055.1_pt1 | contig 20938 bp, 16 predicted proteins | sample 1553591 | NCBI WGS metagenome assembly OGSS01 (sample SAMEA2580061, study PRJEB22360) | human gut metagenome | biome: human gut; feature: human-associated habitat; material: faeces | place: Denmark | collected 2008/2010
AGGCCCCGGAAAATACCGCTTCATTTTATCACACTTTCATATCCCCTACAAGTAATTATCCCCATTCTTGCGGTATTCCCCCGGCGTCCTACCGTACTTCCTCCGAAACAGCCGGTTAAAATAGGATATATTATCAAACCCGCATCTCTGAGCCACTGCCGTCACCGGTTCCGGGGTTGTAAGCAGCATTCCCGCTGCCTTTTCCAGGCGGAATTCGTTGAGATACTGTATAAAGGGTACACCCATATACTGTTTAAAGTACTTCATAAAATGGGAATTACTGTAATAACATAGTTCTGCCCCGTCCTCCACGGTTATTTTCTCACCATAGTGTCCCTCCATATACTCTAACAGCCGTTTCATCCTCTCCCTGGACTTTCTCGGCTGTCCGGCTGCCCCCGGCCCCCAAATACCTGCAATCAGGCCCAGGAACCAGAACAGGGTTCCCTTAACCCCCATCTGGTAGGCATAACCCTTCTTCTCGCACAGCTGGTCCATTTTTCTGATACATTCCATAAAAGCCCCGTAATCCGGCAGACTTGCTGTAATATGAAGGGGCTTTCCTATGCCGCCTTCTGTCATGGGCCGTATAAAATCGCAGGTGCACAGGTCTGACTCAGCCGCCATAAGCATGGAAGGTAAAAAAATGATATTTTCATACTCCATCACCTCAGGTCCACACTGGCTGATGCCGTGAAGCTGTCCGGGAAACACGACCACTGCCTCTCCCGCCCCTGCTTCATAAGGCTCCATGTCCACAGTCACCATACCCCGTCCCTTTTTCACAGCAATAATCTCCATATCCTCATGCCAGTGAACCGGAACCTGCCTGAAATCAGCCGGGATGGAGCAGGGGTAAATATTAAACGGGAAATCCCTTCCCGCATGCTCCTTTATCTCATGATATCCATATTCCTCACGGGTACCGCCTCCATATTCCTCACGGGTACCGCCTCCATATTCCACCCGTCCGCGGCCTCCATGGGCCCCAATCCCCCCTTTCCCTAAATTTCCTGCCCCATCTCTTCCCCGATATCCGCTCCCCATTTTCATGCCGCCCTGCATCTGCCCGCCACCCTTCAGCACAATTTTGATAGTATTGTACTATATCATCACATAATTATGCAAGATTTTCTTTTTCCATCCCATTATAATACAGACAAACGTACAATCATGCCGTCACCGGCGCACCTTACGGAGGAATGTAAATCATGAATCAGAACCAATTGGAGCAAATGCTGACAGAAGCGTGCAAAAAAGACATTTCAAGCTGCACTGACAAAGAGCTGTACACAGGCCTTCTCTGCCTGGTAAATAAACTGTCCAAGGGGCGGGAATCCGTCCGGGGCAAAAAGAAATTATACTATATTTCCGCTGAATTCCTTATCGGCAGGCTGCTATCCAACAATATGATAAACCTTGGAATCTACAGCCAGGTGAAATCCATTCTGGAGAGCCACGGCAAAGACCTCGGCGTCCTGGAGGAACTGGAGCCCGAGCCCTCCCTGGGCAACGGCGGACTGGGCAGGCTGGCCGCCTGTTTCCTGGATTCCATCGCCACCCTGGGACTGAACGGGGACGGAGTCGGGCTGAACTACCATTTTGGGCTGTTCAAACAGTTATTCAGGGATAATCTCCAGAATGAGGAGCCCAATCCCTGGATGGAGAACACCTCCTGGCTGGTCAAAACCAATGTCTCCTACCAAATTCCATACCGGGGCTTTACGCTCACCTCACGGATGTATGACATCGAAGTCACCGGTTATGGCAACCGCACCAACAAGCTGCATCTCTTTGATGTGGAGACCGTGGATGAGTCTCTTGTGGAGGACGGTATTTCCTTTGACAAGACGGATATCAGGAAGAACCTGACCCTGTTCCTCTACCCGGACGACAGCGACAGGGCGGGCCAGATACTGCGCATTTACCAGCAGTACTTCATGGTCAGCAATGCGGCCCGCCTTATACTGTCAGAGGCAGCGGCAAAAGGTTCCACCCTTTACGACCTGGATGACTATGCGGTCATCCAAATCAACGACACCCATCCCACCATGGTCATACCCGAGCTGATCCGCCTTCTCACCACGGAGCACGGCATGGAAATGGACGACGCCATCCAGGTAGTGACCAGAACCTGCGCTTATACCAACCACACAATCCTGGCAGAAGCCCTGGAGACCTGGCCCATGGACTACTTTAAGGAGGCGGTGCCCCAGCTGATTCCCATTATGGAGGTCCTGGACGACAAGGTCAGGAGGAAATTTGACGACCCGTCCGTATATATCATTGACAAGGGCGACCGTGTGCACATGGCCCATATTGACATCCACTACGGTTTCAGTGTCAACGGCGTGGCTGCCCTTCACACAGAGATACTGAAGAAGAGTGAACTGAATCACTTTTACAAGCTCTACCCGGAGAAATTCAACAATAAGACAAACGGCATCACCTTCCGCCGGTGGCTGCTTCACTGCAATCCCCAGCTGGCTGGCTATATATCAGAACTCATAGGCGATGGTTTTAAGAAAGATGCATTCGAGCTTATGAAACTGGATGACAGGACTTATACTGCCAACATAAAGACCCTGCATCGGCTCTTATCCATCAAGGACAGTAAGAAGAAGGAGCTGGCCGACTACCTTAAGGAAACCCAGAACATTGACATTGACCCCAAATCCATTTATGACATACAGGTAAAACGTCTCCACGAATACAAGCGCCAGCAGATGAACGCCCTGTACCTGATACACAAATACCTGGAAATCAAAAGGGGAAAAAAGCCGACCACTCCCATCACTGCCATCTTCGGGGCCAAGGCAGCGCCTGCATACACCATTGCAAAGGATATTATCCATCTGATACTGTGCCTGGGGCAGGTCATTGACAGCGATCCGGACGTAAGGCCCTGGCTGAACGTGGTCATGGTAAATAACTACAATGTGAGCCTGGCGGAAAAGCTGATTCCTGCCTGCGATATCTCAGAACAGATATCCCTGGCCTCCAAGGAAGCCAGCGGCACCAGCAACATGAAATTCATGCTGAACGGAGCCGTGACTCTGGGCACGGACGACGGTGCCAATGTGGAAATCCATGAGCTGGTAGGCGACGACAACATCTATATATTTGGAGAATCCAGCGAAACTGTCATCCGGCGGTATGCAGAAGGCAGCTACTGTTCCCGCTCCTACTATGAGGCAGACCCTGACCTTAAGGAAGCGGTTGATTTCATCATCAGCCCCGCCATGGTGTCCGCCGGTTCCGTGGAACATCTGGAGCGCCTGTACAATGAGCTTTTAAACAAAGACTGGTTTATGACCTTTCCTGACTTTAAGGCTTACTGCCAGACCAGGGAACAGGCCTTGAACGACTATGAAAACCGCACTGCCTGGGCCAGGAAAATGTTAATGAATATCAGCAAGGCCGGTTATTTCTCCTCTGACCGCACCATAGAGGAGTATAACCGGGATATATGGAAGCTGGATACAGATCTGGTACCATAATTTGTAATAAAATCGGAAGGATTTTCATAAAATTTTCAAAGTCTTATGCTGTCTTATGTGTTATACTAGGGTGTAATGAACATAAAAAGGAGCATAATCATGAAAAAACTGATTACGGCCACGGCGCTTATTTTGGCACTTGCCACAGCGTCCGGGGCCGTCCCCTATAATGCGGCGGATAACGATTTCTCCGCCTTTGCAGTAGGCCCCGGCCTCAACAACCTGTCCGTCAAGGATGACAAGGCCTCATACCAGTGGGCCCTTAAAAATGACGGCCAGGCGCAAAAAATAGTCCAGGAACTGGATATTGATTCCCTGGACCCCGCCTATGTACACAGAAACAAAAGAGGAAAGGTAGACGCCATAGCCCTTCCCCCGCTGGAGCCAGCCAATATCCTGACCAGCGCCATTGACGCTGTCCCCGGAATAGACATCAATATACAGCCGGCATGGCAGGCCTACTCCCAGATAGAAACAAAGCGTCCCCTGACCGTGGCGGTCATAGACACAGGCGTGGACATCTCCCATCCGGATTTGCAGGGCTCCATATGGGTCAATGAGGACGAGATTCCCGGGGACGGCATTGACAATGACGGCAACGGATTCGTGGATGATGTAAATGGCTGGAATTTCTACAGCAATACCAACCAGGTATACCAGGGCCCGGAGGACGTCCACGGCACCCATGCGGCAGGCACTATCGCAGCCTCCAGGGATAACGGCGGTATCGTGGGAATCGCAGACAACAACTATGTAAAAATCATGCCTGTAAAGGCCCTGGGAGGAGAGGAAGGAAAGGGTTCACCGGAAAATGTCATTGCAGCCATCAAATATGCGGAAGCCAACGGCGCCCAGATATGCAATTTAAGCTTTGGATCCCAGAACTGCACAGAGGAATTCAAGGCGGCTATCCGCGACTCCGGCATGCTTTTCATTGTAGCGGCAGGCAATGGGGATGACAACGCAATCGGTTATAACATAGACGCCTCCCCCATTTACCCTGCCTCCCTTCCCTTTGACAATGTGATAACCGTAGCCAACCTGATGTTTGACGGCAAACTGGATGAGAGTTCCAATTTCGGGGCTAACAGCGTGGACATCGCTGCTCCCGGCACCTTTATCCTGGGAATCACCCCAGACAACGGCTACGCTTTCATGAGCGGCACCTCCATGGCCGCTCCCATGGTCACCGCCACAGCAGCCATGCTCTATACCTCCAGACCGGAATTGAGCCTGACAGACATCAAAAACGTAATCCTGGCCTCAGCCCGCAAGATGGACAGCCTGAACGGCAAGGTATTAAGCGGCGGAATGCTGGATGCCAACGGGGCTATGCAGTGGGGACGGCAGTAAGGCAGACAGGAGCATGACAGGAAGTCTCTCCCGTCCTCCGCGTCAGGATTCCCGTATCTTCATTCCTATAGAAACATGTAATGGTATTGCTGTCCTGATTAGCAGACAAAAGCATGTCCTTAAGTACCAGAATATCTCTGGGAGTCCTGCCGCCGGCCTTTTCTATCTGCACCAGATGGAGAAGGCCGTTTTTTGGATCAATCCTGAATACAGCAATGCTGTCGTCTCCGCGGTTGGACACATATAAGAAACGGCCGTCCTCCGAACATTTGATGGCTGCACAGGAGCTTTTATCATTCGGTGCGCTCAGGGAGGAAATTCTCTGCAATATTTGGCATCCCTCTTTTAATATATTCACCGCAAACACCTCTGAACTCAATTCACAGACCACATACATCCTGTGCGCGTTTCCCGGCTGAAACACAAAATGCCTGGGGCCGGTTCCCTTTGGCAGCATAATATCCCGCTCCGGCCTATGGCTAAGGGTCATGGTATGAACATCTATTCCATAAAATAATATACGGTCCAGGCCCAGGTCCACACACCAGATTCCGTCCTTTTCCGGAGACAGACCGCTGAAATGCACATGGGGGCCTTCCTGGCGCAGGGTGTTGGGTCCTTTTCCCTTATGCTGTCTGCAGTCACTCATTTCCCCTAAACTTCCATCCGGCATCAGAGGAAACATGGACAGGCTTCCGCTCATATAGTTAGCCGCATAAATAACCCCTGCTTCCTCATCCAGGGTCACATGGCAGGGAAGGGTGCCCGTAGTTCCTCTGGAATTGAGAATCTCCAGAGAATTCTCACGGCATTTTATGGCGCACACGCCTCCCCCCGCTTTCCCATGATACTCCATATCCTCCATCACTGCATACATCATGGTCCCGTTCTGCGAAAGGGCCAGATACGACGGGTTTGATATACCCGGAAGAGCCAGTTCCCTTTCCAGTATTTGGCTGTTTCCATCCATCCTGTATCTGAAAATACCATTTTCATCCGCACCCGCATATGTTCCTGCATAAATCCTATATTCCATCATACATCCCTCCCCGTAACCTGTTTGAAAAACATTGTTCCAAAAAGATAGGTACTAAAGTATACCAAAGGTAGCAAATGCCTCCGTCGCGCTCATGCCTTTCTCAATAGCCTTTCTTACGTTCTTCTCTCCTCTTGCTTTTTCAAGGGCCTTTTCAATCACATATTCAATATGCTCTGCCGGAATAACCAGAACACCGTCCACATCACCAAAGATCAAATCGCCGGACATAACGGTTACGCCTTCTATTTCAATCCGGCAGCGGTAATCCACCACCTGGGTGCGCACAGAAGAATCCTGGGCATAACATCCCCTGGAAAATACAGGCCAGTTCTGGTCCAGCACCTGAGGCGTATCCCTATGCCATCCATTGACAACTGCACCTGCCGCCCCGCGCTTTTTTGCAGTGGCCGTTAAAAGCTCTCCCCAATACGCGCAGCGCATGGTGCCTCCGGCAGCCACATAAATTTCGTCCTCCTGCAAGTCATCCAGCGCCTCTGTCAAATAACCAAAGGGCTTTTTCTGCTGGCCGAATACATCAATCATTAAAACGGTCATAGCATAACCTGCCAGCTTCATATCATCCCTAAGGGGCCGGACTGCCTGGGGGAGAAACTGGTGGTATAATCCCATCTGGTCCAGTATATCCCCTACCACAGGAGTATACAGCTCTTTCTTTATAACTTCCAGCAATTCATGTTTTTTTAACACCATTTTATATCTCCTCCTTTTTAATCCAGAAGCAAAGTTCTGTTTGCCTTACCTCCCCTGCCTCAAGACAGAGAGCGCTTCCATTCTCAATGGCCTTTATTAAACCCGATGACGGGTAACTGGTCCATGGCTCCAGCGCCAGGTTATAAGTTCTTCCATACCATGGATATCCATAAGAACCACCGCATACCTGCCACATCCACATATATGGGAACAGTTTTCCGTCCCAGCTCATTCCATAACTTATGTTTTTAGTTTCATTATGTACCCGGTACCAGGCACGCTCCGGAAAACCGGTTATATAAATCATATCCGCAGTATCAGCATCCTCCCCCGGCACGTTTGAAAAATCCACTCCATTGCCGGCAGCAGGCCATTCAAACCTGGTTCCCGGCTTCAGACGCTGTGTCTCAAAATCGCGCTGATCCATGGAAAAACCTACGGTCCCATTTGTATCAATCCGGCAGCTGCTATCCAGAAAAGGTTTTCCCACGGTGGGGTGATGGCCCCACATAAGCTCCATTGGCTCCTTTGCCAGATTGGTAAGGCTTTCCCGGATTGTGATGGCGCTTTCATCCCTCTTTAAGGATATTTCCTTCTCCAGACGGAACGGAGAACGCAGGGTGGTAATGCATGCCTTAAGGACAACCTCCTCCTCAGAATCCTTTATGATCCTGCAATCCCACGGCACACTTGAAATCTCCCCGTGCATCCCCAGACAAGCGCCTTTGTAGCTGCACTCTCCTCCTCCGTTGGGAAGTATCTCCTGCCATCCTCCTGAATTATGGTCCAGGTAATTCCCCAGACTGTCCCCGGAATTAGACAGATACTCACTTCTTTTATGAAGCCCCGCCGGAGACCGCCACATAAAATCAATATCCTCCGGCTTGTACAGCATTTCCACACAGTCCATGCCCCTGTCAGCCAAAAATGTCAGCCGCAGCTTTTGATTTTCCATGACAACCGCCTTGTTGCCATCCATGATTATCTGGTCTGTGATCCTGCACCCATAATTACGGCTGTACATTGCCACTCTCCTTTCTGCGCACTTGGCAATGCCAATATGCATCCTCACTCCGCAATTCCACTTCCCAGCCTTTAATACCGCAGCAGATTTTCACTGTACCCACCGTCCACATACAATGTGGTTCCGGTTACATAGGAGGAGGCGTCAGAAGCCAGGAATACGGCAGGACCAATCAGCTCATCCGCACGGCCAACCCGTCCTATGGGAATCCATTGTTCAAAATCCATGGCCTCCACCAGTTCACGGTTCATATCCGTAAGAATGGCGCCGGGGGCCAGATTATTGACACGGATTCCATACTTGGCCAGCTCCAGGGCAGCCACCTTGGTAAACATACCTAACGATGCTTTAGCCATGCAGTAATAGCCATTTTCCCGCACCGGCACCTTCTGATGAATGGAGGTCACGTTGATGACGGATGCCCGCCCGGCCTTTTTCAGAGCCGGAAGCAGCTTCTGCAGCAGGAAATAAGGCGACTTGGTATTTACATTGTAGATGGCGTCCATTGACTCCTCCTCAGCGTTTTCAATGGCGCTGTGAGTCTCAAAACCGGCATTGTTAATCAGCACATCCAGTCTGTCCTCCCTGGTCAGGAAAGGACGCAGCATTCCGTCTAACCCTTCCTGGTCTCTGAGATCGCCGTAAAGATAGTCAAATCCATTTTCCTCTGCAATCCTTCTGGTCCTGTCCTCACTGCTGCCATGAATCCATACCCTGCCGCCTGCCTGCTTCACTCCCTGTGCAATTGCATAGCCAATTCCCCTGGTTCCTCCTGTAATCAGGACATTCTTATCCGTCAAATCAAATAACTGCATATACAGACCTCCTTTTATCTTCCTATCCTTCCAGCCCCATTAACTCCGCCCTTATAAATCCAAGAGCAAAGGCCATTCCCGCATGCCATGTATCCTGGCACTGAATCTGCGGCGTATGGTCAGGAATCAGAACACCTTCAAAGTGATTCTTTTTTAAAATCTCCAATGTTCTCTTTATATTGATATCCCCGTCATCCACAAATACTTCCGTATAATCCGGAACCTTGCCCCGTACATTCCTGACATGGGCATAGCCAATCTTTCCCTGGGAGGAATACTGCTCCAAGGCATCATAGATATTTCCATCTGTCATCTCCTGGATACTTCCCATGCAAAAGTCAATTCCATTGCAGGGACTTGGAACCAGGTCCAGCACTTTCTGATACAGCTGCGGCTGGTAGACCAGGCGCGGAGTACCTCTTAAAAATGGCATAGGCGGGTCGTCCGGGTGCAGGGCCATCATTACTCCTGCCTCCTCTGCCACCGGAAGAATACGCTCCAGAAACCATTTTAGCCTATTCCACAATTCCTCGTATCCGATATCTTCTATGTATTCTCCCCGGGCATTCTCTGCATAGGTCATATTCCATATCTCACCCTTTGGAATCCTGGCATCCAGATTGAGCTGTCCGGCATGAAAACAGGTACTGATCGCTCCTCCTCTGGCCTTTTTTGTTTTTTGGTGGCCCCACACTCCAGCAAGACTGAAATTATATCCGAAACATCGTATACCTGCTTTTCCTGCATTGCGTATAATTTCCTTCAGATGCTCCATCTGTTCTTCCTTTTTAGGTCCATCCAGCAATATATCATACCAGTCCGCCGGACTGAAATTCTCAATTCCGTAAATATTAAGCCCCTTTTCCTTTGCCTGCTTCTGGAGCGCCATCATGTGGTCCAGACTCCAAACAGACTCCCCTGCTCTGGCGATTCCGTAATTTTCCTTTTCATCCGTAGCTTTGACAATATCATTTTCTCCATCGTAGTAATTTGCCAGATGGATAATTACATCCGAGCATCCGCACTGTCTTGCAAAGGTAAATTCCTCATCCTTTAGCATGTAACGATATAATCCGACTCCCAGCTTCATTTCCTTCCTCCAAGCCACTCTCATTAATTATTTCTTTTTTTCGTCATGTATGTGTTAAACATAACTGCAAAAAACATCAGGGCGCCATTAATCACATACTGCATGAATTCGTTTACATTCAGCAATGTCATGGCGTTGGTGATTACACCTGTAAATAGTACGCCTATCAAAGTTCCCCATATGGTTCCAATACCGCCCAACATACTGGTACCGCCGATTACTACAGAGGATATAATCTGCGTCTCCCAGCCGCGTCCAAAGGTAAATGTGGCAGAACGGACCTGTGCGGAATTCATAATACCTGACAATACACACATCAGCTGCACCATACACATGACAAAAATCCTGGTTTTCCACACACTAATTCCATTTAAACGGGCAGCCTCCGCATTACCTCCCACTGCGTAAATTCTTCTTCCCAGGTCAGTTTTCTCTGTCAGGAACCAAAAAAACAGGAAGATTAAGATAAAGACAATGGCGGGAAAGGGTATTCCCAGAATCCTTCCGCTTCCCAGAAAGGCATACCAGGTTGGGAAGGCATTGGCGATAGGAAATCCGCCGCACACGATAGCCGCAAAACCATACATCACATTCAGGGTAGCCAGTGTGATAATGAAACTGGGCATATTAAATTTCTGTCTGGCCCATGCGTGGAACAATCCTGTCAAGAGAGCCACCAGGGTGGCTGCTGCAATTCCCACTAACGCGCCAAGCTCAATGGGCATGATTCCTGCCTCAGCAAGTCCCTTTGAGATAAATCCTGCCAGCACTCCGCTTAGGGCTACCTGGGATCCAACGGACAGGTCTATTTCACCTGAAATGATTACCAGACACATTCCGTAAGCAATGACACCCTTCATAGCCGCATTCCGCAATATGTTTAAAATATTTCCCGATTTCAGAAAGGACGGCGCCGCAATACTTACACCAATAATCAGAACCAGCAGAAGAATTTCAATCAGGTGGTCCAGAATTAAATTTTTTGTTTTTTTGCCGGAAAACAGTTCCATATGCAATGAGTCGATTTTTACAGATTTCATTCTACCTTTCCTCCCATACAATACGCGTATAATGCATCTATGGTCACATGGTCGTCCAGACACACTTCCCCAACGATTTTTCCCATATGCATAATCAGAATCCTGTGACATACCTCCACCAGTTCCTCCAGCTCTGATGACACAAAAATACTGGATATTCCTTTTCTGGACTGCTCCCACATAATCTGGAAAATCTGTTGTTTTGCTTTTACATCTATTCCTCTGGAGGGCTCATCATACATCATAATCTTGGGAGCCGTATTCAACCAGTTTCCAATAATTACCTTTTGCTGGTTGCCGCCGGAAAGAGAGCTTACCGGGGCCATCAAATCCGGAATTTTAATCTGTAAATCCCTAATCTGTCTCTCTGAAAATTCTTTTCTGGTTTTTTCATTTATCACATGGCGCTGTGTCATCTTATCCATACTGGCATAGCAGAGGTTATCACGGATGGAATGAATCAAAATCACCCCCTGCGTTTTTCTCTCTTCCGGCGTCAGCCCCAGCCCCATCTGCATCATTCCGATGGGACCGGCATTTTTGGGAGCAGTTTTCTGATCCACCAGGATTTCACCGCTGTCGTATGGGTCTGCACCAAATATACAGCGCAGCAGCTCTGTACGGCCGGACCCCAGCATTCCTGCAATTCCTAATACCTCTCCCTTTCTCAGCTGAAAGGATACGTCCTGGAACTTCCCCTTGCGGGTAAGATGTTTTACATCCATTATGATGCCATCCTGCACCTTAAGGTCTCCGGGTCTTTCCTTGATTTCCACATCACCGAACATCATAGTAATGATATCCTTGTGCTGCAGCGAACTGATTGGCTCTGTTCCTATGTATTTTCCATCCCGCAGCACTGTAACGCTGTCTGCAATCTCCCACAGCTCCTGTAGCCTGTGGGAGATGTAGATAATGATTACATCCTGCTTTTTTAACATCCGTATTGCCTCAAACAGCTTCTGGGTTTCATTGGCAGCCAGAGCCGATGTGGGCTCATCCAGCATAAGCACCTTCGGCTTAAAGCTCATGGCCTTGGTAATTTCCACCACCTGGCACTGCCACATACTGAGCCTGAACACCTTTTCATGGGGGTCAATATCTACGCCCATTGCATGCAGCAGCTCTCCTGCCATCTGATACGTCCTCTTCCAGTCTACCAGACGTCCCTTCTTTGGAAGACGTCCCAAAAAAATATTTTCCGCCACTGAGAGATGGGGAACCAGACTCAGCTCCTGATATACAGTGGCGATTCCCTTGTTCAGTGCTTCCACCGGTGTACTGAAATACAATTCCTCTTCATCCAGATAAAAATGTCCGCTTGTGGGCTGAATGGCGCCTGCAAATACTTTAACCAGGGTTGATTTTCCCGACCCGTTCTTTCCGATAAAGGCATGGACTTTTCCGCTGTCAAAGGATACGGTGACATCATCCAATGCTCTTGTTCCCGGATAATCCTTTATAATCCCTTCCGTTCTCAAAATGCTCATGGCATACTCCTTATTCTTACCGGTAACGAACTCAGCTACATTTTGGATTTAAGGTCTGACATAAAATCATCCAGCTGCTTTGTATCGCCGCGTCTTAACGGTATACCTTCCACAATTACTGTCTTTCCCTGGTCCGCCACATCCTTTCCTTCAATGGACTGAACCAGAGTCTCAACCGTCTTATATCCAATCTGAAACGGATCCTGTCCTGTGACGGCCTGAAGAATATCATTATCTGCTTTCAGCAAATCCACAATCTGCTCAGACGCGTCAGTACCGAATACAAAGGTCTTGCCTGCCTGTCCTGCATTTTCCACTGCCATAACAGCACCGATGGTTCCGCCGTCGTTGGCAGCAAACATGATATCAATATCAGGGTTGGCGGCCAGCATGTCCCCTGCCTTTGCAATGGCTGTATCCTGGAGCCATGCATCCTGGTTGGAAACAATCTCATAGTTTACCCCGCCCTCATCCAGGGCAGCAAGGAAGCCGTTGACCCTCTCTGCTGAGGTTTCCGGAATTTGTGTCTTAAACTGAAGGATTCCCAGCTCGATTTTCTCATCCCCGTATTTTTCCTTAATAAAGTCTACTGCAATCTCGCCAGTCTGTTTACAAAAGGCATAATTATCCGAGGTATAGGCTGCTATGGAAAAAGGGTATGAGTCCATGGCCGTATTGGCCACACAGATTTTGACCCCTTTATCGCTTGAAACCTTAAGTGCCTCCGGAGAAATCGTTGCGGACAGAGGGGAGATGGCGATGCCGGCAACTCCTTGTGCTGTATATGTATTTACCAGCTCAGTTTCCTTCATCTGATCATTTGTGACATTGGAAAGCTGGATTTCATACCCCAGATCCTTTGCAGCCGCCTCATATCCAGCCGACATCAGCTTAAAAAACTGATCTTCCTGGAACACTATACCTGCAATTGACTTTCCTGCACCAGATGTATCTGTCTGCTCTTCCCCTTCTCCGGCCTTCTCTTTCTGACCTTTCTCTTCCTGGCTTGTCCCCTGGGCCACGGTTGTTCCTCCTGTTGTCTTGGCTGCCCCGTCTCCATCCATGCTGCATGCACCCAATACACCGGCCATTCCTAATATCATTGCTGCTAACGCTATCTTCTTCATAAAGCCTGCCTCCTAATATCATTACATAGTTTTTGTTTTCATTTAAATGAGCTCATTCATTTATGTTCTTACTATATCTTATTTTATTCCCCAAATCTTCTTTACTTTTGATATTTATTGTTTTATATTGATATTTAGACAAAAACAACTGGATATTCAGGCAGGGAGAGGAACTATTCTTATGCAAATTTCAGCTAAAAATGTAAATACTCCATCTGTATTCCCCATTGATTGCGAGGTCTATTACTCAATCCGTACACTGATTGATGCAAATGAATACCCGCAGGTCCATGATTTTTATGAAATCATACTAGTGACTGAGAATTCACTGGATATTTTGTTAAATAATGACCGAATCAAACTTGGGCATGGAAATCTGCTTCTTATCCGTCCCGGTGATATCCACACCAAAATACAGACCGGGGACTCTGTACATATTAATCTGGCCTTTCCGGCTTATACGGTAAATTCTCTTTTTGGTTACCTTTATAACTCTCAGGCCCCGCGCAAAGAACTGTTTGTCGGTTCCCACTCCCCGATTGTCCGGTTAAGCACCATTGACACGCTGATGATCCAAAATCGTCTGTCCTTTCTTAACCAGCTGTCATCTTCTGATATGGAGGAAAAAAATACCCATCTCAGAGCAATCCTTATTGACATTATGTATTCCTATATCATTCCTGAATTGGAAAAACAAAAAAGGTCCTCGGATGCCTCCAATCTGCCGGCCTGGCTTGTTCCTGCACTGGAGGGATTATCCAATCCCAAAAACCTGACCATGGGAATGGATTATCTTGTCCGCCAGACACAGCGTTCCCCGGAACACATCTGCAGAATGTTCCGTAAGCATCTGGGAATCACCCCCTCTGCCTACATCAACGGAAAACGGCTTAACTATGCTGCTAATCTTCTGATACACACAGATATGGAGATTGTAGACGTAATATATGAAAGCGGCTTTCAGAGCATCAATTATTTTTATCATCTGTTTAAAAAAGAGTACGGCATCTCCCCTGTAAAGTACAAAAAGATCCATCTGGTCCAGAAACTATAGAACATGTGCCCGCCGGGCACGCAAAAAGGCAGCCTCCACATCTGCAACTGATATGGAGACTGCCTTCTTTTATTTCATTTATAACTGCAATTAGACCGGATAAGCCTTGCTGTCCTTGTCGGCAGCACTGCTGTCCACCTTGGTCTGCTGGGCAGCCCTGTACTCGAAGAAATCCTTGGCCACTGCCGGGAACAGCGCATAGCTGAGGACATCCTCATCCTGCTGCTTCCACTGTGCGCATTCCTTCTCAAACTGAGGAAGCTGGGGAGCAATCAGGTCCGCAGGCCGGCAGGTAATCGGTGTCTCGTCACCGATAATCTTTTTCTGCACTTCCGGATTAAAGGGCTTAACCGTCTGGCCGAATTCGCCAAGCATGATTTTCTTGGATTCCTTTGGAACCATCTTATAGCGCTCGCCCATAATAACGTTCATAACAGCCTGTGTACCCACGATCTGGGATGACGGGGTAACTAACGGAGGCTCACCGAAGTCCTTACGTACTCTCGGAATCTCCTCCAGAACTTCACGGTACTTGTCCTCCTGTCCTGCATCCTTAAGCTGCTTTACCAGGTTGGAAAGCATGCCGCCCGGAACCTGATACTGTAGTGTCTTGATGTTGACGCCCAGCACCTTTGGATTCAGAAGGCCGCTCTTAAGAGCCTCGTCGCGGATTGGCTGGAAATGGTCTGCAATCTCAGCCAGCAGTGTCTGGTCATAGCCAGTATCATAGGGAGTGCCGCGGAAGGTCTCCACCATAACCTCAGTAGCCGGCTGGCTGGTTCCCAGGGCCAGAGGCGACATGGCGCAGTCGATGATTTCGCATCCAGCCTCCACTGCCTTTAAGTAGGTCATGGAAGCAACGCCTGATGTGTAGTGGGTATGCAGGTCGATAGGAAGGCTTGTTCCTTCCTTCAGCGCCTGTACCAGCTCTGCTGCCGCGTATGGTGTCAGCAGCCCCGCCATATCCTTGATACACAGGGAGTCAGCGCCCATGTCCTCAATTCTCTTTGCAATATCCTTCCAGTAATCCAGGGTATATGCGTCGCCCAGAGTATAACACAGCGCAATCTGGGCATGTCCTTTTTCCCTGTTGGTGGCCTTAACAGCCGTCTCCAGGTTGCGGATATCGTTCAGACAGTCAAAGATACGGATAATATCAATACCGTTGGAAATGGACTTCTGTACAAAGTACTCCACCACATCGTCCGCATAGTGGTTGTATCCCAGGATGTTCTGTCCGCGGAACAGCATCTGCAGCTTGGTGTTCTTAAATCCGTCTCTCAGTTTCCTCAGTCTCTCCCACGGATCTTCCTTCAGGAAACGGAGGCAGGAGTCAAAGGTAGCTCCGCCCCAGCACTCAACTGCATGGTAGCCTACCTTGTCCATCTTGTCAATAATGGGCAGCATCTGCTCTGTGGACATTCTGGTTGCAAGCAAAGACTGGTGGGCGTCACGAAGGACGGTTTCCACAATCTTCACTGGCCTCTTTTCTATCTCTGCCATAGTTCTAATCCTCCTCGTTATGAGCATTTGGCGCCTGTCTTTAAGGCGCTTGTGCGATACATGCCGCCCCCGCCTGGCTGTTGTTTTCACAGACCGGGAGAAACGGCTGTCATTGTCAATATATTATGCCATTATACCCCAAATATTGCCATGAAGGTACCGGCCGCAACTGCGGTGCCGATAACGCCTGCAACGTTTGGTCCCATTGCGTGCATCAGCAGGAAGTTGGTCGGATCTGCTTCCGATCCCACCTTCTGGGATACACGGGCTGCCATAGGAACTGCGGAAACGCCGGCAGAACCGATAAGCGGATTAATCTTTCCTCCTGTAATCTTGCACAGGAGCTTACCCAAAAGCACACCGCCGATGGTGCCGAAGATAAATGCGGTGAGGCCCAGGGCAACAATCTTGATCGTCGTTACATTTAAGAATGCATCCGCGCTGGTGGTGGCGCCTACGGAAGTACCCAGCAGGATAACCACAATGTACATCAGGGCATTGCTTGCCGTATCAGCCAGCTGCTTCACAACGCCGCTCTCACGGAACAGGTTGCCTAACATCAGCATTCCCACGAGAGGTGCTGTGGACGGCAGGATCAGGCATACCACGATGGTTACGATGATGGGGAACAGAATCTTCTCCAGCTTGGATACAGGACGAAGCTGTTCCATCTTAATCTTACGCTCCTTCTCAGTTGTCAGAAGCTTCATAAATGGCGGCTGGATGATTGGAACCAGTGCCATGTAGGAATAAGCCGCAACCGCGATAGGTCCCATGATCTGGGTCTGTCCCAGCTTACTGCACAGGAACAGGGATGTGGGGCCGTCCGCTCCGCCGATGATGGAGATGGCTGCAGACTCCTTGCCTGAGAACCCTAACAGGATGGCGAAGAAATACGCAGAGTAGATACCCAGCTGTGCGGCAGCGCCCATAAGGAAGCTGATTGGGTTTGCGATAAGGGGGCCAAAGTCCGTCATGGCTCCAACGCCCAAAAAGATAAGGGAAGGCAAAATACTCCACTCATCCAGCTGGAAGAAGTACCACAGAAGTCCGCCTGTTCCGTTGGACGTCTGTTCCGGAGAATACATGATATCCGGATAAATATTAACCAGCAGCATACCGAATGCAATCGGAATCAGCAGCAGGGGTTCAAATCCCTTTTTGATAGCAAGGTATAAGAACACCAGGGCCACTACGATCATTACATAGTTGCCTGCCTGCAGATGGAAAAACGCCATCTGGTTCAGCAGGTTGTTAATTATATTGCCAAAATCCATAATGTTCCCTCCATAATGAATCCCACATTGCTATGGGCTCATCTCTATAATTAGTTCAGAGTAGCTAATACCGCGCCGGATTCAACGGAATCGCCGGTGGACGCATTAATGCTGGCAATGGTTCCATCCTGAGGAGCCACGATGTCATTTTCCATCTTCATAGCTTCCAGAACCAGGATTACGTCACCCTTCTTCACAGCCTGTCCTACCGCCGCCTTAACAGCTACTACCTTGCCAGGCATTGGTGCGGATACGCTGACAGAACCTGCGGCGCCTGCCGGTGCCGCTGCCGGGGCTGGTGCTGCAGGAGCTGCTGGTGCTGCCGGGGCTGCTGCAATGCCGGATACAGCGCCTTCTTCTACGGTTACTGCATATGCTTTACCATTAACTGTGATTGTATAATTCTTCATGATTTCAATTCCTCCTGAATGAAAATAGTTATGGAACGTTTTCCGTCCTCTTATCTGCCTTTTGACCTCTGTACACGGCGGATGGAACGAACCACCAGTCCGTTAGAAGAAGTTCCCTCATATGCTGCGATAGCTGCCGAAATCACTGCCACCAGCTCGGCGTCTCCCATCAAATCCTGTCCCGCAGCAGGTGCTGGTGCCTTAACCGGAGCAGATGCTGCCGGGGCCGGCTCTGCCTTTGTATTCTGTCCTGTCTCCCACTTGTGGATAAACTTAAAGCAGGCAATGAGCAGGCTGATAAATATAAGAACTGCGAACACAGTGCCGATACCGATTACCGCATATACGGTTGCGGTTTCCATCAGCTGTCCGATGGTTTTACCCTCTTCTTCATTTGAAGCAAGTTCAGTGAATTCCGCATCAACAATCTGCTGGGAAATCATATTCAGGTTCATCACATACTGCATGGCGCCTTCGGTAAAGGTAACAGGCAGCATAACGGTGTAAGTGCCGTCTGCCATCTGTACCACGCTTGCATCGTCAATGTCAATGCTCCTGACTTCCCCCAGTTCCTTCCTCGCATTAATCTGCTCGTCACAGATGGCTGCCATAACAGCATTGCCCTGGGCCTCCGACATGACCTTCTGCGCAATCAGCCCTTCCGTGCTGACGCCCAGCGTCTGGACTGCTGTCAGCTTGGCATACTCTGCCATCATATCATCCGCAGGAGTTCCGTCCGTGGCAATCCGGGAAGCTGTCGCAGCTTCATCCTGTTTTGCTGAGCAGGCTGACAGGCTCAACAGGCAGGCGGCCATCAGAACTGCTGCTGCCACTCGTTTCATTAATCGTCTCATATACCTGTCACCTCTCTTTAAACCGTGCCATGCTTCTTAGACGGACGGTCCTCTCTCTTTGTGAACAGCATTTCAAAGGCTGCGATTACCCTCTGACGGGTCTCCCCTGCCTTGATTATGTCATCTACATATCCTCTCTTCGCTGCCGCTACAGCGCTGGACTGAAGCGCGGTGTACTCTGCTGTCTTTTCATTGATGAGTGCGGCGGCGTCACCGGATGCGGCGATTTCCTTTGCGTACATGATCTTAACTGCCTCGGATGGATTCATCATGCCGATGACAGCGTCAGGCCATGCATATACCACGTCAGCACCAATGGACTTGCTGCCCATGGTCAGGTATGCGCTTCCGAATGCTTCCTTGACAACCACTGTTACCTTGGGAACGCTGGCGTTGGCATAGGCATAGGTAAGGCGTGCGGCAGCCTTTGCAATCCTTCTCTCACTGCACATCTTGGCCTTGTAGCCCTTTACGTTCACCAGAGTAAGCACAGGAATATTGAACGCGTCGCAGAAACTGATGAAATCAGTTGCCTTGTCACAGCCCTTGCCGGACAGGACAGGCTCAAATGTCTCCTTCTTCTCACCGTTCTCATAGATTTCCGTACGGTTAGCCACGCATCCGATGGTTGTCCCGTTCAGGCGGATGAAACCGGTCACCATGGAAGGCTCATAATTCTTCTTAACCTCCATGAAGAAGCTGTTATCGGATATCAGCGTCAGGGCCAGGGCCGTGTCACCGGTGCATCCCTCGATATTATCGCAGATACGGTTCAAGTCATCCTGACACTCTCCGTATGACATATCATCCTCATTATTGGCCGGAAGAATGGAAACCAGGGCGCGAATCTGGGCGATAATGGAATCCTCATCTCCTGTGAAATCTGCCAGGCCGGATTCCTTACTCTGGAAATCTGCGCTGGAGGTATCACACTTCTCTTTATAATTGCCGTCAATGGCGTTAGGTGAATTAACAAACAGTTTGCCGGACTTCTCTTCCATGAAGGTGAAATCTGTGATGCCGGCCGATACTGCCATGCCGCCGCCGCAGGTTCCAAAGATTGCTGTTATCTGAGGAATCACGCCGGAAGCCATGGTCTGGCTTAAGTACAGCTTGCCGAAGCCGTCCAGGGCATCGGTCGCCTCCTGAAGACGCAGACCTGCACAGTCTACCAAACCGATTACAGGTGCTCCCATCTTCATTGCCATGGAATAGATGTTGCAGATTTTCTTTGCATGCATTTCGCCCATGGAGCCGCCTAATACAGACGCATCCTGGCTGTATACATACACCAGGCATCCGCCGATGGTACCGTAGCCGGTAACCACACCGTCAGCGGGGGTCTCCTGCTCAGTCATGTTAAAGTCAGTGCTTCTGGCCGTTATATAGGCTCCGACTTCAACAAAACTGTTCTCATCAAGCAGGGCTGCTATGCGGCTGCTTGCTGAAGTTTGTGCTGAATTACTCATTTTCCAGTCCTCCATCATTCATAAGTTTAACAATATCTAAGCAACGGAAAACCCATTCTCAGGCCCGTCGCAAAAAAAAGCAGAAATATTGCCACATACAATTATAATAATAAATTTGTCAAATAGCAAGCTCTTTTCCACTAAAAAGGTGAAAATATTAACGAAATTCAAGATTCGCAAATACGAAAAGAGCTGTGGCTTTCACAAAATATGTGAACCGCCGCAACTCTTTTTTGTCACAAACCCATTATTCACTTAACCCATGGAAAAAAATTTGTCATGAATGACCTGTACGGACTTCTCCGCATCCTTTTCATCCACCAGTACGGATATCTTAATCTCGCTGGTGGATATCATGTTGATATTAATGTTGGCGTCGTAGAGAGCCTCAAACAAGGTGGCAGCCACGCCAGGATGATTAATCATACCCGCTCCCACCACGGAAACCTTGGCAATATGGCTGTTGGTCTCCAGATGGCCAAAGCCAATGGACTCCTGATGCTCCTTCAGGAGCACGGAAGCCGCCTCCAGGTCGGACTGGGCAACGGTAAAGCATATGTCCTTGCCCTCCTCATGGCCGATTCCCTGTAATATGATGTCCACGTTAATGTGGTTCTGGGCCAGCAGGGAAAACACCTTAAAGGATGTGCCAATCTCATTGGGCACCCCTATCAGGGCAATCCTTGCGATATTAACATTCTTAGCCACACTGCTGATATATGATTTCTCCATGCGTTTTGCAACCTCCTTCACCTTTGTACCCGGATGCCCTGTAAAGCTTGAGAGCACCTCCAGCTTCACATTATATTTCTTTGCCATCTCCACGGAACGGTTGTGGAGCACCTGGGCCCCCAGGGTAGCCAGCTCCAGCATCTCATTGTAGGTGACCTCATCCAGTTTCCTTGCGTCCTTCACGATTCTGGGGTCAGCCGTATATACCCCGTCCACATCCGTGTATATCTGGCACAGGTCCGCCCGAAGGGAGGCAGCCAGCGCAACCGCGGACGTGTCAGATCCGCCTCTGCCAAGGGTGGTGATATCCTCATAGCGGTTGATTCCCTGGAATCCTGTGACAATCACGATTTTCTTCTGATTCAGCTCTGTCTCGATGCGTTCCGTATCCACCTTCTTGATTCTGGCATTCCTGGCCACGGTATTGGTAACCATTCCCGCCTGCCACCC
>OGSS01001060.1_pt1 | contig 20809 bp, 14 predicted proteins | sample 1553591 | NCBI WGS metagenome assembly OGSS01 (sample SAMEA2580061, study PRJEB22360) | human gut metagenome | biome: human gut; feature: human-associated habitat; material: faeces | place: Denmark | collected 2008/2010
TATCATAAGTAGGTGGGAATAGGGTGGTGCCGGCGGGGGCTTCCAATCTGACACAGGGAGAAGAGGTTCGCGTATGAAGGATTTTAACGTAGCAGAGTGGTCGATTAAGCATGTTCAGATTGTCTTTTTCTTCATTCTTGCTATTTTAGTCGGTGGGTTATGGTCATATTTCAATCTTGGGCGCAGCGAAGATCCGAATTTTACAATTCGGACCATGGTGATTACAGTGGCCTGGCCGGGAGCTTCACCGGAGCAGATAGTAAAACAGGTGACCGATCCGTTGGAAAAAAATCTGCAGGATACCCGGGATTTGGATTACATAAAATCCTTTACGCATGATGGGAAGACGGTAATTTATGTCTATCTCAAGGATTCTGTTCCTGCGTCAGAGCTTCAAAAACATTGGACCGAGGTTCGCAACTCTGTAGAGGATATGTGGAGTCAGCTTCCTTCCGGGGTAGTGGGACCTTACATCAATGACCGGTTTGACGATGTGTATGGCACCATTTATGCAGTGACCGGGGACGATTACTCATATGAAGAAAAGCGAAAGTATGCAGAAGATATAAGGCAGAGGCTTCTTCGTGTGCCGGATGTCCAGAGGGTGCAGCTTCTGGGAGTTCAGCAGCAGATGATTTATGTGGAGATGAACCAGGATAAACTGGCATCGATGGGGATAAGTCCTGATTCTATTTTTCAGATTATCCAGCAACAGGGAACCATGATGCCATCGGGGACCATTCATACCGATACGAGGAACATAGCCATTCGTGTAGAAGGACTTCTGGGGACACCGGAAGCGTTGGAAAATCTGCCTGTACATGTAGGGAACCAGACTTTCCATCTGGGGGATATAGCTCAGGTAAAACAAACGTATACAGATCCTGCATCCTCCATGATGTACTATAATGGAAAGCCTGCAATTGGTATTGCGGTGTCTATGACGCCCGGTGGCAATAATCTGACGCTTGGGGAAAACCTTCAGAAAGCGGTGGAGGAAATGAAACCCAACCTGCCGCTGGGGCTTAATGTGTCCCTCGTAGCAGATCAGCCCAAGGTGGTTAATGATTCGATTTCTGAATTTACTGAGTCGCTGATTGAAGCCATAGTGATTGTTATGGCGGCCAGCTTTATCTCGCTGGGGATGCGGAGTGGTGTGGTACTTGCCCTTTGCATTCCTGTAGTGGTATGTGGTTCGTTTCTCTTTATGGAATTCAAGGGAATTGACCTGCAGCGTGTGTCTCTGGGGGCACTTATTGTATCGCTTGGGATTCTGGTGGATGATGCCATCATTGTCATTGAAATGATGCAGGTAAAACTGGAGCAGGGATACAGTCGTATGGAAGCAGCACAGACAGCTTATCGTTCATGTGCTGCCTCCATGCTGGCGGGTACACTGATTACTATTGCCGGGTTTATTCCCGTTGGTTTTGCACCTGGTAAGACCGCAGAGTACACAAACTCTCTGTTCTGGGTCATCGGGGCTACGCTTCTGATTTCCTGGCTTGCCTCTCTCTTTGTTTCTCCTGTTCTGGGGTATCAGATGATACAGGTGGATAAAGAAAAGAAGAAAAAGGAAAAACTGGGGGATCGTCTGTATCAGATTTTTGATCGGTCAGTCCGCTGGTGCATCCGGTATAAACGCACAGTTATGCTGGCTACAGCCGGTGGGTTTGTGCTGACCATGCTGTTAATCCCGCTGGTCAAACAGGAGTTTTTCCCGGATTCGGTGCGGCCGGAAATTATTTTTGATGTGGAGTTGCCGTCAGGAGCCTCTATTCAGGATACGCAGCGCGTTCTTGGCGGGATGGCAGATATGCTGTATGGAGACAAGAGGGTATCTTCCTTTGCTTCTTATATCGGTGAAAGTGCACCGCGTTTTATTCTTCTTTTTGACCCCAAAGCACCGGATAATAGTTACGGGCAGATGATTATCGTAGCCTCTGATCAGGAATCCCGGGATACGCTGCGAGCTGAATTAACTAAAAAGATAGCCATGCGGTATCCTTCGGTGCGAGTACATTCCCGGCTGATTCAAACCGGGCCGCCGGCAGAATATCCGGTTATGTTCCGCATCAGTGCCAATACGCAGGCACAAACCGTGGCATTGGCACAGAAAGCTCTGGCAGAAATGAAGACGGATCCACGCATCCGGAATGCAAGTATCGACTGGCCACAGGAAACTCCATCGGTTAGAGTGACGGTTGATCAGGATAAGGTGCGTACATTGGGAATCGATAATTATGAAGTATCCCGGAATCTGTATGTACAGCTGTCAGGATATAAGGTGTCGGAATCCTATCAGGGGGATCAGCTGGTACCGATTTCCTTTAAACTGGAAGGTGATAACGCATCTCGGTTGGATAAGCTGGCTACACTTCCTATTTATGTGGGGAATGGGCGCTATGCCCCGTTGGGGACTTTTGCTGACATCTCATATGAAAATGAAATCAGTACAATCTGGCGTAGGAATCTGCAGCCTACCATCACATTGAGTGCAGAGGTCATCCCGGGAGCCAAAGGGGATACAGTAGCTTCAGATCTGTATAACACCACGTTTAAGAGTTTCCGTGAACATCTTCCGGAAGGGGCATCACTGGAAAAAGGGGGCACTCTGGAATTATCTGATGAATCGTTACAGGATCTGATGAAGCCGCTGCCCATTATGATTTTCTTCATCCTGGCAGTGCTCATGTTTAATCTGCAGGATATTCCAAAGATGGTAATGGCGGCAATCACGGGTCCGTTGGGACTGATAGGAGCCATCCTGACATTGCTTATCACCAGGCAACCTATAGGATTTATGTCTATTATCGGGATGATTGCCATTTCCGGGATGGTCATCAGGAACAGCATTATTCTGCTTGATCAGATTAAGCAGCATCTCAATCTGGGGATGACGCCCTATGAAGCTGTGGTGAGTTCCGCGGCGTTGCGATTCCGCCCGATTATGCTTTCTTCGGGAACTGATCTGCTGGGGATGGTTCCTTTGATTCCTAACCCATTCTGGGCGCCTATGGCGGTGTCCTTCATTGGAGGGCTTATGTTGGCTACAGCGATTGGACTCCTGGTACTTCCGGCCATGTATTGCTGGTGGTATAAGATTGATGAACCAAAGGTTCAGGGGGAAGACGCTGATAACTGATTGGAAAAGGAGAGAACCTGGAACTGTGATGGCACACTTTCCAGGTTTTCTTATACAAGGGGTATCATGCGGAGGAAAACGGGGATGGTATTTTGCTGAAATATATTTTTTTAACGTGACAAGAATCAGAAAAGGGGGTATTCTCCCTGCGCAAGTAGTGTTATAATAAGTAATACGTGTTGTAGATTTTTTGACATTTCCAGGGGGAAATAGAACGAATGATTAGAGAAGATATCAGAAATATCGCTATCATTGCCCATGTAGACCATGGTAAGACCACATTGGTTGATGCAATGCTTAAACAGAGCCATATTTTCCGTGAAAACCAGAAGGTTGCTGAACGAGTAATGGACTCCAATCCACTTGAACGTGAAAGAGGAATTACCATTCTGGCAAAGAATACTTCCGTTATGCATAATGGGGTAAAGATTAACATTGTTGATACCCCAGGGCATGCTGATTTTGGCGGAGAAGTAGAACGAATTCTGAACATGGTTGATGGCGTTCTGCTTCTGGTTGACTCTCATGAAGGCCCAATGCCGCAGACTAAGTATGTATTACGCAAGGCACTGGAACATCATCTGAAGCCTATTGTAGTTATTAACAAGATTGACCGCCCGGATCAGCGTGTAAGCGATGTAGAAGGTGAAATCCTCGACCTGTTCATTGAACTGGAAGCTGATGATGACCAGCTGGACTTCCCGCTTATTTATGCATCTGCAAGAGATGGTATTGCCAAGTACAGCATGGATGATGACAGCAAGGATCTGACCCCTCTGTTTGAAACCATTATTAAATACTGCCCGGCTCCGGAAGGAGACGACAAGGCACCATTCCAGTGCATTGTTACCACACTGGATGCTGATGAATATCTGGGCAAGGTAGCCATTGGACGTATCACCAGAGGCACAGCCCGCCAGGGTATGCCGGTATGCATTACTGATGGAGAAAAGACCAGAAAAGACTATCTCGGCTCTCTCTTTACATGGGCCGGTATGAAGCGTACTCCGGTACAGGAAGCTAAGATGGGCGATATTATTGCTATGGCCGGCTTCAAGAATATCACCATTGGTGAAACCGTAACTGACGCAGATCACCCAGATGCACTTCCACGCATTAAGATTGATGAACCGACTCTGTCCATGATTTTCCGTGTAAATAAGAGTCCTTTTGCTGGCCAGGAAGGCGATTTCGTAACCAGCCGTCATATCCGTGCCCGTCTGCAGAAGGAAATTGAAACGAATGTAGCACTTCGCGTAGAAGATACGGACACTTCCGATGCATTTAAGGTTTCCGGCCGTGGTGAACTTCACCTGTCCGTACTGATTGAAATGATGCGCCGTGAAGGTTTCGAACTGGAAATTTCCAAGCCGCATGTAATTTATAAGGAAATTGATGGCAAGAAGTGCGAACCAATTGAACATCTTACTGTTGAAGTTCCGCAGGAATACATGGGCGCCGTTATGGAAGGTCTTGGACCGAGACATGCGGAAATGGTTTCCATGAATGAACTGGCTGGCTACATGCGTATGGAATTCTCTATTCCGGCCCGTGGCCTTATCGGCTTCAGAAATGAACTACTTACCACCACTCGCGGTACAGGCATTATGTATCATGTATTTGAAGGCTATGCTCCATACAAGGGCGATATCCCGGGACGTACACGCGGTTCCCTGGTTGCTTTCGAAAATGGTACAACTACCGCTTATGGTCTGAACTCTGTTCTTGACCGTGGCGAACTCTTCATTGAACCGGGCACAGAAGTATATGAAGGTATGATTATCGGGGAAAATTCCCGTGAAAACGATATGGATGTAAATCCATGCAAGAAGAAGCACCTGACCAATACCCGTGCCGCAGCTTCCGATGAAGCTATCAGACTTCCACCATGCCGTAAGTTCACACTGGAAGGTGCACTGGAATGGATCAATGATGATGAACTGGTAGAAGTTACACCAAAGAGCATCCGTATGCGTAAGGCAGTTATTTCCAGACAGGAAAGATATAAGACTGCAAACAAGAAAAAGAACAAGTAAGTTGTAAGAAACTTATGGATATCCGGGAAGAGTTGTCTTTCCGGATATTCTTTTGCAGGGAGAGATGAGTATGAATGATTCGGGCTATGGGCAGAAACTGCTCTACCTTATAAAAAGGCTCGTCATGAGATATATTGGGGATGACGTAGGCGCACTGGCTGCAGAAACCACATATTATCTTATCCTTGGGGTGATTCCTTTCCTGATTTTTATGGTGAACAGTATTCTGTTCTTTGCTGCGCCACAGATTCATACGATTATCGGGCTGCTCCAATATCTTCCTCAGGATATGGCGGTCAGTATGGAACACAACATCTATCGCATATTGTCCCAGCGAAGTAGTATCTGGTTGATTGGCGGTTTAATTGCCGCCGTCTGGTCGGCTTCTCAGGGGGTAGACGTAATTATACGATCTATCGATAAGGTGTTCTTTACTGACAGGAATAAACAGTCATGGCTTATAGTGAAGACGAAGTCGATTGTGTTCACTTTGATGATTTCCTTTGTCATGATTCTGTCCCTTGGGCTTATGGTATTCGGTAATGGGGTGGTTTACGCACTGGACTACTTCTTTACACTGCCTACGGTATTTCTTAAAATCTGGATGATTACCAAGTATGGCATCCCGTTTACCTGCCTGGTTATCTCGTTGTCCGTCTTTTACCGCTTTGCGCCGGAAGAAAACCATTCCTCATGGAAACTCATACTGCTGGCATCGTTTATTGTGACACTGATATGGTTAATGCTCACCGCAGGGTATGGCTATTATATTCTGCAGATTTCCCACATGGGCATCACCTATGGGTCCCTTATTGGGCTGGTTGTGCTGTTCATCTGGTTTCATCTGGCTTCCATCGTCATCATCATGGGCGGTGAATTCATCATGGCCTGCCATGAAGTGACCGAGTACTTCTCAAATCCGCAGGTTATTGATATGACGGATGAAAAATGAGCAGTAAAATTGCATAAGGAATTGAAAACAGCATATAATAACCTGATTTCATAAACAGTCGAAAAGGACTTTGTACTCAGCAGAGACAAAGTCCTTTTTCTGTGGGGCTTTTTATGGGTGTCAAATAACGGACATAATCTTATCGTATTTAAGCGACAGGAATCAGCAGATTATTCAAAGTTTCTTTTACAGCGAATGTAATGCAATACATCCAGAAGTTTTTTCGCACGGCTGATGAAGACAGCGGTGACCCTGTTTCTGTCAGATTCAATGCTGATGCCCTGGATATAGGCAGTTCCAAAGCTGCAGATTGGGTTTTCCTATTTCATCTGGCATAATGCGGCCAGCTGTTCAAAGCTATAGAGAAACTCTTCTACAGGATATCGATTCTGACCGTCTTTCCGGTAATGGTCCTCGCCACAGCCAACAGTAAATGAAAGAAGGCGATGTTTCCCTTTCAATGCGTTTCCTTTGGAACCATGGGCAAATACCTATTCAAAACGGCTTTACAGACAATTTTGCTTCTAATGAAATCATTGTTCCCGGTATTACTGCGGAGGAAGTGTTTGCCAGCCTGCTGGATACATGCATATGGCCGACCTATTATGACAATGTGGACGATGTTTATTTCTACCCTCATGATGGCCCGGTGCTGAAAAGTCATAGAAAATGATGAGATATATCAGCTTACAGGAATATTCCTGTAAGTAAAAGAAACGAGACATAGTAAAGAAACTATGAGAAAATGATTGCACATTCTCTCATAGCTTCTTTGGCTATTCATCCACGGTAATGATAGGTGGTGTTTCAAGGAATTTAACTTTTGGATTTCTTTCAATAAGCCATCCGGCCTGCCATTCGTTAGGCAGAAGATAGACAGGTCTCTTCTTTACATCGTATACCACGAGGGCGTTATCAATGCCGACCAGATCTTCCGGCGGAGTATTGTTTTCCGTCCAACGTGCCGTAGTATAGGGAAGCTGTTCCAGACGGACATCGACGTTATATTCTTTCTTCAGTCTGTACTTAAGGACTTCAAATTGGAGCTGGCCTACCGCGCCGATGATGAAGGATTCCATGATATAAGGCTGGCTGTATACCTGAATGGCACCTTCCTGTGCCAGCTGGCCTACACCACGGAGGAACTGCTTGCGTTTCATACTGGAAACCGGGGAGAGGCGGCCGAACAATTCCGGAGGGAATACCGGGAAATCGCTGAAGGTGACCGGATGCTTCTTGTCGCATACCGTATCGCCTACACCCAGTTCACCGGTGTCAAAAATACCGATGATGTCGCCTGGATAAGCTTTCTCTACCGTAGTTCTTTCTGTAGCGAGGAACTGTTGCGGCTGGGAAAGACGAATCATCTTGCCGCTCTGGCGGTGAAGGACGGACATCCCTTTTTCGAAAACACCGGAACAGATACGCATAAAGGCAATACGGTCATGGTGCTTTGGATCCATATTGGCCTGAATCTTGAATACGAATCCGGAGAAAGCCGGATTTTCAGGAGAAACAGAACCTTCCAGTGTTTTACGTTCCATAGGAGGCGGAGCCAGTTCCAGGAATTTTTTAAGGAATGGTTCGACGCCGAAGTTGGTCATAGCGGAACCGAAGAACATAGGAGTAAGTTCGCCGGAAGCTACGCGCTGGGCATCAAATGGATCACCTGCTTCATCGAGCAGTTCCAGATCATCTTTAAGGGAAGAGATAATATCCGGATCCAGACGGGAAGTGATGGCCTCATCGGTGAGTTTTCCCGATACTACTTCCAGCTTTTTGGTGCCGTGGGCATTATCCTTGATGAAGAGGTGGGCAATCTCTGTTTCCCGGTCAAAAATACCGGTATAGTTTCCGTTGATGCCGATGGGCCAGTTCATCGGGCAGGAGCGGATGCCAAGCACATCTTCAATATCAGCCATGAGGTCAAATGGATTTTTACCAAAGTGGTCAATCTTGTTGACAAAGGTGAAAATCGGAATGCCCCGGGAAGAGCAGACCTTAAACAGTTTCTTGGTCTGTGCTTCCACACCTTTGGCTACGTCGATAACCATGACAGCACTGTCCACGGCCATCAGAGTACGGTATGTATCTTCGGAAAAGTCAGCATGCCCTGGAGTATCCAGAATGTTTACACGGCATCCATTATAGTCAAAATTTAAAACGGAGCTGGTTACTGAAATACCACGCTGTTTTTCAATTTCCATCCAGTCGGAAACCGCATACCGGGACGTCTTTCTGGCTTTTACTGAGCCGGCCAGATGAATGGCTCCCCCGTAAAGAAGCAGTTTTTCTGTCAATGTCGTCTTGCCGGCATCTGGATGGGAGATGATGGCAAATGTACGGCGACGCTTGATTTCGTCAAGAACAGTCATTATACACCTCATATAAAAACACAATATTCTTTATTATACAAAATCTAATAGCTAAAATCCAATTCAGAGGCCGTAATTGTTCAGAAATGCTAGAAAATAGGTGATAAAAAAGGTATAATTGAAAGAAACGACAAAAATAGGAAGAGAATCTTTTTTTCTGAAATGGAGGAGTGAGAATGGCCAGAAGAAAAGGGCAGAAATGCTGGGAAGGAATTCATCGGGATGGGTGGCTGGCGCTGTATGGAGATACAACGGTCATGACGGATCTGATGATGGAAATCTTCGCCTGCCTGTATCACTCCCCGGACAGAATAGACAATGCCAAGCATATAGCGCAGATACTTAATATGGAATATCGTGCGCTCAACGCAGCGGTAGGCTGGGCAGGGAATAAGATAAAGGATATATGTGAGGCCGAGCGCAAGGCGGATGCCGCTTCACAGAAGAGCCATATCCTCGTATCCGGAGATGAACCTCAGCCAGACATGTCCCCATGGGAATATGTCTTTAATGGGATAGAGGATGAGGATGGTACCTATCTCTGGATTATGAAAGAGGCGGCAGCGGACGCTTTCCGCGAAATGGAAGAGGCCAATCTTATGGCAGATGTGGGGATACGGGACATCCTTTCCCGGGATATATCATCCTACGGTAGAGAAGGCAGCCTCTTTTCTCAGACACCGGATCAGACCATCGCACTCATCCGGGAATGGATAGAAGAACGGGACCGGTTCACCCGCAAATCACTGACAGAACACGCGCAGTGTACAGTATGCGGACTGTCACGCCTTTCCCTTCTCTGCGCCGTTCCTTATGGGGAAGTGGAGAAAAGGCAGAAGGGACTTCTGTTCTGTCCTACCCATGCTGCGCTTTTTGCATCTCATCTTATTTCATACAGCGACAGGGGAAGGTTACTGGTATCCAGCAGGCTGAGTGAGGATGAGAAAAAAATTATGGGACTCGAAGATGGGGCTAAAGCCCGTAATCCATTCAGCCGGAGGCGGATGACTCTTCATCGTAGAATATTTAATAAGGAAGGAAAAGAAAAATGATTTTATCTGGGAGAGAAATTGAGCGTCACCTTGGACATGAAATAAGCATTGAACCATTTGTTAAAAGCAGACTGAATCCGAACAGCTATAATCTGACACTGGCAGATGAACTGATGGTTTATGATAATCATGAACTGGATATGAAAAAAGAAAACACCGGACATCTGATTAAGATTCCGAAAGAAGGGTATCTGCTTAAGCCGAACACTCTGTATCTGGGACGTACCCATGAATATACCCGTACGGATTGTTTTGTCCCCATGCTGGAAGGTCGCTCATCCATTGGACGTCTGGGGCTGTTTATCCATGTAACGGCCGGATTTGGCGATGTGGGATTTAATGGATACTGGACACTGGAAATGTTCTGTGTACAGCCTATCCGTATTTATGCCGGCGTAGAAATCTGCCAGATTTATTTCCATACTGTTCTGGGAGAAGCGGATAAGTATACTCATGGCAAGTATCAGAACAATAAAGGAATCCAGCCAAGCCTTCTGTACAAGGATTTCGAAAAAAAATAAAAATTTTTTCATGGTATATTAACAGTCTGGAATGCCGACTATCATTGAAAAGAATCGGGGTACAGGAATTTTTCTGTACCCCATACAGAGGTCAGGTTTATAAGTATAGCCTTTACAGGGGTTAAAAAAGATTGTATAATACAGTTAATTTAATAGATATGGCATTGCAATGAAGCAAGCAGCAGGTATAAGGATATGCCTTGCTGCTTTTTTGTTTCCTCTGTTGATGTAGGTATCTGTTGAATAGCTGAATGACTATTATGATAAGGAGGCAGTTTTATGAACAAGGTATTGAAGAGATGCATAATTGCAGGTCTTTCCTGTGCAGCTGGAGCCGCATTGCTGGCTGGATGTGGTGGCGGAGACAAACAGTTTCTGAATATCGCCACTGGTGGTACCGCAGGAACATATTATCCGTTAGGCGGTGCTGTCGCTGAGATTCTCAACCAGAATATCGAAAACATGAACGCCAGCGCACAGTCTACCGGTGCCTCCGTAGCCAACATCAACATGTTGAAGGATGGCTCTGTAGATCTGGCATTTGTGCAGAATGATATTGCTTATTATGCATATAATGGCAAGGAAATGTTTGAAGGAAAGAAAGTCGACTCTATCCGTGGGCTGGCTGCTCTGTATCCGGAAACTATTCAGTTCGTAACTACTGCAGATTCTGGCATTAAGAATATTTCAGATCTGCGCGGTAAAAAGGTTGCAGTAGGTGCATCTGGTTCTGGGGCGGAAGCCAATGCCCGTCAGATTCTGGCAGCATATGGTCTTACTTACAATGACATCAAGCCACAGTATCTGTCTTTCGGCGAAGCGTCGGATGCATTGAAGGATGGCAATGTAGATTGCGGTATTGTAGTAGCTGGATATCCAACAGCAGCTATTCAGGATTTGTCTGCTACCAAGTCTGCACGGATTGTTGAAATCGATCCGAAGATTCAGGATGCTCTGATTGCTAAGTATCCATATTACACTAAGATGACGATTCCGGCAGGTACCTATAAGAATCAGACAACACCGGTTAATACGGTAGCTGTTAAGTGCGTACTCGTAGGTACGGATAAGATCAGTGATGACCTGGGGGCTCAGATTGTCAAGGCCATCTATGGACACCTGGATCGTATGAAGGCAGCACATGCAGTAGGTAAGTATATTACCAAGGATACGGCACTGGATGGTATGTCCATTCCGATGAATAAGGGGGCGGAAAGCTTCTTTAAGTCCTGATTTTCGAAATGAAGGCGATATGATAAAGGGCGAAACGGGCTTTCAGAAAAGCTCGTTTCTGTCTTCTTAAGGAGATGACACTGATGAAGAAAGCAGTGACTGCATTGGGGATAGCCTGCCTGGCAGTTTTTCTGTATATCCTGCATCTGCCGTTTATTTTCGGACAGACAGCCACAGGTTTTATCTTTATCCAAAGGGCATACGCGCAGATGCCGGTCACGCTGAATTACAGGCATTCCGTGATGAAGACGCCTATCGAGGAAAATCTGTATGTTAACAATGAGGTGGATGGCTTAGTCCTTAAATCGACAAAATACCAATCGTTAGGAGTAGGTCTTCCCTTCCTTGCCAGCGATGGACAATTCCGACAGGAAGGTCCGTGGTTCATAATGGATAATATGAATCGAAAATATCCTACACTTTCACTACGCAATGGAGTGAGTAACAATGGAGTGATTCGAGTAGGGAATAAATCCTATACGCTAACGGAATATATGCCGTTGGGATCGGAATTATATGTTTACGTATGTCCTCTGTATCAGGGGTTGTTTAAAGAAAAAACTTTCAGATAGTAATAGGAGTTGAATAAAATGGATGAAAAGCATGTGGACGATTCCGTGAACACAAAGTCCATAAATGAAAAGCTTAAGAGTCTGGATAAGGAATCGGCTACCGTGGAATATACCGGTATATGGGGAAAGCTGATTGCTGCGTTGTGTATTTGTTTTTCCCTGTTTCAGATTTATACTGGGTTCTTCGGCGCATTTGATGCCATGATTCAGCGCTGTGTTCATCTGAGTTTTGGCATATCCCTGGTATTTCTGCTTTGTCCAACGAAGAAGGCATGGATTCGGGGTGGTAAGGTTAACCCGCTGGATCTGGGGCTTGCTATTCTTGCAGCCATTCCACCGATTTATATTCTGGTAAATTATCAGAGTCTTATTCTTCGCGCAGGTACGGTAACGACAACCGACTTTATCATTGGGCTTCTGGGAATTGTAATGGTATTGGAAGCAGCAAGACGTATTGTGGGGACGTCCATTGTAGCGGTAGTCCTCTTGTTCCTGGCTTACGGATATTTTGGTCCATATATGCCGGGACCGCTTGCACATAGAGGGCTTAGTCTGGAACAGATGGTAAGTCATCTTTTCTATACTACCGAAGGGGTATTTGGCATTCCTTTGGGGGTATCTTCCACATTTATTTTCCTGTTCATCCTCTTTGGGGCCTATCTTGAAAAGACAGGTCTTGGCAAATTCTTTATTGATATTGCCAATGCCATTGCCGGATGGGCTTCAGGCGGTCCAGCCAAGGTTGCGGTTATCTCCAGTGCACTTCAGGGAACGATTTCCGGCTCTTCCGTAGCGAATGTAGTAGGCTCTGGTTCCTTTACTATTCCTATGATGAAGAAGCTGGGATATAAGAAGGATTTTGCCGGCGCAGTAGAAGCTGCTGCATCCACAGGTGGGCAGCTTATGCCACCGATTATGGGGGCTGCTGCATTCCTTATGGCGGAATTTGTAGGCGTACCTTACATGGAAGTAGTTAAGGCTGCTGTAGTTCCGGCTATCCTGTACTTCATCGGGGTTTTCCTGGGAGTTCATTTTGAAGCGAAGAAGGAAAATCTTGTAGGAACACCAAGAAGCAAGCTTCCATCAGCAAGAGCGATTATGCATGAAGAAGGTCACCTGGCCATCCCGCTGCTGGCTATTATCGGTTTGCTGGCATCTGGGTATACACCAATGAAGGCAGCCCTGGGGGGGATTGTTATCTCCATTGCTACGGCTATGCTTCGTGAAAATACACGAATGACTTTCGGAGATATTGTAGATGGTCTGATTAAAGGTGCCAGAGGAGCATTGGGTGTGCTTATGGCCTGCGCGGCAGCGGGGATGATTATTGGTATCGTGACCAAGACTGGGGTAGGCCTCAAGCTGGCTTCTGTTCTTGTGGGCATGGCTAATGGTAATGAAATCATATTGCTTTTCTGCACTATGCTTACGTCTCTGATACTGGGGATGGGGGTACCGACTACAGCAAACTATGTTATTACCTCCACTATTGCGGCTCCAGCTCTTATCGGACTTGGAGTACCGATTCTGGCAGCGCATATGTTTGTGTTCTATTTCGGTATTATTGCGGATATCACACCACCGGTTGCACTGGCTGCTTATGCAGGAGCGGCTATTTCCGGAGGAGATCCGCTGAAGACCGGTGTCAATGCATCTAAGCTCGGAATTGCGGCATTCATCGTACCATATGTATTTGTTCTTTCTCCTGCTTTGCTTGGAATTCATGCATCAGCAGGGCAGGTCATTATGACTACGATTACTGCGCTTATAGGTATGGTTGGTATCAGCAGTGCCATGATTGGATATCTGTACAGACGCTTGAATGCGATTGAACGTCTTATTATTTTCGCAGCTGGGCTTTGTCTTATTGATCCGGAATCCTTTACGGATCTGGTGGGAATCGGAGTTATGATTGTACTTGTTGCGTTCCAGTATTTCAGGAGCAGAAAAGTTAATGCATAAAGAGAAGGCTCTGGCGCCATGGCGCCATTTAATAATAAGACCGCCAGATATCTGGCGGTCTTATTATGTGATGCAGTAAATGATTTATTTACGCTTCCCTGTGGATTTTTTCTTTTTTTCTTTTGGGTGAGGCAGAAGAAGATGGGAATCAGCTGGATGAATCAATGGTTCATCCCAGATATGTCCCAGGTGCTTCCTTAATTTTTCCACCATATCAGGAATGTGGACAGGACTTGTTTTCCGTACGGCCGGTGTAAGTACGGGCAGACGCCCGGGGAGGATTTCCAGGTCAATAGGAAATTTAGGCCCCTTATCACCATCCACGTTGGTCCAGAGTTCTGCATCCTTGTCTACACCTTCCAGTGAGATGTGGGCTTTTTTTACACCGATAACCGTGAGAAGATCTTCTCCCATCTGCTGACCGGTAAACAGAAGCGGCGCCTGGCGAATAGTCCGCAGCCAGGCAAAATTTCTGAAAAGGGCCAGTTTAATCATACCGGAATGACGTTCTTCTTCTGGGATGAGATTGCGGAAACTGCCTGCAGAATCCGTGAGCATACCGGCAATGAGCGGTGATGTAGTCTGAATAACCGTACCATTTTCCTCTTCAATGCGAAAATGGTAAGATTTCTGTTTTGGAAAAATCTGAACGGCCTTCATAAAGTAGGCCATGGAACCAAAAAGTGTTTTTTCTTTTATGGTTACCTGACTCATGGCTTCTGGAAGAAGCCCGGCAGCAACAATATTAATAAAATACTGGTCGTTAATTTTGCCTACATCTACTGGAGTGATGACCGCATTTTCAAATGTGCGGATAGCGCCTTTAGGTGAGCGGGGGATTCCCAGCGCACGCGCCAGGTCATTGACAGTACCAAATGGCACAAAGCCAAAGGCAGAGCGGCTCTTTACTGGAACCATACCATTAATTACCTCATTAATGGTTCCATCGCCGCCCATGCATATTACGTCGCGATTCTGTTCAGCGGCCTGACGCGCAAAATTGCGGGCATCACCGGATTTGTTAGTTAACCGGATTATGATGTCATCGTAAGTTCTCGCTAAAACAGAATTAAGCAGTGGTATATATTTGGGAGCCCGTTCCTTCCCTGATGTAGGATTTACAATCATGGTACAAGTAGTATTGCGTTCCATGAGATACCCCTTTCCTGAAAAATTCTTATCCTATTATACCCGACTTCATATGAGGATACAAAAGAAAATTAATCATAATAGAGTTTGGATGATCAGATAAAAAATTTTTCAAAGAGCTATTGACATAGAAAAATAGAAACATTATTATATATCCAACCAACGTAAGACAAGCAAAAACAGACAGAAGCGGAGAACGAGAAGGGTCAGATAAAAAAACAATTACAGAGAATCGACAATCGGTGGAAGTCGATATTGTAGTATCTGATTTATCACTCGGGAGCTCTTTTTCTGAAGTGAGTAGGAAAAAGCGTAGTTCACGTTACGAACGGGAGATGTTCAGCGTTTCCTTATAAGTGATAAAGCAAAGTGGTACCGCGCACAGCGCCTTTGGTTCGGAAATTCCGGAACAGAGGCGTTTTTTGTTGGTTAATACTTGTCAGTAGTTTTTCTGAGAGGAGAAAAGTATTATGAAAACATGGAAAAAAGGTTTGGCAGCTATGGCGGCTGCAGCACTGCTGGCAGGAGTATTTGCAGGTTGTGGTAACAGCAATTCTGATGAAGCAGCAGGTTCAGGCAACACTGTTAAATTTGGGTTTATTACCGCTTATACCGGCCCAGGCGCTGCCTATGGTCAGGCAATGAAGGATGGTGTGGATCTGGCCGTTGATGAAATTAATAAGGATCCAAATACTAAGTATAAGATTGATTTGGTTACTTATGATACCAAGCTTAATAAGACAGAAGCCGTTAATGCTATGAAGAAGGCAATCGAAGAAGATAAGGTTCTGGCAGTAGAGGGTCCAATGACTTCCGGGGAAATGTTTGCTGCAGGCCCGATTGCACAGCAGTCTGGCGTAGTCGCTTTTGGTACCGGTACAACTGCACCGGGAATTACTGATCTCGGCAATTTCATTTTCCGTAACGCAATTCCGGGTAAGCTTGGCATTCCGATTACCGTAGAAAAGGCACATCAGAAGTTCGGATTTAAGAAGGTTGCCATTCTGTATTCCAACAATAATGACCAGATGGTAGGTGAACATCAGATTTATACAGACCTGTTTAAGAAGATGGGGCTGGATGTAGTGGCTGATGAAACCTTTGCAGATAAGGATACTGATTTCTCTGCTCAGCTTACTAAGATTCAGCAGGCTAATCCGGATGTTATCTGTGTAGCAGGTCTCTACCAGGAATCGGCTCTGATTGCAAAGAAAGCCCGCGAGATGGGCATGAACCAGCCGATTATCGGTGGCAATGGGTTCAACAGCCCGGCATATATCAAACAGGCTGGTGCAGCTGCTAATGGCAGTCTGGTAGCTACTCCATGGAATCCGGAAAGTGATACGCCTAAGGCTAAGCACTTTATTGAAGCATTCAAGGCTAAGTATGGACATGAACCGGATCAGTTTGCAGCACAGGCTTATGATGCTATGTATCTTATGCATGATGCAGCAGAAAAGGCAGGGACTACTACTGACCGCAAGAAGTTCCGTGATACCCTGGCTGGAATCAAGGGATTTGAAGGCGCTACTGGTAAGTTTGAATTTGATGATAATCGTGATCCGAAGATGGATCTTACTGTTCTTCAGGTTAAGGATGGCAAGTGGGTTCCGCTCGCTTAACTGATTGGTAATCCATGAATCTCAGTTAGCAGGAAAGGAAGAAATTGCAGATTAATTCTGTTGTTTCTTCCTTTTTCTTATGGTGAGAAGAAAAGAAGAAACAGGTAGCAGATGATATAATGAAACGAATAGATACCTGGAGGGTTACAGCCTATGAACAAAAAGAAAATCATTATCATAACAACCGGTGGCACGATTGCCATGAAGAAAGATGAAGTCACAGGAGCGCTGGTACCGGCGCTGTCCGGGGAAGCACTGATTGCCACCGTTCCCGGCATTGATGATGGTGCCCATATAGAAGTAAGAGAATTCTCCAATATCCCCAGTGAATATATGACTCTGGACAGGATGGGGGCGCTTGCTGCCTTTATTGAAAGTCTGGATACTGATGAGGTAGATGGTTATGTGATTACCCATGGTACAGATACTATGGAAGAAACAGCATTTTTCCTTAATCATACGGTTCATCTGAATAAGCCTGTCTGTCTTACCGGTGCGATGCGAAGTGCGGCAGCGGCTGGTACGGATGGACCTGGAAATATTCTGGCAGCGGTTCGGGCGGCATGTTGTGACAATCTGTACGGCATGGGGGTCCTGGTGGTTATGAATGATCGGGTTTATCTGGCAGATGATGTTGTGAAATCCCATGCCACGGCGACAGATGCATTTACATCCGCTTCTTTCGGACCTGTTGGTTTTGTAAGCGGGGATAAGGTAGTCGTCAGAAAGTGCAGCCAGAAACGATGGATAGGGAATGTACAGGATCTGAATGCCCGGGTGTGGATTGTACGCTGTGGAGCTGGGATGGATGACTCACTGCTGGCGGGAGTTCTGGCAGCTGGTGTTGATGGCCTGATTGTAGAAGGGTTTGGTTGTGGTAATGTTCCACTGGGAATGGCCAGTGCATTAAAAACTATGGTAAAGAAAGGTATCCCCGTGATTCTGACATCAAGAACCGGTCATGGCTATGTAGAACGGGAATATGGGGGAGATGGAGGAACAGCAGCCCTGGAAGATGCCGGAGTTATTTCTGCAGGAGGGCTTAGTTCCCAGAAAGCCAGAATCCTCCTGATTCTGGCCATAGGCAATCATCTGTCCAGTAGTCAGATTTCTGCAAGACTCAGAGAAATTCAGTAATTTGCAGCAAGAAGAATTTCTAATAAAAATCGGCCTTGACATTTAATGGATGAAAAGTTATACTAAACAAGTCAGTTGAACCTGACGTAACTGAATAATTACGATGGTATCGTAAAATCATCCATATGGAGAGGTGTCCGAGTGGTTGAAGGTGCATGATTGGAAATCATGTTTACGGTGATAAGCCGTAACGGGGGTTCGAATCCCCCTCTCTCCGCCAAACAGAAGAGCTCGTCGAATACGACGGGCTCTTTTACTTTGCTTATTTTGTTGTTTTCTGTGTAGTTTATGCCGTGGATTTACGACCACTTTACGACCACTGTAATTTCAGGCGTCATGCTCTATCACCTTTACGACCTCTTGCTCCATTATCGGGGTTACGTGGCTATAGGTATCCATGGTCTGCTGGAAGGTGCTATGTCCCAGTCGATACTGTACGATTTTATAATGCACCCCTGATTTCAAGAGCAGGGTGGCGTGAGTGTGTCTCAGGCCGTGAAACGTAAATGTAGGAAGCCCCATACGGTCAAACGTCTTCCTTGCCAGTTTTTCGATGGTGTTACGGCTCAAAGGCTGACCATTAGATCGGCAGAACAGCAATCCCATATCCTTAAAATTCTTATTTTGCATTTTAAGCTGTAATGTACGGATTTTCTGACGTCTTATCTGGCTCATTGTCTCTTTATCTACCGATATGGTACGACGGGATGAGGCGTTTTTCAGAGCTTCTGATAAAACCAATCCTTCGTCTGTTCGGATAACAGACTGGAAAACAGTAAGCATGTTTTTATTGAAATCAAAACTTTTATCCCTGTCCAGTCCCAGAATTTCAGAAAGTCTAAGGCCGGTATAAACCGCAATCCGAAACAGTAAGCGCTGCCATCCATCAGGCAGAAGTGACAGCATTTCTTCTATCTGTTGCCTGGAAAGCGTTTCAATTTCTTTTCTTTCCTGTTTTGCGTGCTTGATGTTGGTTAACGGGTTACGTAGTATGGCTCCGTCTTCTATCGCCTGTTTAAGGGCCTGATTAAGCACGGTATGGAGATAATTGACGGTGCGTGGGGATTTTGTTTCGAGCATTTCTGTAAAATAGTTACGGAACATGGTTGGAGTAAGCTCATGCAGTACAATATGGCCAATAGGGGCGTTCTGGATGTACCGCCGTAGTGTATAGTAATAGCTCTTATAAGTGACTGGGGAAACTGTGGTTTTTACGTTTTCAACCCACGCCATAACCCATTCAGATAAGGTAATAGATTCTTCTGCTAAAGGGCAATTTTCCATTAGTGCCTTATATTCATCTCTTTTTGCCCTGGCTTCACGAAGAGTCTTGCCGTAGAAATGTTTCTTCTTACCATTGATTCTGACGGTTGCTTCGTACAGTCCGTCTGCTCTGGTTTTTCTTTTAGCCATAATAAAGCCTTTCCGGCTGATTATGCTATAATGTAGACGTAATCAGCCTATATAAATAAAATGTAAGTACGTAGATGATTACAACGCCAGAAATGTTGGTAGCATTTCGGCAGCGGCTCTGTGCATGTTGGTAGCATGCGCAGGGCCTTTTAAATTGTGTAGTAAACTAAAAATTATTCACGAAAGATTTGTAAGTTCAACTTATAATATTTGAATTTTTTCACTTTTGTAACGACTATATGATTTTGTGGCATCCCATCCAATCTTTTTTGTATAGTTCCTCTCGATTTACCTGTTAATTTCATCAAGTCAGCGATTTTAATTCCCCGTCCATAAAATAATGCAGCCTGTAATAAGATAAAATAAATATTATTTAATGTTTCGTCTTTTATTCCTAAGCAGGATATTTGTTGTTCATAACGATCCAATTGAATTTTCTTTCGGTGCAAAAGTGAAATAGTATCCAGCACCGTACCATGGATTATTTCAAGAAAACCAATTATAAAAGGAGTAAGGTCTGCTTTATTCAATTCACTGTCTGCTATTGTAAATAACTTATAATATTTTGGCCTGTTCTTCTTTATGAAGACAGAAAGTCGTATTGAGGGGATTACATGATACCATTTCCCTAAAAAATATGATGTTATAAATCGGTCAGTTCTCCCGTTGCCATCATAGAATGGATGAATATAAGCAAAAAGATAATGGAACAAACACAGTCTTACCAGTTTCGGAAGGGTTTTGTCATGAAGGATTTCTAAAGAACGGCTTAAATATGATATTATATTCGATTCTGGATATAAACCTTGATGAATTATCTTGCCGGTAGGAGATTCAATTTCTACAGGGTCTTTTCTAAATATTTTCCCATCCAGTTTGTGATTTGGGTTTTCTTCAGAAACTTCTTTATGCGTGAAGTCATCATAAAAAGCTCTAATATCTTCACATGAAGAAAAATTGATATTTGTGTCATGTAGCAAGCTGCTATATTTATGAACGATACTATCTAAGCGGTTCGGCTGCGCTGTTACCCCATCCATAATTTCTCTAATTTCTTTTCGTGTACTTCTAACACCCTCGATATCATTTGTGGATTTAACTTCATCTAAAATGCTTAGTAAAGAAAATTGATGAAGAACTACTGGAGGCACTAAATTAAGTAGAGAAAGAAATTGGATATAAGCGTCATGAATTTGTTCTATAAGCAAAAACAGTTCATTGGTATAGCAAAAAAAAGCTTCGTATTCATTGTTCCTATGATACTGCTTAATAGGAAGCCCTAAATGGATTGAATATGGAAAACTAAATCTTATTTTATATTCTTTTCCATAAGTATTGGGAGATGAATAATATATTTTATTTAATGATTCATATTTCATATGTTTGCCCCTAACCTCATTTACAAAAAGCGCTGTTTTTGTAAATGAACTATTTTTCATTTACAAAAACGTCGCTTTTTGTAAATGAAATTACCTGATTTCAGTCCGTCTTCTTGATTTAATAGCAGGAATTTCTGCCTCCAGTTCTTTCAAATCGTCCTCATCAGCCTGCCGGGCTTCTTCCTGCTTTCTCCTGGCATCAAAAACATCATAGGCGGTGTTTACAGTATCCAGCATTTCACGGCGGGGAGGCTTACCTCA
>OGSS01001063.1_pt1 | contig 20669 bp, 19 predicted proteins | sample 1553591 | NCBI WGS metagenome assembly OGSS01 (sample SAMEA2580061, study PRJEB22360) | human gut metagenome | biome: human gut; feature: human-associated habitat; material: faeces | place: Denmark | collected 2008/2010
GGGATCTCGCTTTTTATGTTTTCAATGTGTAACACATGTATTGTAATCCTACAATATCTTACTTCTTAATTTATAGCTTCCCGCATTGCATGAGATGTCAGAACATAGTAAAATTAAATGATGTGTTTTTTCACCTGTATGAAGGGAGTTTCATTGTGGAACATTTACAACATACTATAAAAAAAGCCGTTTCCTATCGTGGGAATGGGCTTCACTCCGGAATACCGGTAACGCTTACCATGCTGCCGGCTGAACCGGACACGGGTATTCGATTCCGGAGAGTGGATCTTCCCGGTCATCCTGAAGTCCCGGCTCATATTGAATATGTGACCAACACCATGCGTGCCACCACCCTGGAAAATGGCAATGCCAAAGTCTTTACGGTAGAACATCTTTTATCCGGACTATATGCATTATCCATCAACAACTGTATCATTGAAATGGATTCTCCGGAACCACCGGTCGGCGATGGCAGCGCCAGAACGTTTGTAGACCTGATCCGTGAAGCGGGTATAGAAACCCAGGACAAGCCGGTATCGGTTTTCAATCTTCCGGAAAGTGTTTCGGTATACGAAAAGAACAAGTTCATTGCCGCTCTCCCCTATGATGGTCTGAGAGTGACATTCACTTCCATCAATCCGCACCCTATGCTGGGAACGCAGATGTTTGATCTGGTCATTACACCGGAATCTTATCTTAAGGAAATTGCCTCCGCCCGTACCATTGGATTCACCTGGGAACTGGAAGCCATGAAAAAAATGGGCCTTGGCAAAGGCGGTACACTGGAAAACGCCGTAATCTATTCCGAGGATGCCTGCCTGTCTCAGCCACGGTGGCCTGATGAACTGGTTCGTCATAAGATTCTCGATATCCTCGGTGATATCTCTCTGATTGGACCGATGCATGCCCACATCATAGCTGTATTGGGCAGCCACAAGCTGAACGCAGAATTATCTGCCAAGCTGATAAAGATTCGCAATGAATTACATGTATAATCAGGAGGTTTCGTATCATGGAAATAAATATTGAAGAAATCATGTCCATCCTTCCGCACCGTTATCCGATGCTTCTGGTAGACCGTATCACAGAACTGGTTCCGATGAAGTACGCTATCGGCATTAAATGTGTAACCATCAATGAACCTTTCTTCCAGGGACATTTCCCGGGAAAACCTGTTATGCCAGGCGCATTAATCTGTGAAGCCATGGCTCAGGTAGGCGGTGTAGCCCTCATGTATCCTCAGGAAAACAGAGGCCTTATCCCTATGTTCACCGGCATGGACAAGGTACGTTTCCGTACTCCGGTACGTCCTGGCGATGTACTGACCACCAAAGCCACCATCCTTAAGATTGTGGGCCGTATGGGCAAAGTCCACTGCGAAGGCACCGTTGACGGAGTTCACTGTGCCGAAGCGAATTTCCTCTTTTACCTGGCGGATAAGGAACCGGCAGGCGCACATGAAAAATCATGTGATTAAAAGAGAAAATCAGCTAAATTATGTAGCATAGCCAAGCATTTTTGTGAAATTGAAGAATTTTGCTTATTTGTTTCTTCTTTTGGTTGTTTCTAAAAACAAAAGAAATTCTGACTATGTTATAAAGAAAGCAATAATAAAGCAAAATCAATTTACGAAGGAAGCAGGACAATGGAACTTAAAGTTATAAAAAATGTGGACCCTCAGATCCACCCGACAGCCATTATAGATCCTACCGCCGTTCTTCACAAAAATGTTGTTATCGGTCCATATGCAGTAATCGGACCTGACTGTGAAATCGGTGAAGGTTCCCGCATCGACGCACATGTCGTTATCGGTGCCCATACCCGCATGGGAAAGAATAATCATGTTTTCCCTCATGCCGTAATCGGGGAAGAACCTCAGGACCTGAAATATCATGGAGAATACAGCACCGTAGTCATAGGTGACTCCAACAGTATCCGCGAATACTGCACCATCCACCGCGCAACCGGTGAAAATCAGGAAACCCATATTGGCTCGCACAATATGCTTCAGGCCTATGTACATATAGCTCATAACTGCAATCTGGGAGATTATATTGTCATTTCCAGCTTCTCCGGGCTGGCAGGCCACGTAACAGTGGAAGACCATGCTGTTATCGGCGGAATGTCCGGAATCCATCAGTTCGTCAAGATTGGTTCCGTAGCCATGGTAGGTGGTATGTCCAAGATTGTTCAGGACGTATGTCCTTTTGTCATTGTGGACGGAAATCCATCTCGCGTAGTGGGCCTTAACAGTGTAGGCCTTTCCAGAAACCATATTAACCAGGATATTAAGAAGGAACTAAAACGCGCTTATCGCCTGATTTTCCGTTCTGGTCTCCGCCTGGACGATGCAATCAACCAGATGGAACAGGAGCTCTCCTCTACACCGGAAATTGAACATCTGCTGTCTTTCCTCAGAAACTGCGACCGTGGTCTCTGCCGTACGAGAGAACGATAATATTCACTGTATGGCTAAAAGGGCTGTGAATTTTTTTCACAGCCCTTTGTTACTGCCAAAAAGGATGTAATCCGAAAGGGATTACATCCTTTTTTACTTCGTATATTAAATTACTGACAGCATGGAGGTTTCTTATTTTCCGGCTCATGTTCTCTACAACAGCAGCCGCCACCACTGCCATGACAGCCACATTGTCCACCAAACAGGGTTCTACAGGTTCTTCGCAATGCCAGTCCAAAGAGGATAAAAACAAGACCAATGACTGCATAAGACATCCAGGTCATACCGCTGCCCCCTCTCTTTCCTTACCGGATACCTTACTATGCGGTGCCGGACGGAAGATGAAATACAATGCTGCCAAACAGAGCACAACAGCCACTGCCTGCCCGATGCCAAATGGCATCCCGTAAAACAGCCAGCCTCCCAGCTGATATACTGAGAAGGCCAGGCAATACCCCAGTACCAGCTGGAAACTGATTGCAATAGCCGCCCACATCTTATTTCCCATTTCTCTGGCAATGGTAACCATGGCCACCAGGCAGGGCGGATCAAACAGATTAAGAATCATAAAAGACAACGCAGCCAAAGGTGTCATCATAGAACGGATTCCCACCGCCATCTGTGCATCACTGGCACCATCCGACACTCCATTCAGTACCGCCAGGGTACCTATCGCATTTTCTTTTGCCATTTCAGCAGATATAACCGCTACCGCACTCTTCCAGTTTCCCAGTCCCAGGGGTTCAAAAAAACAGGAGATTGCATTACCAAATGCCGCCATCATGGAGTTCTCGATATCAGTCATATGGAGACTGAAATCAAATGCTGAGAAAAACCATATGATTACACAAACGGTAAATATAAGAGTTCCTGCCTTGATAATGAAGCCTCTGGCTTTCTCCCACATATGACGCAGTACGCCTTTCAATGCCGGTACGTGATACGCAGGAAGTTCCATAACGAAGGTGGATGGTTTTCCCGCAAAGAGGCTTGTCTTCCGAAGAGCGATACCGGAAAGCACGATTACCGCAATCCCCAGAAAATACATGGCCGGAGCCATAAAGACACTTCCCGGGAAAAAGACCGATGTAATCATGGAAATAATGACCGCCTTGGCAGAGCAGGGAATAAAAGTACATAGCATAATAGTCATCCGGCGTTCCTGTTCATTTTCAATGGTGCGGGATGCCATAACGGCAGGTACCCCGCATCCAGAGCCAATAAGGATAGGAATAAAGGATTTACCGGAAAGCCCAAAGCGACGGAAAATTCTGTCCATAATGAATGCCACACGGGCCATATATCCCGAATCTTCCAGAACAGCCAGGAAGAAAAAGAGCAGCATAATCTGCGGTACAAATCCGAGCACGGTACCTACGCCGCCAATAATCCCATCGACAATCAGATTATGAAGCCATTCCGGGGCAGCAATACTTTGCATAAAGACATTGGCCGCATCATTCACATATTCACCGAAAAAGACATCATTCACCCAGTCCGTTGCCCATCCACCTATAGTGGTGACCGAAATATAATACACCAACGTCATGATCAGGAAAAATATAGGCAGTGCCAGTATACGGTTAGTGACAACTGCATCAATCCTGTCTGAGACAGACATCTGGTCCTCTCCCTTTTTCCGATACAGCACGGTACCAATAATGCGCTCAATGTAATCGTAACGCTGATTGATGATAATACTTACCGAATCATCATCCATTTCTTCTTCGCAATCTTTAATATGTCCATCCAGATGGTCCATCAGTGCCTTATCCAATTTAAGCTCTTTATCCACTTCCGGATCCCGTTCAAAAAGCTTAACGGCATACCAGCGCAGAAGGTGATTATCCACTTTATCCGAAACAGACTCTTCAATATGCGCCAGTGCATGTTCCACACTGCCGGAAAACACATGGGGATGTTCCTTTACTTTCATTCCGACAGAAGAGAGAGCCAACTCTGCTGCTTCCAGGCAGTTTGTCTTATGAAGGGCACTGATGCCTATGGCTTTGCAATGCAGTGTTTCTCCCAGCTTATCCAGATTGATGACATCGCCGTTTTTTTCCACCACATCATACATATTGACCGCAATCACTACCGGAATTCCCAACTCCAGAAGCTGTGTTGTCAGATACATGTTTCGCTCAAGATTGGTCCCGTCAATGATATTCAGAATAACATCCGGCTTTTCCTTCACCAGATAGTTTCTGGCCACCTTTTCTTCTGGCGAATACGGGGACAGGGAATAAATACCTGGCAGATCCTGGATGATTACATCATGATGACCTTTGAGGAGCCCATCCTTTTTTTCAACCGTTACACCAGCCCAGTTCCCTACGTACTGAGAACTTCCGGTGAGTTCGTTGAACAATGTGGTTTTTCCACAATTTGGATTACCCGCCAGGGCAATTTTTACTGACATATTTTTTCTCCTTCCGGAGGTTCTACCTCCTGGTCTGTACTTTTTACCGCAGGCGACCGTCCCTGCAGCTGTTAATGAATGTCCGGCTCTTCCACCTCAATAGCCGCCGCTTCCGTTTTCCGTATGGACAATTCATACCCACGAACTTTAAGTTCTATCGGATCCCCTAGCGGTGCCACTCGCCTGACCAGTACCGAAATGCCCCGGGTAAGCCCCATATCCATAATCCGGCGTTTCAGCGGACCTTCGCCATGAATACGCTTTACTACCGCGTGGTCTCCCACCTCTACATCTTTCAATGTACGCATCCGTACCTCCCAAATAAATATCTGCCCGCAGACAGAGTATACAAAAATATGGTCTGAGACATCATCCTGTGATTCCGACTGCATGATATTTGGCAATAGATGCACAAAATGCATGTGTCCGGACATTAACGTCTTATTTAAGAATAAGAGCCATTCTCATTTTTGTCAATAGGCTATATATTTTCTGATTTTTATCTGTGTAATAAATCAGCATCTGTCATTTTTATCGCAATATAAAAGAGCAGTGAAAAATGAGAAGTCATTTTCACTGCCCGCCCTGTTATTTCCTGCGATAAATCACGAACGTATGCGGGATATCCCCTTCTCCGGGGAATTCCTGTTCTTTAACCCATTCCTTTTCATCAAATGGAGGGAAAAAAGCGTCTCCGTCATATGTTCTTTCCACTTTGGTCATATACACTTTATCTGCCTGTGGCAGCAGAAGACGATAGATATGTTCTCCGCCAATTACAAAATTTTCGCCTTCCGGAAGATTTGTCATCAGTGTATTCACATCATGAAAAAGCCTGACTCCTTCCGGTACCTGATAATCCTTTCTGGTAGACAGCACAAAGTGCGTCCTGCCAGGCAAAAGCCGGGGGAGGCTTTCAAAGGTCTTTCTTCCCATAATGATAGGTTTTCCCATAGTGCATTTTTTAAACCATTTCAGGTCATCTGATAAATGCCAGATCAGCTGATTATCTTTTCCAATCACGCCGTTGGCCGCTACAGCCACTATAATAGATAAACTCATACAGACACCTTCATTGGCAGCTTCCCTAAATGCTGATAATTTTCGAGAACAATATCTTCCGGTTTAAAATCATAAAAATCCTTAATTTCCGGATTCAGCCGCAGACGGGGAGCCGGATAGGCTTCGTTCCTCCTGGCCAGCTGTGTTTTCAATGCCTCTACATGATTTTCATAAATATGTGCATTGTTGATTACATGGGTAAACAGCCCCGGACGAAGACCGGACACCTGGGCAATCATGCATACAAGCGCTGCATACTGTGCCATATTAAAAGGAATTCCCAGCCCCATGTCCCCGCTTCTCTGTACCAGCATACAGTTTAACCGGTTATCTGCCGATACATCCCACATAGTAAGGAACGCGCATGGCTGCAAAGCCATTTCCGGCAGGTCTTCCACATTCCACATAGAAACCACCATACGGCGGCTCTGGGGATTTTCCTTTAATGTCTTAAGCAGTGTGTCTACCTGGTGATATTTTGCCAGCTGATAACCATAGGCTTTCCCAATAGTGCCATCTTCCTGCATCCATTCATCCCAGACATGGCAATTCCACTGCTGCAGTACGCGTACATCATTGGACTGCTTCTGCCAGATCCATAGAATTTCCTTTACTGACGTCTTAAAAGCTACAAATTTAGTGGTCAGAATTGGAAATTCCTTTTCCAGATCAAACTGCATAATCTGGTGTGGCAGTTTATAGGCCGGCATACCGGTGCGATTCTGCCCCAACGCCCCATTGTCCAGAATATTCTGTACTATGTCCAGATATTTTGTATCTGCTAAACTCATATATCCTCCATTGATGTTTCCATAAACTGTCTGTAAATCTTCATTATTTTAGCAAGCTCTTTCCGGTATGAACTGCCAAGTCCTGCTGGCCAGTCACCGGTCGTCTTACGTATTTCAGCAGCCTTTCTCAGTTGGTCCGCTGTCACATCATCCAACTGCCCACTGTCTTTCATCCGCCGGATACATTGTTCCACATATATATGGAATCCGGAATCCTGTGTTTCCACATCCACAGTGCATTCAATCTGTTCCAGTCGATGCTTTGCTTCCTGCACAGCGTTTAAGAACAACAATCCAAATTTATCAAATTTGGCCGGACCGATACCGTAAACCGCCTTAATCTCCGATTCCTGTGACGGCCGGCGGAACGACATATCCATCAATGTGCGGTTGGAAAGTATCTGAAATGGCTTGATTCCCTGATCATCTGCCATGCGGTTCCTTACCGACACCAGATAATCATAAATACAGGCCGCTTCTCCCCGTTCCCGTTCTCCAGCCAGATTTTTATTTTCTTCCCGAGGAGTCTCTGTCTCCTCATTGCCCTCATCACGTATAAGCTTCAGGAACCGTTCGCCATATTTTTCCAGTTTAAATACCCCTACGCCGCTGATTTGTCTCAGTTCATCCCTTGTCACAGGGCGGACTGCCGCCATCTGTTCCAGCGTAGCATCGGAAAAGATAACAAAAGGCGGTACCTGTTCCTCTTTAGCCATTTGTGTTCGAAGTCTCCGAAGCTGCTCGAAAAGGACACCTCTGTCTCCGGTGGATTTCAGATTGTCAATAACCTGTTCGGCCGCCATCCGCTCCATACCAACAGCAGGACCCATCACCCGGCCATTGCCTGACAGGACGCGCATCGCCATCGGCGTAAGGTACAGGGAAGGATAGGGCTCTCCTTTCTGCAGAAGATATCCATCGGCCATCAGTGTATGAATCGTATCCCGGATATGTTCAGTCTTCTCAAAAGACAGCTTTCCATACGTCATCTGCTGATCCAGGTGCCTGTCCCTGATATTCCTGGAACGGCTCCCTTTCAGAATATCGGCAATAACATTGACGCCAAAGGACTCATTGACATTGCGTATGGTCCGGAATATAAGCACGGCCACATCCGTAATATCCACCCGTGCCCTTGCATTTTCACACGACGAACAGTGTCCGCACGTATCTTCCGGTGTTTCCCCGAAATACGTAAGGATGGTATTTCTAAGACAGGCCGACGTACTGCAGTAATTAATCATCTGGTTCAGACGGCGATACTCAATATCCAGCTGCTCTGCCGGCAGATCGCTCTGCGCCAGCAGGTACTTCTGAATCCCTGCGTCCCGGGCACTGTACAACAGGATGCATTCGGCTCTGGCTCCATCCCGTCCAGCCCTTCCGGCTTCCTGATAATAGGCTTCCAGGCTCTTAGGCATCTGATAATGAATTACATACCGTACATTGCTCTTATCGATACCCATACCAAACGCATTGGTGGCCACCATAACCTGCAGACGGTCAAAAGAGAAATCATCCTGTGCTTGTTTTCTTTCCTGCTCACTAAGGCCGGCATGATACCTCCCCGCCTGTATTTTATGGGTTCGGAGAAGGGTATAAACGGAATCTACCGCCTTCCGGGTTGCACAATAAATAACACCGCTTTCCTGTTTATGGGTCTTTACATACCTTAAAAGCAGCTGTTCCTTTTCTTCCCGCCCCAGTCCGCGGAGCACACGGAAAGAAAGATTGGGCCTGTCCAGACCGGTTCGATAGATATCCGCATGTACCAGTCCCAGATTTTCCTTTATATCTTTTTCTACCAGCGGTGTAGCCGTGGCAGTAAAGGCCGCCATAACCGGTTTATGAGGCAGCAAATCTACAAATGTTCTGATTTTTCCATAACTGGGACGAAAATCATGTCCCCACTGCGATACACAGTGTGCTTCATCCACAACCACCATGGACAGCGGCACCTGTCTGAGACAATCGGTAAAATAAGATGGTTCCAGCTTTTCCGGTGCCAGATACAGAATCTTTATCTTTCCCCGGTACAAATCCCGCAGTCGTTCGATTGACTCCCCGAAAGGAACCGTACTGTTGACATAGGAAGCAGCAATCCCCTGGCGTATCAGTGATTCCACCTGATCTTTCATAAGAGAAATCAGCGGAGAAACCACAACCACCCCATGCGGCATCATCAACGCCGGCACCTGAAAACAAATCGATTTTCCCGCGCCGGTAGGCATAATAGCCAGCACATCATGGCCTGACAGAAGGGAATTGACCACTTCTGCCTGCCCTGTACGGAAACTGTCATAACCAAAGTATTCCTTTAGCACCGCTTCTGGTGATCCAGTCATAAAATCCCCCCTTCTGTCTGAACAGCATATCCTATTTATTTTATCATAAAAAAGAGGCTGCAAAAAATCATTTTCGCAACCTCTTTTTACTTCCCTCTGCTGACTTACCAGTGAGAGACCATTTATTTCATTTCCCAGCCTTTGCAGATATCTACATATCCACGGGAATGAGCACACTTTTCAAGTTCCTTAAGACTCAGCCTGACGGCACTATGATCTGTTCCTGCCGCCGGATATACTTCACTAAACCGCATGAGGGACACATCCAGATATACCGGAGTCCCTTCCGGGAGACAGAACGGACATACTCCGCCAGGTTTGTGCCCGATAAATTCTTCGCATTTAGCTCCGGGGATCATGCTCGGCTTCTTATGGAAAACTGTCTTATACTTATGGTTGTCAACCCTGGCATCTCCGGCAACTACCACAATAAGCGGTTTTCCATCCAGAAGAAATGACATGGTTTTCGCAATACGGCCTTCTTCCACTCCAAGTACAGCAGCCGCTTCTGCAACCGTAGCCGTGGGTTCAGTAAAACTGATACAGCGGTCTTCCATTCCTAATGTTGCAAAATAACTTTTTACCTTTTCAAATGACATAGGTTCCCTTCCTTTCAAGTGCATACAGATTTAAATATTTCTATTATATGCTTTTCCAGGGATAATGTCACTTTCCCCCGATTATTTTAAAGCTTTCAGTGTTTCTGCAATGACCTGAATCATTATGGCAATAGAATCCAGTTCTACAGATTCATCGGCACTGTGAATGGCATGGGTATTCGGACCTACAGAAATAATATCGGCCGACGGATTCAGATGATAGAACCGTCCGGTTTCCAGCCCACCATGGATAGCTTCTGTACGGGGCTTACGACCGGTTATCTTTTCAAAAGCTTTCTCATAAATTGGAGCCAGTTTGCTTTCTGTATTCACCGTCCATGCCGGTTCTGCATTTCCCTGCTCATAGGCAAATCCGGTCAGCTTGGCAAAAAGTGGCAGCTTCTGGAGTAATTCCTGCAGCCGGTCATCTTCTCCGGATCTTGGCAGATATTCAAAGGATACCGCCTCTTCCGTAGTCTGAATGGTACCAATATTAGCTGAAAGTTCCGGAAGGTTTGCATAGGTCTGATTCATCACATAGATGCCGCTATGCAACATGCAGAGCAAATCAACCAGCATTTCTGTATCCGAAGCAGAGAACACACGCTGCGGAACTTCATCAGGCTGAATCAGCAATTCGGCCTGATCTTCAATGCCATGGAACATTCTGTGGAATTTTTCAGACCATGCATGCAGTACTTCTCTGACCTTTCCTTCATTATCCGGACTGATGACAATAATTGCATCACAGTCAGCCGGGATTGCGTTAGATGCATCACCGCCATTAATGCTGGACAGACGATAGTCTATTCCTGCATTCCTAAGGTCAAGCAATGCTTCTGCCATAGCCTGAATAGCATTTCCCTTGCCCTGATGGATGGTTGCGCCGGAGTGACCACCACGGAACCCATGAGTTTGCAGGTGAAGCGCCATAGTATCAGCAGTTTCCCCCCAGTTGATAATCCGTGTAAAACGGGTATGGCAACTGCCGGCAGACCCCATACAGATAACATCCAGTTCTTCAGAATCTACATTAATAATATAATCCAGATCCTGGATATACCGGGAATCCAGATGGGTAGCCCCGGTCATTGAGGTTTCTTCATCGGTAGTAAATATAATACGCAGCGGGCCATGTTCTACCCCGAGCTGAAGCAGAATCAGTGCAGATGCCACGCCGGCTCCATCATCAGCTCCCAGACTTGTATGATCAGCATGAAGAATATTCCCTTCACGGATCAATTTAATCTCACTGGTCAGCGGATCAAAAGGATATCCCGGCTTGGCCACACACACCATATCCATGTGCCCCTGAATCAAAGTAAGCGGAGCCTTCTCGTAACCTGCTGTAGCCGGCACATTGGCAATTACGTTATATACATCATCCTGGATTACATCGGTAACCCCCAGAGCATGAAGGCGGTTTACCAGATAATCACTGACTGCCTTTTCATGGTGAGAAGGTCTTGGATGTCTGGCCAATCCTTTAAACTCATCCATAATCATCTCAATAAGTCTGTCCTGATCTGTCATTGTTATCCTCCTGAAGGTTGTTTTGGAACTATCTTATCGGATAATCCTCTCCCAGCTCCCTGGACTTCGATTATCCATATTTGAATTATATCCATTATAGCATTAATGGATAGTATATTCTTCCCTTCTTCTCTGTCCCATAAATTTCAAGTCAGGAATTATTCCTTTCGGCTATCATTTCACCGATTACATTTAATTATAGAATATTATGAATGTCTTTCGCTATGTATATCACTTATCTAACTAATCTATATATAGTCTTATTTATACACTTTACAGATAATTCATTTACTAACCCGGCAAATCGTATATAATATAGTAATATATTAACTGCATCTTATTCCTCTTTATAAGATACAGGATTAAGATAGGAGGGCTCACAATGCCAGACAAAAATTCTTCACCTGATTCACAGGTGAAATATCCGAGTCTGCCCGAACTTACATTGCGCGGCATGCTGCTGGGTATATTGATTACTGCAATTTTTACTGCATCCAATGTATATCTTGGATTAAAAGTAGGTCTTACTTTCTCATCCTCCATTCCGGCTGCAGTAATTTCTATGGCAGTACTTCGTTTCTTTAAAGATTCCAATGTTCTTGAAAACAACATGGTTCAGACACAGGCCTCTGCAGCAGGTACTCTTTCTGCTATCATTTTTATCCTTCCAGGCCTGCTCATGCTGGGTTACTGGCAGGGATTCCCGTTCTGGGAAACACTGCTGCTCTGTGCCTGTGGCGGTTCTATGGGTGTCTTATTTACCATTCCACTCCGCCGTGCCATGGTCGTAAACAGCGACCTCCCTTATCCGGAAGGCCGTGCAGCTGCAGAAATTCTCAAAGTAGGCAGCCAGATGCGCAAGGACAAGGCTGAGGGAAAGGGTAAATCCGGAAAGTCCAGTGGTATGAAGGATATTGTAGGCGGTACATTCGTAGCCGCTCTCTTTTCCCTTCTTTCCAACGGCTTCCATGTAGCCTCTTCTGAAGTAAGCCACTGGGTTTCCCTTGGCAGGACTTCCGCCACTCAGCTCCCGATGGGATTTTCCATGGCATTGCTTGGTGCCGGTTACCTCATCGGTATTGCCAGCGGCATCGCCATTTTCGTAGGTACTCTTCTTTCCTGGGGTGTATTTGTTCCATACCTGACCAGTGTAATGACTCCGGAAGCCGGCCAGGCCGCTTCTGAATTTGCCCATTCCATCTGGGCTTCCAAAGTCCGCTTTATTGGTGCAGGCTGTATCGGTACCGCGGCGGTATGGACCTTGATTACCTTGATTAAACCGGTCATTGATGGGGTAAAAATGTCCATTGCTGCACTTCGCGATAACAAAACGGCTGAAGCCAGAGCACTCCATCATACCGATATTGACCTGGATCCAAAGACCACCGGTATTATCTTCCTGGTGATACTGGTTGGTCTGTTTGTTGCCTTTTATTCTTTTGTAAGCGGATTCAATCTGCCGTTATCTATTTCTTTAACCTATGTATTCACCGGGATTCTGGTTGCGCTGCTCATGGGCTTCTTTGTAGCTGCTGCCTGCGGATACATGGCCGGCCTGATTGGTACTTCCGCCAGCCCGATTTCCGGCATAGGCATCCTGGGTATTATTGTTTCATCCCTGGTTGTTCTTGGTCTCAGCAAGACCTTTGAAGTATTCGATATGCCAGGCGGCGCTATGTTCTCCACCGCATTTGCTATTTTTATTACCAGTGTTATTGTCAGCATTGCCGCTATCTCCAATGATAATCTGCAGGACCTGAAAACCGGCCAACTGGTAGGTGCTACGCCCTGGAAACAGCAGGTTGCCCTCATTATCGGCTCTGTTGTAGGTGCATTCGCCATCGCTCCGGTTCTGAACCTGCTTTATCAGGCCTATGGTTTTACCGGTGCACTTCCCCGTCCCGGCATGGATCCAACCCAGGCACTGGGTGCCCCGCAGGCGACCCTGATGACTACCATCGCAGAAGGTATATTCAGTTCCACTCTGGACTGGAATTATATTATCTTTGGTATTTTTGTCGGTATCGCAGCCATTATTACAGACCGTCTGCTTAAACATTTCTCTCACGGGAAACTGGCACTTCCTCCGCTGGCCATCGGTATGGGTATCTACCTGCCGCCAACACTGGAACTTCCTCTGGTCATCGGTTCCGTTATGGGATATATCATTCATAAGAAACTGGCTGCACGTGCCGCGGTACGAAGCCCGGGCCATGAACAGGAAGATATTGATGAATGTAACCATCATGGCGTCCTGTTTGCTTCCGGCCTCATTGTAGGCGAAAGCCTTATGGGCGTTCTCATCGCCATGCTCATCGTTCTTTCTGTTACCTCCGGTGGAAGTGAAAATCCGCTGGCACTGGTAGGACCTGACTTCCAGCCGGTTGCTGACTGGATTGGTGCTCTCTGCTTCATCGGCACTATCATTTATTTTATCCATCACATTTTTAAGACTCCGTTCACTCCGGAAGATAATGATAAATAAGCACCACTATAAAAGATGCAGGACGACATATGTCGTCCTGCATCTTTTTATTTGCCAGTTCTGCCCTCTCTGCGTTTGGGACATTCTCTGAAATGCGTTATAATATATCCAGCTTATAATATTTTGTCATTTTTAGGAGGATGTTATGAAAATTATTCACTCTGACAATGCTCCGGCAGCCCTTGGACCCTATTCCCAGGCATATGAAGCCAACGGATTCGTATTCACTGCTGGTGAGCTCGGAATCGATCCCCAGACAGGAAAACTCCCGGAAGGCATTGCCGCTCAGGCAGAACAGGCCTGCAAAAATATTGAAGCCATTCTGGAAGCTTCCGGACTGTCCATGATGAATGTCATCAAAACAACCTGCTTCCTCGCCGACATGGCTGATTTCAAGGTCTTTAATGAAATCTATGGAAAGCATTTCGTAAGCAAACCGGCCAGAAGCTGCTTTGCTGCCAAGACCCTTCCTGGCGGCGGGCTCTGTGTTATCGAAGCTGTCGCAGCCAGATAACATCCCCTGATCTGCTTATACAAGGAGGTAGCAATGAACTCATTGTTTTCAAAATACTGTGCAGAATGTCGTACATTTCGCCGTTTCAAACAGATTCCTGTTCCTGAAACACTTCTGCACGATCTTATCGAAGATGTACGCATCGCTCCTTCCGGCAGAAACGCTCAGGTTCTTCGGTATATCGTAGTAAATGACAAGGATACCGTGGCCCGCATACAGCCATTCTTCCATTTTGCCGCTGCACTTCCACCGGAAATTGGACAGCCGGCAGAGGGAGAACAGCCAACCGCTTTTATTATCATCTGCACCGAAGGGATGAGCCCACGCACAGCCGGCATTGATATAGGTATCGCTGCCCGGACTCTGCAGCTTGGAGCCTGGGAGAAGCAGGTAGGCAGCTGTATCCTTTTAAATGTTGAATTTCCAAAGATTCTTCCTGCCATCGGCAATGTGCCGACAACCTGGCAGCCGGCACTGGCACTTGCGCTAGGGTATCCGGATCATACCAGTACCATAGTCGACATGCCTGCCGATGGTTCCACTGCCTATACCGTAGATGAACAACGCAATTATTATGTTCCTAAGAGAAAAAAAGAAGATATTCTTCTCTGGAAATAAGAACTTGAAAAAGGATGCTTTCTGTACCGCGTATGAGTACAGAAAGCATCCTTTTTCATTTCCAGAAACGGAAGATTATGCTTACCAGCCATGCCGATAGCTCAGTACTTCGTCTGGAATATTTCCCTCCTCAAGGTCTGTAATCGCCTCATCAAGAATAACAAATCCTTCATGCAGCTTTTCCGGCCGGATATTGAGCGGCGGCTGAATTCTCAGTACATTGAGCCCCAGCGTAATCAGTATGAGCCCTTTTTCATAAGCTCTGAAAATAATTTTAAATACCCCATCCACATCCGGTACCTTGCATCCTTCAGAGTCCTTTTTCACAATCAGAATTCCCTGGGACATTCCCAACCCGCGGAAAGAATCCACCGTCTCCGGATGTTTTCTCTTTAATTCCTTCATTTCGTCTACAATCTGGCAGGAATTATTTTTCAGGATATTTTGGAACTCATCGGTCTCATAATAATCAAAGGCTGCCCTTCCGGCTGCACAGGCCAGAGCATTGCCACTCAGAGTAAAGACATGTGCCGGCGCCGGAAGAGAATTCATAATTTCCTCCCGTGCCATAAAGGCCCCCAGTGTCAGACTTCCACCTATGGATTTTCCCATGATGATACCATCTGGAATAATTCCCGGATAATGTTCAATGCCAAAAAACTTTCCGGTTCTCCAGAATCCCTGCTGCACTTCTTCTGAAATAAACAGAATTCCATTCTTTTGGCATAAGTCATAAAGCTTTCTCATAAATATGGGATGAGCCGGCAGGATCCCCGCATCTCCCTGAATTGGTTCGATAATAACCGCTGCCACTTCATCAGCCGGCATATAGAGCTGAAAAGCTTCTTCTATCGCTCTGGTACCTTCTCTCTCTGCGATTTCATCGCTTACATCCGTACCGAAAAACGGAAAATGATAAATTTCCGGCATAAATGGCCCCATCTTCGCATGCATACGTGGAGTGCATGTCGTCATTGTGCTGGCACAGTAGGTATTTCCATGATATCCGTTAATAAAAGTAATAATCTTCGTACGGCCAGTATAGGCACGGGCAAACTTCACCGCCGCGTCATTACAGTCTGACCCGCAGTTTCCATAACAGACTTTAGCCTTTACACCGCCCGGATATTTGGAAACCAGCCGTTCGGCATAGGATATCATCGGTTCATTATACGAATAGCCGCCATTATACTGCGTACATTTCTCCAGCTGTTCCCTAATCGCCTGATTAATATGTACATTAGCACTCCCCAGATTCAGTGAAGAGGCGCTGGAAAGAAAATCTATATATTCATTTCCATCTACATCAGTCAGCATTTCTCCCCGTGCCCGGTCAATGACAAAGGGATAGGATGATAAGTGCTGACATGTGGCAATAACTTTCCTGTCCCGTTCCACCAGCGCTTCACTTTCAGGTATGTGTTTCTTAATCTTATAGACCATAATCCTTCCCTTCTTTCTCTGCATTCCGCAGTCTGTCCTCTTCATATCATACCGCTTACTGTATATAAAACAAGGCAGGGAAAATGTTCTTTCATTTTCCCTGCCTTGTTTTCATTTACTGAACCGGTTTTCCTGATTTCAGTTAATTTGGAAGGTAGCCCCTACAGAAGCTGTAATTTCCTGTTCTGTCGGTTCCAGTGAGGTTTCCTGACGCACAGCCGCATTGTCTGCAGCGGCCAGCTTCATGGTTCTGTACTGAACTGTCGGCTCTTCGTTGTTGCTCTGATCATAGAGAGAAACGGTGGAAATAACCCGCTTTCCTACGGCCTGTGCCATAACAGTGGCCTTGCGCAGTGCCGATTTGGTAGCAATGGCCAGTGCACGATCCTGATACATCGCCGGATCTTTCAGACCAAACGATACCGAATCAACGTAACTTGCTCCGGCATCTACTGCAGCATCCATCACTTTCCCTGTAATCCGTACATTATCCACCTGTACTTTCAGGACATTATGCGCCTTGTATCCGGTAAGCACCGATTTTCCGTTCTTTTCATACCGATATTCCGGACTTACACTGTAACCAGTGGTTTCCAGTTTTGAAGCATTGGCCCCTGCTGCAATGACCGCACGTCTGACTTTAGCCATAGTCATTGCATTAGCCGAAGAGGCTGCACTGGCATTGTCCGCACGGGAATCCACCGTAACCTGGAAAGTAGCCATATCCGCAGGAATACTGATTTTTGCAGTCCCGGTAGTATAAATAGTATGCATGGTATCTTCTGCATGTACTGTTACAGCAGAAGCCATCAATAACCCTGTCGCACACAGTGCAATTAATTTCTTATTCATTTGACATTCCCCTTTCAAAATAGAAAGCATGCTATCTATTTTCTGTATTAAGAACATTATATAGATTTTACCCATTACAGTCAATGTCATTTATTGAATTCTGTCAATATAAAAAGGAGCCCCTATGGACTCCTTTTTCTTTTTTATTGTTAATCAGTTAGCTGCCTGGAAAACTCCATCCTTCATCTTCAGCAATACCAGATCAACTACCGGGTCACGCTTTTCATTAAAGCTGAATGTGCCGCAAACCCCGCTGAAATTTTTCATCTGGGCCATAGCATTGCGAATCTTAGCCTTGTCGGTTGTTGTGCCAGCCCTCTTCATAGCGTCTACTACCATGTATACTCCATCATAGGCCCCGGCTGCAAACTGATCCGGTGCATGACCATACTTCTTAGTGTAGTTTGCCACAAATGCCTTGGTCTTTTCATCATTGCGATTTGGAGACCACATAGAGGAAACATACACATTGTCAGCTGCCTTTCCGGCCAGTTTTCCCAGTTCAGGGGAAACGAATCCATTGTCACCCAGTACTGGCTGATTCATACCCATTTCACGCATCTTCTTCAGAATCAATGCCCCTTCCTGATACAGAGAGCAAATGACTACTGCATCGGGATTCTTCCCCTGAATATTGGTCAGCTGAGCAGAGAAATCACTATCCTTACTTGCAAAAGTCTCTTTAGCTACAATGTTGACTCCTTCTGCCTTCAGCGCCTGTTCGAAGTATTTTTCCGCCGTTACATGTTGTTCATTATCATTAGCATAGAGAATAGCTACATTCTTATATCCCAGCATAGCATGCGTTTTCTTTACCGTCTGTGGTATGTTCATCGATTCCGGTACAGAGTTTCTGAACAGATAATTGCCTCCATCCGTCATACCTTCCGCAGTAATGGAAATCCCCAGTGTAGGTATACCTGCCTGCTGTGTCATCGGCCATACCGCCTTAGCTTCATTGGAAGTCATTGGTCCAATGATAACCGAAACATGATTTCCCATCATTTTCTGTGCTGCATTGATAGCATCCTGCGGAGCGCCTTTGGAATCCTCGGTCTGAATATTTACCTTAAATCCGCTCTTATTGATTTCTTCAGCAGCCATATTGATTCCTTCCTGCTGAGAAATCCCATAGGCTGATGCACTGCCACTCAGTGCAGCGATAAATCCTATCTGTGCTGCATCATTGCTGCCAGAAGCAGCTCCCTCTTTGTTTCCACAGCCTGTTATGCCTGCTGCCACCGCTGCAATAATCATAGCGGCACCGATTGTTTTCACTGTCTTTGAAAATTTCATAATTATTCCTCCCGGTAATATGCAAAAAGCAGAAATCCTGCCCTTCATAACATGCCAGGGGCGCTTCTGCGCGGTACCACCCTGATTTATTTCTCATGGATATTTCAGAATAGCAGACATTTGCCTGGGTACAACCGGCCACATATTCCTGTAAAACGAATACAAAAAAGCCCCTGTCTGCCTTCTCTGGCAGACAGGGGCGACATATCGCGGTACCACCCTGCATTATACTCTGAAAAAATCCTATCCGTAACGGGGATTCCCGCCCTCTCTACTACAGGTTCGATTGGGAGCTCTCAGGAGAGTTCGTCATATGCTTCATACCGGTTTGCACCATCCACCGGCTCTCTGTAATCTCCACATATCACTTTGCCCTGATCATCGCTTATCTCGTTTGAGATTGTTTGTATTATACCGTTGCCCTCTTACACTGTCAACAACAAATTTAAATATTTATTTTTGTGAAATATATCTACGAATATTCCTTTGGGTTGTTCAACCAAAAAACTGTAGATTCACAGTATTTTTTTACATCTTCCCAAGTTTCCCTATATCATAAAATAACATTTTTATAAATTTCAATATTTTCATGTTGACAGGACATCAGGCTGCCTGTATACTTAGTACAACTTTTACATGAAACAAACGATGAACGAGACGTTATGGGTCCAGAAGCTTCAGAGAGCCGGTGGGCGGTGAAAACCGGTGCTTTCTCCCATATAAATCACTCGAGAGTTTCCAGGCTGAAATTAATCAAGTCTGGCGGCCTTCCCCGTTACGGAACAGTGCTGGATAGCCAAAGTACAATGCAAGGTGGTAACGCGCGAGTCGCCCTTGTCCGATTCAGGACAAGGGCGTTTATATTATTCCACCACATAACGGAGGCCAGTCTTAGCCAGAGTGAAAAATCAGAGTGGTAACGCGCACAGGCGCCTCTGGAAAGAGAAATCTTTCCAGGGTCTTTTTTCATGAAAAGTCAATATCCATAAACTATTCTGACAATTAAAACGAAAGAAGAGGGGTTCAACAATGAGCATGGGAAAAAAATGGATGAAGCGTGTAGCTGTAAGTATGATGGTGGCCTGCGCCATTGCTGGGCTCTCCGGCTGTGGTAACAAAGAAGATTCTTCCTCCGCATCTGGCAGCAATGTAGCTAAAGTAGGATTTATCAATGGCACCACCGGTGCAGTAGCAGGATATGGCCTGTCTGAACAGCAGGGTCTCAACCTGGCAGTTGAAGAAATAAATAAAGAAGGAAAGATTCATTTAGAGGTAGAAGAACAGGATACCCAGGGACAGGTTTCCCAGGCAGTTAATGTGGTTCAAAAAATGATTGGTGACCATAAGTCTGTACTTATCGGACCGCTCATTTCCTCTGAATACAAGGCAGTAAGCCCTCTGGTTGAACAGGCTAAAATTCCTCTGGTCGGGGTAGCCATCACCGCTGAAGGCGCTACCGATAATTCCAATTATCTGTTCCGCGTCTGTGTTCCGGAATCTGAAAACATTCCGCAGACAGTAAATAAGACCCACGAAAAGCTGGGATATAAGACCGCAGCTATTCTTTATTCTTCCAATAATGAACATCAGGTTTCTGCCTACAAGGTATTCAAACGTTCTCTGGAAGCTGCCGGTGTAAAGATTGTAGACACAGAAACCTTTGCTGATAAGGACAGCGATTTCTCCGCACAGCTCACCAAGATTGAAGCGGCTAAGCCGGATGTAGTCGTAGTTGCCGCTTACTATCAGGAAGGCGCACTCATTCTGAAGAAGATGCGCGAAATGGGCATGAATCAGCCAGTACTGGGCGACAATGGATTTATGTCCCCTGAGCTGACCAAGATGGCCGGTGCTGCCGCCAATAACGTTTATGTTTCTTCTATGTGGACTCCGGAAAGAAATAATCCGGAAACCAAAAACTTCGTTGAAAAGTTCAAGGCTAAGTATGGACAGGAACCTGATAATTTCGCAGCCTGCGCTTATGTAGCCATGAAGTATGTGGCTAAAGCTATGGAAACTGCAGGTACTACCACAGATACTGCAAAGATTCGTGATGCCATGGCCAATATCAATAACTTTAATTCGGCTACCGGTCCGCTTTCTTTCAACAATAAGGGAACCCCGGACGTTGACCTGGTACTCCTGAAGATTGAAAACGGCCAGTATAAGGCTCAGTAAGCATACGGGAACTCTATCCCGGAATCATAGAAAAGGGGAGCACAACAACCCCGGCCCCTTTTTATAAACAGGT
>OGSS01001066.1_pt1 | contig 20635 bp, 13 predicted proteins | sample 1553591 | NCBI WGS metagenome assembly OGSS01 (sample SAMEA2580061, study PRJEB22360) | human gut metagenome | biome: human gut; feature: human-associated habitat; material: faeces | place: Denmark | collected 2008/2010
GTGGAGAATCTATTCCTGATATAGGTAGTTGCATTAAACTTGCAAAATTGTACAATGTTAAACTAGATGACTTAGTTAATCATTCGGAAGAAAAAACAGGTATTATAGTACCTCCTAAAGGAAAGTTTTTCTTTGGAGCAGTTGTAGTTGGTGAACGTGGTCAGATTGTCATTCCAAAAGAAGCAAGAGAAGTATTTAATATAAATGCAGGAGATAAATTATTGGTACTTGGAGATGAGGAAAGAGGATTAGGAATTGTTCATCAACGTGATTTGATAAATTTTATAGGTCATGTGGGAGTAGTACATAAAGAAGAATGATTTAAAAAAATTATAAAAGGAGGTATGAAATATGAGTAAAATAGTATTTTTTAGCATTCCTGCATATGGTCATACTAATCCTACTATTGAAGTAGTTCGTGAATTAGTGGATAGAGGAAATGAGGTATTGTATTATTCTTTTAATGAATTTAAAGATAAAATTGAAGGTGCTGGAGCAAAATTTATTTGTTGTGATAAATACCTTCCAGAATTACTCCCTGGAGATGAGAAAAAAATTGGTAAGGATTTTCCTGGATTAATTGAGATGATAGTAGATACTACTATTTCTTTAGATGAAAAAGTTTGTAGAGAACTTAAAGATTTTAATCCAGATTGCATTGTATCAGATTCATTAAGTTTTTGGGGAAAGTTATTTGCACAAAAACTTAATATTCCATATGTATGCTCTACAACAACTTTTGCATTTAATAAACATACAGCAAAGTTGATGAAACAAAACTTTATAGAAATTATACGTATGATTTTTGGTGTAAGACGCATTAATAAAAAAATAAAGCTTTTACAAAGAAAAGGGTATGAAGTAAAAAATTTTATTTCTATAGTTTCTAATGATAATGATACGGATACCATTGTATATACATCAAAAGAATTTCAACCAATGGTAGAAACCTTCTCTAGTAAGTATTCATTTGTAGGTCCATCAGTATCAAAGTTGATTATTGAACCTAAAGAGAGAAAAAGAAAGCTAATATATATTTCGCTTGGTACAATTAATAATAAAAATGTTAGCTTTTATAAAAACTGTATAAGTGCATTTAAAGATTCTGATGTTGATGTGATTATGTCTGTTGGTAGAAGTACTGATATTAAAAGTTTAGGAAATATACCAAATAATTTTGAGGTCAAAAATAGTGTTGAACAGATTGCTATACTTCAAAAAACTGATGTGTTTGTTACTCATTCTGGGATGAATAGTGTTAATGAAAGTTTATATTATGGAATACCTATGGTATTATTTCCTCAACATTCGGAGCAGAGAATGGTAGCTAAGAGAGTTGTTCATTTGGGAGCAGGAATTATGTTAAAAGAGGATAAGTCAGAAAGTATTAAAAAAGCAGTATTTCAAGTTATAAATGACAATGAATATAAAGAAAATGCAACTAAACTATCAAAAAGCTTTTATAATGCAGGAGGCTCAAAAAAAGCAGCAGATGTAATATTACAGATTATATGTAATAGTAGACAAGTTGACATATAATAGATTTGTTAAAAATATATATACATACATGTAATTTAATCAAAGTACTGACAGTGGGGTCTTTTAACCTACCAGTTGGGGCATATATATTGATGCTAAATATGAGGGATGTTATATTTTAATAAAAAAGATAACATCCTTTTTTTAGTGCATTATATCGAGTTTTAAATAATAAATGAAGGAGGATTAATATGAAAAAATATAAAGTTATTTTTATAGTATTAATTATAGGTATTATAAGTGTAACAGGGTTTGTTGTATATAAAAACTGCATTAAACCATGGAAAGATGCTGAAACATATATTGATAAGTATATGGTAAAACAAGATATTTCAAAAGATAATATAAAAAGTATTACAAAAGAAAAAGCCAAGAAGGCAAGTTACGAAGGAATACTATACAAAGTGTATTACAAAGATGACCCTCGATATGAGTATCAATATTTTTATAGTGATAATTATTATGCTCTATATGTAAATAAAGTAATGTTACAAATTTATGATATGGAAAATAATAATAAACTTTTAAGAAGTAATGAGGAATTAAAAAGTGTAAAGTATCCACCAATATATCTTAAATATAAGCCAGATAAATGATTTATGACGAAATAGAATGATTTTTATTAAAATTTATTTAAAAATATCACTAGAGCGTTTAAATAAAACTAAACTTAAGATTTTATATATAAACATATAATTTATGATATCTGAAAATTTTATAGTATTTAAGTAAATAAAAATATATGTAATAAATGAAAGTAGTGTATGATTAGTTTATTTATCTTTAAGATTATGAAGCATATACAAGTTTATATATTAAATATATAGAATATAGTTTTATAATTTGCTAAAATAAATAAAAGTATATATTAGGAAAGGTTGATTTATGAAAAATATATACGTAATATTATCTTAAACATTAAAAGAATATACTGCATAAAAAATAATAATCATTTATGAGTATTAAATAATAACTCATAAATAATTATTATTTAATAATAAAGTACGTAACTTAATAAGAAGGTTAAGAAAAATTTTAGCTTTGTTAAGAATGATTTAAGTATATAAATGTGTATGGGGTGGAATTAGTTGATAAAAATAGCAATATGTGAAGATGAAAAAGAACAACAAGAGTTGTTGAAAAGATATATAAATCAAATATTTGATGTATTATCTGTTAAATGTAGATTGGAAGTATTTAATTCAGGGGAAGAATTACTTGAAAGATATTCAAAAGATACTGATATACTTTTATTAGATATACAAATGGGACAAATTAATGGAATCGATACTGCGAGAAAAGTTAGGGTACTGGATGACAAAGTAGAAATTATATTTATTACAGCATTAATAGAATATGCACTAGAAGGTTATGAGGTAAGGGCTTATAGATACTTAATAAAACCAGTAAAGTATAATAATTTAAAAGATAATATAATAAATTGTATAAAAGAAGTGGATATAAAAAATAAATATATTGTGGTAAAAGTACAAGGGAGTCAAACTAAATTAAATGTAAATGAAATAGCATATATAGAAGTGCAAAAAGAAACTATAACTATACATACTTTAAATGAAGTTTATAAAATAAATGGTACAATGAGTAATATTGAAAAGGAAATAGATTGTAGTAGATTTTTTAGATGTCATAAGAGTTTTTTGGTTAATTTAGAGCATGTGAAAAGTATAAAACAGTATGTTGCTATACTTGAAAATAGCAAGGAAGTACCTGTTAGTAGGTATAGGTTTAAGGAGACAAAAGATAAATTTTTTGATTTAATAGAGGAGAAATTATGTTAGATAGTGTGTATAGTTTAGCTATTATAAATATGGTAATATTTATAGCTTTATTTTTTATGTTGATGAATAAAACTGGTTATACTTATAGATGCAAAACTAATATTCAACTTATATTAATTTTAATATTGTCTGCAATATTAATTATAAATGGCATGCCTTTTGGGATTGTTCCATTACATGCTTTAATAAGAATAATTTTAATATTGTCTTTAATTTGTAAAATTACTTATCAGATTAACATAAAAAAAGCTACTATTAATTCCGTTATATATAGCTTGTTGTATATTTTGATAGGGTGTAGTATATATTGGATTTTACAGTTCTCATGGAAGTATGTAGGGCATTACATACTTAAAGTAAATACTGTAATAAATTTTATTGTTATTTTTATAGGTGTTTATTTTTTTGATATACTACATAAAATTTATAATAATAAGAAGTATTATTTATATATAATTTTAACAATAGCAGTTAATGTAGTTATAGTTTTATTTTTAAATATATCAACTGAAAAAATGGAGGATTTATATACAATAGTAACAAAGAATCATATTGAATATAGTTATAATGTATATACAATGTATTTTTCACTTTTTATGAAAAATACATTTCCATATATTCTATTTATAGTAAATGTATTATTGATATCTATATTTATAAATTCTATAAAATCAGAAAAAGAAAAAATTAAAGCAGAATTTGTAAGTGAAAAGTTAGATATGCAGTATAAATACTATTTTACGGTAAAAGAATCACAAGAAAAAATGAGACAAGTATACCATGATATGAACAATCATATGAAAAATATAAAATCGCTAAAAAACAGTAGTGAGGACGTAAATAAATATATTGATGGTATAGAAGACGAAGTAAAAAATACTAAAAATATTTATAATACAGGAAATGTACTATTAGATATTATCTTGTATGAAAAAAGTAGATTATGCATGGAGAATAATATAGATTTTAATGTAGGCATAGATTTTAGTAAATGTGAATTTATAGAAATGATTGATGTAAGTAGTATATTTTCAAATTTAATAGATAATGCAATAGAAGCATGTAGTAATATTGATGACAATAATATAGAAAAATATATAACTATAAAAAGTACCTTTATAAAAGGGTATTATATAATCAGATGTGAAAACAGTAAAATGAATAAAGTAATAATTAAAAATAATAAGATTTTTACTTCTAAAAAAGATAAATTCCTTCATGGCATAGGTATTGAGAGTATAAAATCTTCAATAAGAAAATACAACGGAGAATTAAAAATTAAGGATAGTGAGTATAAATTTATAGTTACTGCCCATATACCAATTGAATAAAAATTCAATAGATTGATGCATTTAAAAAGCTTATAAGCTAGTCTTTAATATGCTAGTTGGCGGTGAAAAAATACCACTTGTCGGACTTATATTGAATAAAAATTTTAAAAATGTTACCTTTACAAAAAAGGTAGCATTTTTTTATACAAGGATTTAATAGAAGAAGAAGGAGGTAAAGTTTTGACTACATTTAAACTAGCAGTTTCTTATATGAAAAGACAAAAAGGAAAAACAGTAGCACTACTATCGTGTATAGTTCTTGCTGTAATGCTTATTTTTTCTATGATTGTGATTAGGGATTCTGGATATGATTCTCAAATAAAAGAGGCAAAGGATTTACATGGTGATTATCATATATGGTTTGAGGGGCTTGAAAAGGATAAAACACAAGACCTTACAAATGAAGAAGGTATATCAAAGTCAAACACTTCAAAAGAGCTATGTGAAGTTGTAGATAAAGAAAGTGGTGTTAAGCTTTATTTAAATTCATTTGACAAGGGTTTTCTAAGTTCTTTGGGATATAAAATAGAGGGAAGAGAACCTATAAAAGATGGAGAAATAGTAATAGAAAAAGAAGCTACAAGGCAAATGAGGATATCTAACCCATTAAACAAAAATATAGATTTGATGCTTTTAAATAAGTATATTGATGACAATGAGATTAACCATATGGATAGTGCAAATAAAACATTCAAAGTTGTTGGTGTGATAGAAAAATTAGATAAATATTACGATAAATCTAGGTATAGTATTACACTTCGAGCTTTTGTGTATAAAGACTCCAATTTGCCAATAAAAATAAAAGATACATATAATGGAACAATTTATCTTAAATCAGAGAAAAATATACCTCAATTTATAACTAAGATGACAAAAAAGATAGATACCAATGTCTTTAATCTGCATGAAAATGGTGAGGTTGACTTAGAAAAGAATCAAAGACAAAATTCAAAATTCAGCAAAGAAAATATTATAAATTCAGTGCTTTTAGTCATTGTATCAACTATTGTAATATACAATATTTTTAATATTATTTTTCAGGATATGACTAGTCAAATAGGTCTTATGAAATCTATTGGTATGTCAAATAAGAAAGTAAGAAATATGCTTATTATTATGAGCTTTATCTATATAATTTTAGGAACTCTAGTAGGAATAGTATTTGGAATGATTTTTTCATATGTTGGTTTAAGAGTAGTGTATGGATACAGCTCTATGCTAATAATACAAATATCTAGTATAATATGTTCTTTTGCAGTTTCAATCATATCAGTATTTATTTCTAGCTTTATAGTAATTAAAAAATCCAGAAAAATGTCTATAATTGAGGCTATAAGGTCAAGTGATAAGTATGAAAAAAAATCAAAAAATGACAATAAAAAGATAGATGGAAAAAGTAAAAATTTACTTATAAATATGGCAACTAGAAATCTATGGAGAAATAAACCTAGAACAATATTAACAATGTTAGCAATTACATTGGTTGGAATAATGTTTATCTTAAATCTAGGTGCTAAAAGTTTGCTAAAAAAGAATATGGAAGAGGGGATAACAGGTGGTTCATGGTCAATGTCATATGGAAGTGTTGATAAAACTGTTGAGGGAGATTCTAGAAGTTCAGAATCTTTATTTTATAAATTAGACAATAATTTGATACAAAAAGTGAACGGCATGAAAGGTGTAAGGCGTGTAGAACCACATTTTTATAATCATCGTGGCCATATTTTACTTTCTAAAAATAAGTTATCAAAAGCTTATCAAGATGAATTAGACAGAAAAAATTCCTCTTATCAAGAGGAACATAACAATGAATATCCACTTTTGATAAGAGGGTATAGTGATGATATGTTAAAGCAAAGACAAGAATTTATTGAAAAAGGGGAAAATATACTAAGTACTACATCTGGCAAGTACAAGAAAGTCATCTTAGTTAACAATACGAATTCGCAAGTTACACATTCTTTTGATGCAAAGATAATTGATGATGTGAAAATAGGAGATATTATAGAGATAAAGCTACCTGTATATAGAGATGGTATTGAAAAATATGAAAGCTTTAAGGTAGAGGTTGGTGCTATCATGAAAGAATTATATGCATCAAGTCAGGATGGGAATACACAAGCTCAAGGGGCTCAAATGATATTTAAAGAAAATGACTATAAAGAATTAACAGGTCAAAAAGAGTACAATAAGCTTTTTGTCATAGTTGAAAAGGGACAATTATATTCTGTAGAAAGAAGATTAGAAGAAACCACTAAGAATTATGGATCTACTGAAATCAATGGAAAAGGAGAAGAACTAAAACTTATTGGAATGCAACAAAGTTCAGAAGAAAGACTTTCTGTAATATATCAGTTTTTGACTATATTAATACTTGCGGTGAATATTATTTTTATTATGAGAAGTAATATTATTACAAGAAGAAAAGAGCTGGCAACCTTAAGGGCAATTGGAATGAGTATAAAAAGTATTAAAAAGATACTAATTATTGAAAGTCAAATGTATGGAATGGTAGCTTCTATAATAGGAGCTATAATTGCAACAGTATATCATAATTATGGTTTGGCTAAAACGAACAAAGTTCTTTTGGAAGGTGGATATACTAGGATAATAGAACCCAATATTCCTTTTTCTCAAATAATTATACTATTTACAATTTTTATTGCTATGGGATTTATTTCTATATATGCATCAAAAGATAAGATAGAAGGTACAACAATAACAGAAGGAATTTTACAAAATAATTAAGGCTATGGAATGACAAGATAAAAATGTAATACTATTTAGTGGGATTTAAATAAGAAGAATGGAGAACCGTATTATGAAAAAATTAGCTATAGAGAATATAAAGAAAGTATATGGAAAAGGGGATAATAAAGTATATGCATTAAATGGGATAGATTTAGAAATACAACCTAATAAATTTACAACTATAGTTGGGCAAAGTGGCTCAGGCAAAAGTACATTACTTCACTGTATGGCAGGTCTTGATAAACCTACAGATGGAAAAGTATTTATAGATGATTTAGATTTATACCCTAAATGATGATAAGTTATCAAAGATAAGGAGAGAAGTGTTTGGATTTATATTTCAAAGTTACAATCTAATTCCAGTTATAAATATTTATGACAATATAGTACTTCCCATTTCAATTAGTAGAAGAAAAATAGATAAAGACTATATAATAGATTTAATAGGTAAACTAGGTATAAAATCTCAAATTAATAAATTTCCTAATGAATTATCTGGAGGTCAGCAACAAAGGGTAGCAATTGCTAGAGCACTTGCAAATAAACCTTCAATAATATTTGCGGATGAGCCTACAGGAAACTTAGATAGTAAGACAACTGATGAAGTTGTGAGACTTCTAAAACTCTGTGTATATGAGTATAAACAGACATTAGTTATGATAACTCACAATGCTGAAATAGCTAATAATTCAGACAATATTATAAATATTAGTGACGGTAAAATAGTATCAATTTAGTATATAAACCTTGTCAGATAATCGCATAACAGAGCTTGTAGTTATAGAATAAAAAAATATCTAGGAAACCGTTGACAGATTTATATGGATAGTATAACATATAGAATATGAAATTAAACAAAAAAGAATTTTAATTATGGCGACGTAGTCATAATTTTGAGTATGTTACTGATTAGCAGGCAGAACTCAAGTATATATGTGAAAAATAGAGGGATACTCTATACATATATGCTTGAGTTCTTTTTATTGAAGGGAGGAATATATGAAAATAATTCAGATTTTAAATAATAATGTAGCCTTAGTAAAAAGAGGTAAAAATGAAATTATTGTATTTGTTAAAGGAATTGGCTTTAAAAAAAGAGTGGGACAAGTAATAAATGAAAATGAAATAGAGAGAACATATATACTAGATTCATACGATATGCTAGAACACTTTAGTTATCTACTACAAAACTCAGACTCCAATAATATAGTTCTTATTAATGAAATAATTGAATATGGTGAGAAAGCTTTAAATATAAAGTCAAGTGATTATCTAAGCTTAACCTTACTAGACCATTTAGAGTTTTTACTTAAAAGATGTGAAAAGAATCAATTTATAAAAAGTCCTTTGGTATGGAATGTTAAAAGATTTTATCCAAAGCATTTTGAAATTGGAATGCATGCACTAAAATTAATTGGTGATAGTAAGGGAATTAATCTTCCTGATGATGAGGCAGTATCAATAGCACTTCATTTTGTAAATATGGAGGTAAATAAAGAGTCTCATGATAGTACAATTGTGGAGTTGAGAACTTTAGCAGATATAGTTTCTATAATAAAATATCATTTTAATGTAGAGCTAGATGAAACTTCAACAAATTATATGAGATTTACTACTCATCTACAGTACTTTATCCAAAGAATTATGTCGGATGAAGCTTCAATAGATGAAGATAATTCTATAGATTTATATAAACAAGTAAGTCAACTTTATCCAAAGTCATTTGGAAGTGTTCAAAAGATAAGAAAATATATAAAATCACAATTTAATGTCGATATATCTATAAGTGAAGAAACTTATTTAATGTTGCATATAAATAGGGTGACTCAAAGACTGGAGGCAAAATCAGATGAAATATAAAGATTTAAATGAAAATATAATAAAACTTATAGGGGGAAAAGAAAATATAAAGTCGGTAGCGCATTGTGTTACTCGTTTAAGATTTACTTTAAATGATAGGAGTATCGCTCAAACAGAAGAAATTAAAAAATTAAAAGGAGTAATTGATGTAGTTTCTAATGATGTTGCTTATCAAATTATAATAGGTACTCATGTTGTAGATGTATATAACGAGTTTATGTCTATGATAGGTTTAAGTTCAAGTGAATCAAGTATAAAAAGTGAAAGAAAAAAGGGAATTAGAGGTATCAAAGGTATATTTAATTCCATCTTTGTGGTAGTCTCAGAGACTATGACTTCAGTAATTGAAGTACTACTTGCAGCTGGTATACTTGCAAGTATATTAGCACTTTTAAATATGTCTGGCATACTTCAGAGTGACAGTCCTACATATCAAATATTAGATACATTAAGAAGTGCTACATTTCACTTCTTACCAGTATTAATTGCAATAGCATCAGCAAAAAGACTTAATGTAAATCCCTATATAGCAGTAGTGTTAGCAGTTACGTTATTATCTTCATCAATAGATGGTGTAGAAGGATTAAGTTTATTTGGTATAAATTTACAGGCTACAACTTATGCAAACAGTTTTATTCCAATACTTTTAGGAGTATGGGCAATGGGAATTATAATTGAAGGTTTGAAAAAAATATTACCTAAAGCACTACACTATTTTTTAGTTCCAGTATTATCTTTAATAATAACTCTATCAGTTACATTAACTGTATTTGGACCTATTGGTATGTGGATTGGTGATGGATTAAACTATGCATGTATGTTTTTAATTGATACATTGGGTAATTGGAGTGTTGTTGCACTGTATGCAGCTTTACAACCACTCTTAATAGTTTTTGGTGCAGCAAACTTTACTATGCCTATATCTTTAAATTCTGTGACAACATTGGGGTATGACCCAATTTTTATGGGCGCTGCAACAATATCTGATATTGCAGTTTGTGGTGCAATGTTTGGATATTTCTTAAAAACTAGGAATAAAGAACAAAAACAACTATTTGGTACAGTAAGTTTTAGTGCACTTATGGGAGTTACAGAACCTTCAGTGTTTGGTGTGTTTATGAAATATAGAAGACCATTTGTAGCAGTAATGATAGGTGGAGGTATAGGTGGTTTAATAGCAGGTTTAGCTCAAGTTAAAACATATGGAATGGTTTGGGGATTAGCTGCATTACCAACATATCTTGTTGGAGGAGAAGTATCTAACTTTACATTTATGATAATAAGTGTAGTAGTATCATTTGTAGCAGCAACAGCAGCTTCCTATTTACTAGGAATACCTTCAGATGAAAAAGAAGAAGTTAAGGGTGATAATGAAAAAGAATTAGAACTAATAATCAACGAGAACAATTCAAGAACTATTAGTATTGGAAATGTTGCAAAAGGTCAGGTAATTGCACTTGGGGAAGTTAATGACAAAGCATTTTCATCTGGAGCATTAGGTAAAGGGGTTGGAGTTATACCTAGTGAATCAAAATCAACTGTTATATCTCCTGTAGATGGAACTATAACTATAGTATTTCCAACTAAACATGCATATGGTATAGTGACTGATGAAGGATTAGAAATATTAATTCATATTGGGATAGATACTGTAAACTTAGATGGAAAATTCTTTGAAAGTCTTGTAACACAAAATCAAAGGGTTAAAAAAGGAGATGCTTTAGCAGTATTTGAATCTGATAAAATTATAGAGGAAGGCTTTGATTCTACTATAATAACTGTAGTTACAAATACTAGCGATTATTTAGATGTAATCTCATCAAATGATGAATCAGAAGAATTATTAACTGTAATAGTATAAATTTTAGGAGGGAAAATTCATGAATATTAAAGATACATTTTTCTGGGGAGGAAGTATTGCAGCCCATCAATGTGAAGGTTCATGGGATAGTGATAACAAAGGACCTGCAATTATGGATTTTGTAACTAAGGGCTCTTATGAAACGCCAAGAGTAATTACTGATAAAATAGAAGAAAAATTGGATTATCCATCTCATAATGGAATAGATTTTTATAATAGATATAAAGAAGATATAGCTTTATTTAAAGAAATGGGATTTAGTGCATTAAGAATATCTATAGATTGGTCAAGAATTTTTCCAAATGGAGATGATGAAAATCCTAATGAATTAGGGATTAAATACTATGAAGGTCTGATAGATACATTAATAGAAAATAATATAGAACCTATTGTAACACTATATCATTTTGAATTACCTATGAATTTAGTACATAAATATGGTTCATGGAATAACAGAAAACTTATAGATTTGTATTTAAAGTACAGTGAGACTGTAATAAGAAGATTTGATGATAAGGTAAAGTACTGGGTTACATTTAATGAGATGAACCATATTGACCCTCAAACAGAGCACTCGGATATTTTTACTTATATGATAGCAGGTATTAAGTATAGTGAAATAGAAAATAAGGTTCAAACATTGGCAAATGTAGGGTATAATATGACTTTGGCGGGTGTAAAGGTTGCAAAGTTGGCTAGAGAAATCAATCCCAACAATAAAATTGGGTGTGTATTTGGACTAAATCCAATTTATCCATACAATTGTAATCCTAGTAATGTGTTAAATGCATTTTTAGATAATGACCGTGATTATTATCAAATTGATGCAATGTGCAATGGGAAGTTTCCACAATATAAATTAAAAGAATATGAAAAAAATAATATAACTATTGAAGTGACTGATGAAGACAAAAAAGCATTTAAAGAAGGTAAGTTAGATTTTATAGGACTTAATTATTATTTTTCAAGTGTATCTACTCCAAAAGAAAATTTATCAGGTGATAAATCTTTATTTGGTGGGATTCAAAATCCATATTTGGAACAAAGTAAGTGGGGGTGGGCAATAGACCCTATAGGTTTAAGATTTACCTTGAACTATATTTACAGAAAGTATCAATTACCTATCTTAATTACAGAAAATGGTTTAGGGGCATATGATAAAATCGAAGAAGATGGAACTATAAATGATGATTATAGAATTGAATATTTAGGTAAGCATCTATCTCAAATGAAGTCTGCAATTGAAGAAGATAATGTTGAATGTTTTGGATATTTGATGTGGGGACCAATTGATTTAGTCAGTGCAACTACAGGTCAGATGAGTAAGAGATATGGATTTATCTATGTTGACTTAGATGATGAAGGCAAAGGAAGTTTTAAGAGATATAAGAAAAAATCATTTGATTGGTACAAAGAAGTAATAAAATCTAATGGAGAAGTTTTAGATTTTTCTACGGATATAGTAGTAGGGTAGGAATAAGATAAATAGAAGTTAGGAACTAATGTTAATTAGTGTCTAGTAAAGCATTTAAAATAGAGTATAGGGTCTTTAAAGTAAAGTGTGTATTCTTCTTAAAAGTAATGGCAACTAAAATTACTATAAAAAGGAGAATACACATTTTTTATGTTTATACTTAAGTAAATATTTAGACATATTCATAGTATAATTTACTCATTATATAAAAATAGTATGATTTACTCACTATATAACTTTATAAATTTTCTGGAAAAATGTCAGAATATATTGACAAAGAAAAGATTTAAAATTATAATCTATATTAAGAATAGTTTGACAATATAAAAACAAGTATTTTTATAAATAGTGAAATTATTTTTATTGTCAATTTAAGAATAATTTAGGACTACTATAAAGATAAAGGTATAGATGTCATTATATGATAAATTATACTTGTATAGAAAGAATTTTAAAGTATGGCTTATCATTGATTTAATATAATAAATAATTTTTGTTTCTAGTAATAGTTCCTAGGAATAAGATATCTAAATTCGTTTAGAAATAGTCTAATTTACAAAGGAGGGGATGCACTAATAGATAAAATTTCTATATAAAGAAGACTTAAAGTGAAGTATATTCTGATAATATTGGTTTAATGGGTATATTATTATTTCGTTTTAGATATTTTAAGAATAATTTAAGACGTTTATAAAAATGTATTCTATATCTAATATTTAAATAAATATAAGTCTTCCAACATGTATACTAATATAGAGAGTAGTTGAAGTACAATTCTAACTCGTAAAATTATGTAGAAAGTAAAAATCAAAAAGAAATCTAGTAAGTTGATAACTATAGTTAATATTTAGAGAGTTAACTCTAGTTATATTTATTTAGATATTTTAGGAATAATTTAGGACGTATATAATATCATCAAAAAATATCAAGCTATACCATATGTAGTTAAGAATAACTGCATAATATACATTTTATAATTATTGTTTTATTGATAAAAAATTATTATATTTAGGAGGAAACAACAATGGAAAATTTTTGGAATCCACTTACTTGCTTTACTGTATGTGTAATGATTTATGCTTTTAGTGAGTTTTTATCTAAGAAAACAAAAGGTGCAATTTCAACATTGTTATTTGTATGTATTATATTTTTACTAGGATTTTGGACAAATATTTTACCAAAAGACATTACAGGAGCATCAGGGATATTAGCTGCAATGAGCAACTTTGGTATAGCTTTATTAATAACTAACTTAGGAACACTTATAAATCTTGAAGACTTATGTCATGAATGGAAAACGGTTGTAATTGCATTAGTAGGTATTGTAGGAATAGGGGTTGGCTGTTTAACAGTGGGTAGTATGTTATTTGGTAGAGAGTATGCTTTAATAGCAGCACCTCCAATAGCGGGTTCTACTGTTGCTGGTATTATCGTAACAACTGTTGCAGAAGCTGCAAATAGACCTGAACTTGCTGCATTTGTAATTCTAGTATTATCATTTCAAAAGTTCTTTGGCATTCCGATAACTACATATTGTATAAATAAAGAATTAAAATTTAAAAGAGATAACGGGGATTTTTTGAAAGATGAGTCAAAAAGTAATTTTAAACTTCCAAGTATGAGAATTTTTAAAGAAGATTTAGGTAAAAAATCATCTACTCTAGTGTATCTTGCAAAGCTTTCATTTGTTGCTATGATTGGTAATTTTGTAGGATTGGCTACTTTAATACCAGGATTTACCCCTGCAAACTATTATTTAAATCCTAATATAGCATGTTTGTTAGTAGGGTTGATTTTTACACGAATAGGTTTTTTAGAAAAAGGAATTTTAGATAAATCTCAATCTAATGGAATTATAATGTTTGGTTGTATGTTGATGTTACCTGGAGGACTTGCTAAGGTAACTCCAACAGCATTGTTTGGGATGATTGTTCCAACTATAGGAATACTTGTTGTAGGTTCTGTATTTATAATATTATTTACTGCAATTGTAGGAAAACTATTGGGATATTCTCCAAGAATGTCAGCTGCAATTGGTGTAACTTGTATGCTAGCTTATCCTGCAACACAGATAATTTCCAATGAAGGTATTGATGCTATGGAAGGAACTGAAGAAGAAAAACAAAGGGCAACAGATTATTTATTACCAAAGATGATTATAGGAGGATTTGTTACTGTAACCATTGCATCAGTGGCATTTGCTAGTATAATAGGTCCAATTATATTTGGTTGATAGTAAATATACTTATAGGAGGAATAGGAAATGATAGGAAGTATATCTATAAATGAGATAGATAAAAAAAGGTTCAAACTTGATGATTTAAGTAAGAAAATATGGGAAAATCCAGAAAAAGCATTTAAAGAATTTAAAGCATGTGAAAATACAGCAAACTTTCTAAGAAGTGAAGGATTTGATGTGGAAGTAGGTGTAGGAGGTTTAGCCACGGCTATTAGAGCTAGTTTTGGTTCAGGTAAACCAGTTATAGGTTTTATGGGAGAATTTGATGCATTACCTGGTTTAAATCAAAAAGTTTCAACAAAGCAAGAAGCATTTGAATTGGATGCATATGGTCATGGATGTGGGCATAATTTATTATGTACAGCACATGTAGGGGCAGTAGTAGGGCTTAAAAGAGAGATGATAGAAAATAACTTAAGTGGGACTATAGTATTTTATGCATGTCCAGGAGAAGAACAATTAACAGGTAAAGGATTTATGGCTAGAGGTGGAGCATTTGAAGGGTTAGACTTAGCTATAAATTTTCATCCAAATAAAATTAGTGAAGCTACAATTGGTACTTCAACAGCTGTTAACTCTGTAAAGTTTCACTTTAAGGGAAAGACTGCACATGCAGGGTCAGACCCTCAAAATGGAAGAAGTGCACTAGATGCTGTGGAACTTACTAATGTGGGAGCTAATTATTTGAGAGAACATGTTACTTCTGATGTAAGGATTCATTATACAATTACAGATGGAGGAGTAGCACCCAACATAGTTCCTGATAAAGCATCAGTATGGTATTATACAAGAGCTTTAAGTAGAGAAGCTGTAGAAAGTACATATGAAAGACTTGTAAAGGTAGCAAAAGGAGCTGCAATGATGACTGAAACTGAAGTTGAAGTAGAGTTTTTAGGAGGATGTTATAATACTTTAAACAATCATGTTTTAGCAAATCTTGTATCAGAATGTATGAATGAGATTAAACAAGAGCCTTGGACTCGAGAGGAATTGGATTTTGCAGCTGAATTAGATAGACAAAGCCCACAACAATATAAGGCTATGATAAGTAAATATAATTTGCCAGAAGGAACTCATCTATATTATGGTGGAGGAAATGTTACAAACTTTAATAGTTATGGCTCTACTGATATTGGAGATGTAATGCATATAGTTCCGACAGCATACTTTTTTACAGGATGTACGAATCTAGGAGCACCAGGTCATAGCTGGCAGTTTACATCTTGTGCAGGAAGTTCTATAGGAGAAAAAGGTATGATATATGCATCAAAAATCATGGCTATGTTTGGAGCTAAAATATTAAATAATCCAGAGATAGCTAAAAAGGCAAAAGAAGAATTTGATAAATCTATGAATGGTAAAACATATAAATGTCCTATTCCAGATGATATTCCAACTCCTTAAAAAGACATGAAATTTAATATATAAAATTATAATTTTTATATCAGCATCATTTCATTACTAAAAGAAAGTGAGATTTTGCTGACTATCTGATTAGGAGGAAGGAATATGAAAAATTTTTTTAAAGAAGCGCAGTCAATAGAAGGGGAAATTATTAGATGGAGAAGATATTTACATGAAAATCCCGAAATTGGTTGCAATCTACCGAAAACAGTAACCTTTGTTACCAGTACTTTAGAAAAAATGGGATATTCTCCGAAATTGACGTCTAATAATGGAATAGTAGCTGTTTTAGACAGTAAAAATGGTGGAAAGACCTTATTATTAAGGGCAGATATGGATGCACTTCCTATTAGGGAGGAGACGGATTTACCTTTTAAAAGTAAGAATAAAGATGCATCTCATAGTTGTGGACACGATAATCACACAGCAATGCTCTTAGGAGCAGCTAAAATACTTATGGATAATAAGCACTTACTTAAAGGTAGAGTAAAGTTTGTATTTGAACCAGATGAAGAGACTACCAGAGGTGCAAAATCAATGATTGATGATGGTATATTAGAAAATCCTCAGGTCGATGCAGCTATGGCATTTCACAGTATGGTGGGTAAATTTCTTAATACAGGTCAAGTAGCTTATTCACGTGGTCCAGCTATGGCATCTGCGGATATATTTGAAATAACAGTAGAAGGAAAAGCAACTCATGGAGCAAGCCCTGAATTTGGAGTGGACCCAATAAACATAATGTCGCATATACAAATAGCATTAAACACTATACTTTCAAGAGAAAAACCTCAGAAAGAACCTGTAGTTTTAACTATTGGTATGTTTAATGCAGGAAACGTACCAAATGCTATACCAAATAAAGCATCTATGTCAGGAACTTTAAGAACATTTGACCAATTTGTTAGAGAAAAATTAAAAAATAGAATTATTGAAATATCTACAGGAATAGCTAAATCATTTGGAGGAAATGCTAAAGTGGAATTTAAAATGGGGACTCCTGCAGTTATAAATGATTTGGATGTAGGAGATGAGATTGTATCTTATGTTAAAGAAGTTATAGGAAATGAAAATGTAATAGACTTTCCATCTGCAATGGGTTCAGAAGATTTTTCAGAGATTTTACTAAGAGTTCCAGGAGTATTTTTATGGATTGGAATGGGAAGTGTTAGTCAGGGATATAATTTTGGTATGCATAATCCTAAAGCAATTTTTAATGAAGAGGGATTAGTTTATGGTTCAGCTTTATTTGCTCATTGTGCAGTAAAATGGTTAGAAAATAATTTTAGTAGATAATAACATAAAATATTATTAAATATTATAAAAGGTATATCTTAAAAAGATGCAAAGATATACCTTTTAGAAAGTCATATATAATTTTACTTAATATTAGATGATAAAATATTTTTATGCATTTTGGATTTTAATATTTATTTTCTGATATAAATAATTTGTATACCCTTTCAGGTCTACCTTTTGTTGAGTTTTGTTTTTCATATAATATAGTAGCGTTTCCAGACTTTAAGAGACTACTTAGAAATCTATTAGCAGTTCTAACTGTCACATTTAAACATGAAGATAATTCCTTAGGAGTAACTTCATCTCTTTGTAGAATTTCAGTAACAGATATAATCTTTTGAATAGTAAGAGTAGACAATTTAGAACTTTTGGCAATTGTATTTATATGTGGAGTTACTTTATTTGAAACAGTAAGTAACTTATCACACAGTAAAGGTCCTATTGTCTCATAATTTTCGTTAACTAAGAAACTGTAATTTAAATGATTTATTTTAGATTCCTTATTAGCACTTATGGCACTAGACATAGCTTGCTTTATATCATTACCAATTCCATATCCAACACATACTTTAATATTTGTACTATTTTCAATAGATTCTTTTATATAACATGCAGTAAAATTTTTAGTTAATGATTTAATCGTTTCACATTTAGTGAAAATTTTAAAAGAATTACTATTTTTTTCAATTATAAAATCGGTTAATTTATCTTTTTTAATACTATTTAATATTTTATAAACTTGGTCTAGAGTAGAGTCATCATAATTTGTATCTTTAACTGTTATATATATTACACTTGGTTGATTTCCCTTCATTCTATGTAAATGAATATCTTTTATTAAGTTATTAAAAGTATTTTTTAATAAATCTATATCAGGGTATATGAAATGAAAGTTTACTCCTGCATTTTGTAACATAGGAACAATACTACTAAAACGAGTAGTAGAAAAATCGATTTTCCCTTCATTCCATAGATTAATATGTTTTTTTGCAATCTTTTTTTCAAGTTCTGCTATATCAGATAAACTCATTTTAGATGCATTTTCATCAATACTATCCATTAAGTCTCCAAATGTGCCATTTGATAAATAATATGATATATCTTTTGGATTATCTGCCCAGTCTGTTAAGTCAAAGTATGCTCTGGAAAAATCTAATGTATTATATTTAAAGATAAGCTTTAGAAACATATCATAGTAACTTTGTAAGTCAGTACCAAAATCAACTAGAGGTTTTTTAATAGTTCCAGCCTTTTTTGTAATAGCTTTTTTGGGGATGGGGCCACTAACTGCAAATCCATCAAACCTATCTTCTATTTCTAAATATAAATCTCCAACATGAGAAAAATCTCTATAGATATATATTTCAATTTCTGCATTAATATTTAACTTTTTTATAGAATTATCTACAAACTCTTTTAAAAATTCGGTTGTTATGACTGCTATTTTCATCATAGATTACTTCCTTTTCAATTATTATAATTATTTTATATTAAATATTACATTAATCTATTGTTCTAGTTAAAATCGTATTTCAATTAAATTCAATTAAAATAAATAACTCTTTATAAAAAGCAATTATTTAGGTAGAGGAATATTTGCTAACTTTAATAGTCTTTGTTAACTTTAATTTTATTTAAGTTATTATAGTCTTACTAATTTTATAATTGTAGATTTAACTACTTTATGTTCTTTTATTGTTTATGTAGTTGATTTAGAAGTTATTTTAACCATTTATTTTAATTGAAGTTGTTTGACTTTTAAATCCTTTGTGTAATCTTTGTTTTTCTAGCCATGATAAAAGTATTTCTATTTGTATCACTATATATAATAATATCATGACAAAATATTTATTGTCTAACTAATTATAATCTATCCAAAATGAAAATGGGTGTGAGATATTATTACAACAAATTGTATTAGTATTAAAAAGATTAAAAAATTAAAAAACTAAACAGTTAAATAATTAAACGATTAAGTGACTGTCATATAACAATTTATAATTTTATTTAACAGCCACTTAGGTATTTAAGAGCGATAGAATTGAGTGTATATCAAATTATAATAATTTCCTAGTAAATAATTGAAAAATAAGGTAGTCCATCTTTATATTTGATATCTGGTTTACCTTGAATAAGTGGATATAGATAATTTAGGGCTTCATCAGTTATATAATTACATTCTTCATTTATCCACTCTTTAGGAAAATATTTTGTCTTGTTAGCTATTTTAGAAATATCAGTATGACTAACTTCATACTTATAAGGATTATTGCATGTTCTATTAATGATAGCCATAACTCCTGTATATCCTTTTTTAGATAGTTCTATCCCATATGCACCAACTTCAGCTGCTTGTTTTAAATCAGTATCTGAAGCTAAATGCATAGCACATCTTTGTATTACACCAAGTTCTAAGGTTTTTACTCTTGTTGTAATTGATGATGATACTATAAGATTCTTTAGATAGTTGCTTACTCCACCTAATTGGGAATGACCAAATTTATCATGAGCAGAAGTTTTTTGTTCGCATATAAAGTTGCCGTATTTATCCCTTATACCTTCTGATGCAACTATATAAGCCTTATTTTTTTCTTTAAATATTTTTCTAACATCTTCTATAAACTTATCTTCATAGAAATCAATTTCTGGAAGGTATATTAAATCAACAAGTGGAGTATCATTAAGTCTAGCTAGTGAAGAAGAAGCTGCTAACCATCCAGTATCTCTACCCATAGTTTCTACTATAAATATACCATTATTTTTGTATATAGAAAAATCTAAGTATGTTTCCATTATTAGTGTAGAAATAAGCTTTGCAGCAGAACCAAATCCAGGACAGTTGTCAGTTCCTAATAAATCATTATCTATTGTTTTAGGAATACCTATAAATTTTATTTTACAAGTAGTGTTTTTGCAGTATTGAGAAAATTTCATCACTGTGTCCATAGAATCATTTCCGCCTATATAAAATAATGTATCTATTTCATATTCATCTAGTATATTTATAACTCTATCATAATCATAAGAATTTATTTTATAATCAGCCAGTTTGTATCTACAAGAACCAAGACCAGACGA
>OGSS01001072.1_pt1 | contig 20501 bp, 44 predicted proteins | sample 1553591 | NCBI WGS metagenome assembly OGSS01 (sample SAMEA2580061, study PRJEB22360) | human gut metagenome | biome: human gut; feature: human-associated habitat; material: faeces | place: Denmark | collected 2008/2010
ATGAAAATTTCAAGCTAAGTTTACTTAAAAGTAATCTCATGGGAACTCAGGATGAGGTCTTAGTGTATAATTATATAAATGCTTTAAATAGGAAGAGACAAAGGTAAGGGTGGGGTGTTGAGTTAAGTATGTCATAGAATATATTTTGCCTACTATTTGCCTACTACGGTTTTTGTTGGAAGTAAACTATTTTCCATAATTTGTGCAGCTTCTTTCCCCTTTCCCTTGAAAAAATAAGAATATATATTTAACGTGGTAGAAGGATTTGAATGTCCGAGTACACCGGCAACCGTTCTGACGTCCATGTTATTTGAGATAAGGATAGCGGCAGCAGAGGGCCTCAGGCCATGAGGAGGAATGTTATCCGGTATCTTATCTTTCTCATTCTCCACAGCGTATTGATTATAGATACGGATGATGCGTTTAAAGGTAGTGTATGGGCTGCATATATGCATTTGGCTTCCGTTCGCTTGAGTGAAAATAAAGTTCTTATCGTAGTCACTCCCTTTATAACCCAACCATGTTTCTCCCTTTCTGAAACATTGCTGTATTTGCTCAGCTTTCCATGACTTGGCTATTTCTATCACATATGGAGGAAGGGTATTTTCCCGTATGTTGTGAGTTTTTGTATCCTTCAGACCCATTGTACCATCAACATAATCGGTAGATTTGTCTATATTGATTTCACACGTTTCCATGTTAAGGTCATTCCAGGTCAAAGATACATTTTCACCGCGCCGGTCGCCAGCAAAAAGCGCTATGTAAAAATATAGTTTCCACTTATTAGGAACTTGAAATGTCTGAACATACTCTTTCACACCATACTGCTTACCACGAACCGTAGTCTTATGCTCTTTGTGAACAATCTCAATTGGACGTTCCAGAGCGTCAATGAGCCGTATTAACTGCTCCATGGTGAAATACTTAGGCAAGGTCTCTTTCTTGGCTTCTTTGCGACCTGTAACCTTTCCTGCATATATCAGCATGTTCATGTCAAGCAGCCCCTCTGAAACAGCGTAGCTTAACATGGCACTTATTATTACACAATCTTTTTTGATGGAAGAGTCAGATAATGGTTTTTTTGTTTTGGGATTGCGGTATTCAGCCTTAAGCATTTTCTTATAATTCTTAACATCATTGTTTCTAAGGTTCCCAATTTTGATATGTCCCATTGCGGGGATGATTCGATTATCAAGCCTGTCTTTGTAGTCTTTATAAGTAGTCCTGGCAAGAGTGGGAGGCTTCATATCTTCCAGGTACAGTTTGGACAGTTCATACAATGTCATTCGAGCGCCTTTTATATTTTTACCTGATTTAACATCTCTCTCAAAATCCACAACAAATTCGTTGAGAGCTTTATCAATTGCTTTTTGCGACATTCCAGGTTCAGGTTTCCAGGTTTCTGTTTCTGTAATTTTCTTTCCACTACTATCATATCCATTACTTACAGTAATTTCATAGCTGCTTCCTCGTTTTCGTATGCTTGCCATATTAGTCATCCTTTCTAAAAAAGAGTATAAAAAATACGCCATTGCGGATTTTGGCGCAGGATGATATAATATAGGTGCGAATCTGATATTATTCATCCGGGCAATCCGGCAATAGTATCTATGTGATAAGCTCTGGGAGTTGGTAGCTCCTGGGGCTTTTATTTTATATATTTAAACCAGTCTCAAATCAAGTAATTCAGATGGGAAGCCTGTACAATTACAAAATTGTTCTTCGGTATATCCAGAGAATTCTTCCAGCATATCATCGTCAATCAATAAATAAGCAGCAAAAATATTGGCCTGTTTTTCGATTCGTGACGTTAGAAGAAGTGTTTTGCTTTTCATAAAAGTACAATTTTCTTTTGGGTGCATGATTGCATGTCCTAATTCATGCGCCAGAACCACACGGAGAAATACGTCATCATCAATGTCTGAATTGAGAAATATGTATTTTCTGCGTTTAAGTAATTTGTAGAATCCAGCAACTACATCTTCTAACGGCATCCTAATAATGGTTACACCGAGATAGTCAGCAATTTCCTCCGGGTCATCAGTTCCGTATTTTCTTTTCAGAAATGATACCAGTTTCGGTATTCTTATATTATTCAAAATTCATTCACCACCCAAAGGGCCTAATCTTTTTCTGGTCTAGGCTTATACTTGTATGGCCGATACGTTTCCTTATTCTTTATTTTGGCATCCTCCAATGCTACTTCAATTGCATTTCTCAGCAAATCAATTTTGTTTTTCGGAATAGGCTGGTCATTGTAATATAGAGGGCCATCCGTATCATTTGCTATCTCTTCCATTATACGATCCAGGTCTTTTGCAATGTCACGTTTATCACGTTCATTAAGTTTTGGATTTTCTGGCAGTGTTTCCTCAATTCCGGTCATGAGGTAAGAAAGTGAGACACCCAGATAATCAGCGATTTTTTGTAATTTTGGTGGTTTAGGTATACTTCGCCCATTTTTCCAATCGGTAAATGTGGACCTGGTAATGCCAGTCCCTTTAGCGATATCGGCATCTTTATAACCCTTAGAATCTCTCAATTCGCAATATCTTTCATACATCCTATATCCTTTCTGAAAAAATTCTGAAATCATTACAAAAAGGCATTGACAAATTTTGAAATCCGTACTACAATGTAAATATGTTCGGAAATCAAAACAGAATTTTTTCTATATAATTTGCCCGCAAACATATTATAACTGATTTCCGAACTAATTGCAATAGAAATTCGAAAAATAGAACAAAAAATTGGAGGTGAAAATGTGTATAAGAAGTATGTTGCTCTTAGAGACTCTAAAGGTGTTACAGACTATAAGGTATCAAAAGAAACTGGTATCACAAAGTCTACATTTACTGATTGGAAAAATGGGCGAAGTATACCGAAGATGAAAAAGTTAGTGGCTTTAGCTAAGTACTTTGGCGTCTCTGTAGAATACTTTGAAGAAGATGAATACGGAGGTGGAGATAATAATGTGTGATTTACCAAAACTCCGCGGAATCAATGAAAGCTATGCATGGCTTCAAAAGCAGGACCCGGAGACACAGCTTACACTTAAAGGTTACACCATATTAGTAAAGACAGGTGTGATACCAAGTGTAAGGCGCGGGAAAAAGTATCTCATTGATATTAACACTCTTCCAGATTCCATAAAGCGTTGGGTTGATTCGGCTATGGAGGAAGTAGAAAAAAAAGATGTGAAAAATTTGAAGCCGAGAACACCTATGGCTGCCACTGAACGTAGACGTGGTGGTGGAAAATATGGGCAGATTAAGTCAATAGGATAGGAGGTGGATACCAATGAGCCTAGCAGACATCAGATACATGCCCCTAACCACTGACCCGTCCCGTCGGTGCCGTGACCTTGTACCGGAGCTTACCCAGGCCAGCATATGGCTGGAGGGTGGGTTACATGAGGCACGTAGGGGCCGAAAGGATGCGGAGCGGATGATAGTGGCCCTAACGGTCATGCTTGCAGTGACGGTTACGCTCCTGGTCCTTACCTGGGCCGGGTACATACCTATAGGAAGGGGGTGAACACAGTGAGGATATTAATACCAGGGACCAAACTCAACTCCCAGGAGAAGCTTGAAATGGCAAAATATCTGGTCAAAGCTGGATATGCTGTCAGTATCACCAGGGAAAAAGCCAGAATGGTAAGGCTGTTTTCCATATTAATTATAACATAGTGGAGGTGCAGGATGAGCAGACGCAGAAACGGGACAAACCGTGCAGCAGCAGCCCTGGGGATTAACCCCTTCGGCTGGGGAAACGGAAAGGCAAGAAAAAGGCCGAGGGAGGTGCGAACTCCGGTCGGCCAGATGAAAATTAACACTATCAATAATATAGCACAGGTGGAAGGGGATTGTAAAGATGGCAAATCTATCTAATATCCAAATGAACAATGTGCCTATGGACCTGTTCATTCAAGGTCAGATGGCGGCAGAAAGAATCAAAGCAGCACAGGAATATGTCAGCTCCGCGAAGTACGTAGATTATGATGTTGTATTCGGCATCCTGGGGATAAAAAAGAAAACGCAGCAGGAGGCTGGGGATGATGCATCCATACCGTTGTGATTCCTGTGGCTGTTATCTTGACCCGGGAGAAGGTCATGTATGTGATGAGTGCCAGGAAACGGGAAGCAGAGCGCAGGGATTGCAGGAACTCCCTGCAGGATACCATCCACTTAATGGATGGGTGGCAGTATGAACTAAATTTAAATGGAGGATTTTTAAATGGAAAACATTAAGAATAGAACCGAGGAATTATTATTATCAACCGGCAGGCAGGGTATTGCTGACCTTCTGGTGGAAATGGATGAGATGGGATTTTATACAGCGCCATGCAGTACACAGTACCATCTGGCCTGCCCTGGAGGACTGGCTGAACACAGCCTGAATGTATATGAACTGATGGACAAGCTTTCCAGCATCCTGCATCCAGAAGTAGATAAGAGCAGTGTCATCATATGTGCATTGCTTCATGACCTTGGTAAGGCTGGACAGTTTGGGAAACCGAACTATATTATCAACATGCTTAAGGGGCGCGGTAAGAATGCGGAGCCATATCAGTCCCCCACAAAACCGTATATCGGAAATCCAGACCTTCTGTACATCGACCATGAAGTACGTTCCATACAGATTGCAAGCCGTCATATTGACCTGACAGAGGATGAGAACTGGGCAATACTAATGCACAACGGTATGTATGGTAACTTTAAGTACCAGATACAGGGAAAGGAAACACCTCTGTACCTGTTGTTGCATATGGCTGATATGTGGGCCAGCCGAGTGACGGAAAAGGAGTGTGAGACGGATGGGGAAGGAGAAGCTTGAATTTCGACTACTTAATAAGGATGAGATAGACTGCCGGATTGCAACGGTATCACAGGGTGGCTTATCACTGCTCCTGTATAAGGATGCCAGGGTGGACCAGAACATCCTTGACGAAACGGTCGGCCCCATGGGGTGGCAGCGGAGGCACTGCCGGGATAATGCAAACTGTATAGTCTCTATCTGGGACACTGATAAAAAACAGTGGATAGAGAAGGAGGATACAGGAACAGAAAGCAATACCGAGAAGGAGAAGGGGCTTGCCTCAGACAGCTTCAAGAGGGCATGTTTCAACTGGGGTATTGGCCGCGAGTTATACACCGCGCCTTTCATCTGGATTGGAAAGGACAACTGTGATATCTGTGAGAACGGAAAGGACCGCAACGGCAAGGCGAAATATAGCTGTTACGACCGATTTTATGTATCACGTATCGGATACGATGACAGCCGCAATATTAATGCGCTGGAAATCAAGAGGCGCAAGAGCAACAAGGTGGTATATAAGCTGGGACAGACTGAGAGTCAGCCGGAGGAACAGGAGTCTAACCTGGTTACGGAGGCACATATTAACACACTGTTTTTTGAGCTACAAAGGACAGGGGTTGGTAAGCCCAGAATCCTTAAAAATTACCAGTTGAATGACATCCATGAAATGAATATAGAACAGTTCCGAGATGCAATGAATGTCCTGAAAAAAAAGCCAGATAAGCCTACCACCCCAGACCCCGAGACAATCCCTCCAGATGACCCTGAGTCAGGTCTACCATGGAATTAAGAGGAACAACGTATGGATTGTAAGGGTATGCTAAAAAGTGTCACAAAGGATTGGATTACTGGAAGGTTCCTGCTTACGTTTGAAGTTGACAGCGACGTAAGCAGCGACATCAACAAGCTGGCTGATAAGATGTTGACACTCGCCGTCAAAGTCTACAGGAAGAAACGCAGCCTGGACGCAAACGCATATTATTGGCAGCTCATTACAAAGCTGGCTGAGGCATCCGGGATAAGCAAAAACCGGGCGCATAATCTCATGCTCCGCCGTTACGGAAAGCTGGAGGAAGTGGACGGCCATCTTATATATGTTGTTGTGCCGGATGATGATGAGGGAGAGAACAAGGCCCTGGAGGCAGAGACATACCACATCAAGCCAACCGGTGAGGTCAAGGTTGCCAGTGACGGAACCCCATTTCGCACATACATCATGTTGCGAGGGTCCAGTACTTACGATACGGATGAAATGAGCAAGCTTATTGATGGTCTGGTATCAGAGTGCCAGGAGATGGGGATAGAGACGCTTCCTCCGCAGGAGCTGGAACGGATGATGGATATATATGACCAGCATTATAAAAAGAGGGTGCGGGATGGCTAAAAAGTTATGGAGTGTATTCACGGATGATATGGACCACTGTTATTTTACTGGCAGCCCCTATGTGGAGCGACACCATATATTTGAGGGCAGGCAGGGATATGGGCCAAAATCGGAAAATAGGGGTTTCATAATCCCACTCCGGTATGACCTGCATCCAAACGGTTCCAAATTCCAGGCATCAGCAGAGAATAAGCAGATAGACAATAAGCTTAAACAGATGGCACAGGAGTATTATGAGGAGCATTACGGCAGCCGTGAAGATTTTAGGCAGGAATTTGGAAAGAGTTATTTATAGCAAGGTATCAAATCCCTTTTGGGATGATACATACAACGGTAATGATTACTGGTCAGATTGCTAATATGTCACGATATACTTTCTGACCCTGGGCCGGGACCTATCAAACCTCCATTACCCGGCCCGAAAGGAGGGATTGAATTGAGGAAACGCACGAAGAATTTTGCAATCATACAATGTGCCGTATATAACACCCTGAAAATTGGGAAGGAAAATGCCATGAGCAGGGATGAGCTTATATTGGCAACAGGCTATACAGATAGACGTATCCGAGAAGCAATAGAAGCGCTGCGCCATATCAGGCCCATTCTGAATCTGGATGATGGTGACGGGTATTATATACCGGATACAACCCCACAGGGCCGCCAGGAAGCAGCTTTATGGCTTTCCAGGCAGGACAGGAGGATACAGAGCATGAAGGATGCCACAACGGGGGCAAGGCGCTTCTTGAATAAAAAGAAAAGTAAAGATGTCCCAGGACAAATAAGCATGTTTGGAGCGGGGGTGATGTAGATGGGAAAATCGCAGCGTGAGAAAGGGAAACGTGGTGAACGTGAACTTGCTAAGCTCCTTAAGGACCATGGATATAGCTGCCGTAGGGGTCAACAGTATTGTGGCTCCAACGGGGATGCGGATGTGGTGGGCCTTCCAGGCATACATATAGAGTGCAAAAGAGTTGAGCGTCTTAACCTTGAGGATGCCATGAGACAGGCTGTAGACGACACTGGGGCGGAGATATTACCGTTTGGTGAGGAAATATACCCAGCTGTGTTTCACCGCCGTAATCGTGGCGCCTGGTTGGTTACAATGCGCCTTGAGGATTGGATAGCATTGTATAAAGAGTGGGAAGCCGGTCGAGACATTGATAGCAGGTGATAGGATGGATGGACATATTAAGCTTTACCGCAAGTTCCTGGACTGGGAATGGTATCAGGACATAAACACGAAGGTTTTATTCATCCATATGCTCCTGAAGGCTAACTGGAAGGATGGAAAATTTATGGGTACAACTGTCCCGCGTGGCTCTTTTGTATCATCCATTAAAAACCTTGCATCCGAAACAGGGCTTACGGAAAGGGAAATTAGGACAGGAATTTCCCATCTAAAAACGACAGGCGAAGTGACAAGCAAAGCGACAAACAAATATAGCGTATTTACAATAACAAACTATGATTTGTACCAGTCTGACGACAGGCAAGACGACACCCAGGCGACAGGCGAGCGACATTCTAACGACAAACGAACGACAACAATAGAAGAAAGAAAGAAGGAAATAAAGAAAGAAGATAATATATATAGTGCATCCGGTGACAGGAAACAGCAGGCATCTGCCTTGTATGAAACCTTGTGGAAGCTGTACCCACACAAGAAGGGGAAGGGACAGGTATCCGATACCCAGAAGCAGAAGCTCCTGAAAGTGGGTGAGGATGAGCTTAAGAGGTGCATTGAAAGATACAAGGATGACCTTAAGCGGGATGCATCCTGGAGGAAGCCGCAGAACGGAAGTACATTTTTTAACAGTGGATATGTGGATTATCTGGATTCTAATTATACAGGAGGTGGAGGCAGTGGACCCGTTACAGGAGATGGTCAGCAGAATACAGGGGGAACGCAAACATATAGCGACGACTACCTTGAAGGAGCCGGAGAAGGATTTACCGGATTTTGATGTCTGCCCCAAATGCCACGGCACTGGCTGGATATACTGGTTTGATGAAGAAGGTCGGGAAAGCGGATACCGATGCGATTGCGGGCTGGTAGAACGACAGATAGCAGACAGAAAGCTTGAATTTGCGAACATACCAGAAGCATTTAAAAACCTGGACATACGCTCCTTCGACCTTGGGGTATACCGGAAGAATGAGAGTCAGAAGATAATCAGAAATACCGGTGCAGCCATTAAATATTATCTGGACAATCTGGAAGGAATGCGGAAGGACGGGATGGGACTGTACTTGTATTCTGGGACCAAGGGGTCAGGCAAGACACGAATGGCCGCAAGCATAGCAAACGAGATGGTCAGAACATACAGGATGCAGGTTAAGTTTGCCGGCTCTATGCAGATTATCAACGAGATTAAGGCCACATGGGATGATAAGGACAGAAGCGAGAGTGACTTGCTAAGAGCGTTATCCACTGTCCAGGTATTAGTGATAGATGATTTCGGAACGGAGCTTCCAAAGGATTGGATAGGAGAACGGTTTTACAGTATCATCAATGGCCGGTACCAGGACAAGCTTATAACGATGTACACCAGCAATCTAAGCCTGGATGACTTGCGATATGATGACAGGATAACCAATAGAATCAAGGAACGTACCTTCCAACTGCCATTCCCAGAAGAATCCGTCAGGGAACTGATAGCAGAGAAGAACCGGAAAGCGCTTATAGAAGGAATGAGAGGGAGATGATTGATTATGGGAAAACCCAGTGCACTGTTTGTAGATAGGACATACGTGGAGCAGCAGTTAGCCACATTAAGGTCTGACATCATTACTGTTCTGGAAGCAAAATTCCGAGTAGTGCAGAACGACCAGGAGCGGATTATACGGCTGCTGGAGGAGCTGGAGGATGGATGCGGTAAGCATAATGCAGATGAGAAACCACAAGTGTCTGAGGCGTATTCCTGGAAGATTGAAATGCGCCGCAGGGTAGACAAGTTGGTAAAGAGCTACCCAGAGCTTTACTCTGACTTTAACAATGTGCTGTCGCGCATTTACAGAAAGATGCGTGATGTATATGGTTTTGTATCGGAGCAGGCCATTAAGGATTATAAATACGCTACAGGGGCAGAACGGGCCTCCTGCCTGGAGGTAATATCAGAGGATGAAAAGCTGAGGTCTATATTTGAGCCTATACTTTTTAATATGGAGGAGGACAGCCACAAGGAGATAGAACGGCGCCGGATGGCAGCCGAGGCGGAGCAGGGTAAGACACGGCAGGAAATCATTCAGCCGCTTATTGAAGCCAGAGGCGACACAACAAACTTTGGATGTGCCACATATAACGTTGTGAAATCCAGGATGAAGAAGCATGGAGTAAAACTGGAGGAGTATGAGGCAGAGTTTAGGAGGAGGACCGGGATTAAGCGTAAAGTATCCAACGGCGAACTGATTGACAACATGCCTGTCCTTAAGCGGGAGTTTGCAAAGGCTGTGGGTGAATTGCTGGTTGAACATCAAAGCATGGTTGCTAAGACACATATTTAGAGGAGGATTGAAGATGAAGTTTGACAAAGAAAGGTTTGAATGGTTGCCGTACGAAAAAAAGATGAGTTTGATAGAACTGGAGTTAAGCCTGGCAACACATAATGCAACAACAAGAGCGGATTTACTCATGCTTCTGGACTGGATATATCGAAGGGTAAAAGCAGATGAAAAAAGGATTGAACATGCGATTGCTCGTTGTTATATGGTTCGGCGCTGTGAAAATCCAGGAATGGAGGAAGGCTTATGTGCCGGATTAAGGACCATTGATGGGGAGGGAGAACCCTGTGAAACCTGTAAAGAATGCCGCTTACAGTACCAATATGATGAAATGCATCAGGAGGCAGAGGGATGATTAAATATGTCTTAATTATATCACAGTACTACCATTCATATGTGCAGGTAATATGTGCGGTAGAAGCAGATATTATTGACAAAGCACGGAAGATGATTGAAGAGTTGGAATCATACAAAAGGTCAGAAGCGGAGGAATCCAAATCCTTCGATTATGGAGACTTGTCAGATAGGTATGCTGATAGAACTGCAAAAGTTTTAGAGAGTGGTGGAAGAATCAATCTGAATGATTCTGGTGATATTTATTTTGAATTTAGCGATTCCATAATGCATCTGGTCAATGAAATTAATTATTACATAGAACAGTCAAGATTGATGGAAAAGGTGAACCGAGGACGTAGGAAGCAAATCAATAGGGATATTGCCACACATCATTCCGAACAGGTTGTTATGGGGATTATTAAAAAGTATTTTCAGCCAGTGTAGTAACCAAATCGTTATTTAGCAAAGGAGTGAATTATGAAATGTGTATTGAAATATCCAGGAGCAAAGAACCGCATTGCTGACTGGATTTGTGAATACATACCCCCACATGAAGTATACCTGGAACCCTACTTTGGCAGTGGGGCGGTGTTTTTTAACAAAACTCCGGCCAGAATCGAAACAGTGAATGACCTGGATGGGAATGTGGTCAACTACTTTAGGGTTATCCGGGAGAGGCCACAGGAGTTGATGACCCAGCTGGAGATGACGCCATATAGTAGGGATGAATATTATGGTTCCCGTGAAAATTTAGATAAGGATACGGATATAGAAAAGGCAAGGAAGTTTGCGGTACGGTGTTGGATGGGCTATGGGGCCAGTAACGCCTATTTCAGTGGATTCAGGAGTAGCCAACAAACCAGAAGCCCTTATACCACAAAAGAATGGAGAAATTTGCCGGAGAGATTATTGGCAGCTGGGGAACGTTTAAAAAATGCTCAGATTGAGAATCTGCCAGCAATAGAACTGATTAGACGGTATGATACGCCGGATGTATTTATGTATGTCGACCCTCCTTACTTACATGGGACACGGAAAAATTATCTTTACCGGTATGAAATGGAAGACAATGAACATATTGAACTGTTGGAACTGCTTGTGGAGCATCCGGGAAAGGTACTGCTATCTGGCTATGACAATGACCTGTATAACCAGATGCTTATAGGATGGAGGAAGGTTAGCAAGAAGACACAGGCAGAGGCTGGGATACCCAGGGTTGAAACTTTGTGGATGAATTATGAGATAGGTCAGGTAGAGTTACCTTTGGGCCTATAAATTATGGTTTGGAGGTGATTTGTATGGCATGTAAGCGTTATGTTGGGGTAGCTTGTGTTAATGGTACATGTCCTCTTTCTGATGCGGATGATGAGCGCGTTCCAAACATTAAGGATTGTGATGATTGTTGGTATAACGATGGCTGTGACGATTGTGCTTTATATGGTACTCCGTATTGCATAGAGCATGCAAAGTTAAGGTTTTAAGGAGAAAGGAATGGCAAAGTGCAGTAAACAAACAGAGGATATGTGTCTATGTAGAGATTGTGCAGTTATAAACTGCGAACGGTATAACTGCCGTGAGTGCGAGACGATCACGCACGAAAGAATCCATGAAGTATTTTTCTGCAACAGTTTCCGCGAGCAGGATAGTAGCAGATAAAATTAACATTTTGACGGAGATGAAAAATGAGAAAAGTAAAATATAAAGCTAATTATGGATACGCTGGTACTGATGTAGAGGATGAGCTGGAATATCCGGACGGGGCGACAGACGAAGAAATAGAAGAGGATATTAAAGAAATTGTCATGCAACGGGTTGACTGGTATTGGGAACCAGTAAATTGATATTTTCCGGGAATACCGGAGGAAGGGAGATAAGATGAAAGTTAAGTTCCAGGTAAGAGAAAAGCTCTATGCAGATGTAACGTTTGAAATAGAATGTGAGAATCCGGAACAGGTGGAGGATGCGCTTGACCAAATTGGCGATTGTGTAGATTCAGATGGTTTAGCATGTGCTTTGTCTAACATTTTTGGATGTGAAAATGTACACGCCGATGGGATCGAAAGCACTGATAATATTTATCCAGCAGACGAGTGTGAGTTTTGGGATTGGCTTAGCGATGATGATTAATCTGTAAAACTGACATATGCACTATTAGGTCTTTACAAAGGAGCGAAGATGAAAGCAGTAATGAAATATCCAGGCAGTAAGTGGAGTATATCAAACTGGATTATTAGTTTCTTTCCGCCACACCACAGTTATCTGGAGCCATTTTTGGGGAGCGGAGCTGTTTTATTTAATAAACCCCGCAGCCATATTGAAACTGTGAATGATTTAGACAGTAATATAGTTAACTTATTTGAATGGATGCGCAAAGACCCAGAACGTCTGGCCAGAGAGATATATTTTACACCATATGCTAGGAAGGTATATGATGACGCATTTGCAACGGTGCCAGCAGATAGCTTTGACAGAGCTGTAAATTTTTACATACGTCTGAACATGGGGCATGGATTTCGGACGAACGGTGAAAAAGTTGGATGGAAGAATGATGTCCAAGGGCGAGAGCGTTCGTACGCTTCGCAGGATTGGTGCAATTTGCCGAAAAAGATTATGCAGGCGGCCGAACGACTTCGTGGAGTACAGATAGAAAATCGGCCAGCTGTGGAACTTATACCAAGATTTAACTATCCGAATGTATTAATTTATGCGGACCCTCCTTACGTTTTAGGTACCAGACATGGGAAACAATATCGGTTCGAGATGGACGACAAGAATCAGAACGATTTGCTTGACACGCTTCTGGCACATAAGGGGCCGGTCCTTCTAAGCGGTTATGATAATAAATTGTACAACGACCGCCTGCAGGGATGGTATAGGGAAGAAACAATTTGTTATTCCCAGGTGTGTAGTAAGAAACGAGAAGTATTGTGGATGAATTTTGAACCAGTGAAGCAGCTTGAGCTATTTAGCAAGAATTTTTGAAAGGATGATATAAAGCAGTGATAGAAAGAATGAGGCTTTAATAATACGAACTAATAAAAATAGGTTAAAAGAAGGTGAAAAAGTGACTTATGAATTACATATGTGGTTAAGAAAAATTATTATGGAGGCTAATAAAAAGTCATGTTCCACATGTAGTCACTATGATGGAAAGTTTGGTGATGATAAGTGTTTTAGTTGTTTGTGCACGGTAAGGGCGGTGGAGTATGAGCGAAGAACAACTTAAGAGGTACTGGCAAGCCTACACAGACGCATGGATGCTAATGAAAAACTGTAAAAAGGTTACGAAGAAACATATAGAAGAAATGCTATGGAAGCATGACATTGGAGTCATGAGACGGCTGTTTTGCCTAGCCGTTTGGCAAGAAATAAAGAGAGTCAGGGCAGGTGGTGATCCATTGTTGGAAAAGGATTACCAGAGGGCATTTACATATACATGGAAACTGTTTAAGCAGTATAGTGAACCCGATGATTCTGATAAATACTGGGATGGTCTTATAGATGGAATAAAAGACTTAGGGAAGGAATTCGGAGAAAGTCAATTCATCAAGAATCTATTAATACATGTCTTATTGGAAGAAATAGAACGTATTTATAGAGAAAAAAATTGATACTGTATGGATGATAAAGACACATGATTTGTCGAAGGAGTGAGGAGATATTATGACACGAGCAGAAAGGCGCCGCGTAGAGCGAGAGAACAGAAAACAGCCTACATATAATCTATCCAGAGACCAATTGCGGGAAATTAAACAAGAGGCTACCCATGACGCGGCAGAGACTGCTTTTCTCATGATGTTGGGTATTCCAGTATTGATGTTTAAGGACCATTTTGGTCAACTGATACGTAGGGAAGTGGACGGAAAGAGCCGGGAACAACGGTTCGTAGATTACTGTATCGAGTTTTATAGGCAGTTTGATAAGGGGTTGTACACACTGGATGATATCCGTTCGGTGTTGAAAGATGAATGTGATATTGAGATTGAAATGTAATAAGCCGGGGGAGTACCCCGGCAATAAAAAACATTATAAAAGAACATATGTACGAAAAAAGAAACCCCGTGTGCTTGGCGGCTGAAGGGCTTCTTCTCTTTGGATAGGATAATCATAACCTATCCTGCACGGAAATACAAGGAAAGGATGGGTGGAAATATATGGCAGAACAGGTAAGTATGGATGATGTTGTCAGGCGTGTGATGGATAATATTGTAGATATCATCGAAGAACAGGAACGACTTAATCAAGTAAAACAGATACTCAACATGTGTTTATCTGGATTTCAGTTTTTTACAGAAGAAACAGCGTTATCTAATGAAATAGATATGTCAGTGGAATACCTTAATGCCTATTTGCTCCAGATGAAGTTAGATGGGTGCACAGATGGTAGTATTAACAACTATAAATGTAATTTAAAAAATATGATGGCACATATAAATAAAAATGTAAAGGAAATTACATATCAAGATTTAAAGGGATACCTTGCATATGGAAAGCTTGTTCGTAAATGGAAAGACAGGACATATAATAGTAAACTTATATCTATTCGTAGTTTCTTCTCTTTTCTGTATACAGAGGACCTGTTACCAAATAATCCAGCTAAGAAATTAAAAGAAACACGGGTGGAATATAAAATAGGTTCGACATTGCAACCAGAACAACGTGAAATGGTAAGATGTGCTTGTGAAAATGAATTTGAGTTGGCATTATGTGATATGTTATATGTAACAGGTATAAGGGTATCTGAGCTATGTGGAATGGATATTACAGATGTGGACTTTCATCGTAAAACTGCTGTGGTTTATGGAAAGGGAAGAAAAGAAAGGCAAGTATGTTTAAATGGACAAGTGGCATTGCATCTTTGGAGATATCTCGACAGCCGTAATGATGATAACCCAGCGTTGTTTGTATCACCACATAGGCCTCAAAGCCGCATAGGGGACCAGACAGTACGAAATATTCTTAATCAAATAAAAGAACGTGATGCGGATTTAGACGGTGTTAGAATTACACCTCATGTTTTCAGGCGTACAGTAGGAACAGATATGATTAATAAGGGTGCTCCAATTGAGATGGTAAAGGAAGTGCTTGGTCATGAAAAAGTTGATACAACACTTAAGTGCTATGCAAAAATTAGCAAAGAAACGGTACGGCAAGCTCATGCCCGTTATGTTGGATAAGTTGAAAATCTGAGCGTAAGGTAAAGAAAATTAATACCCCCGGGGTAAATGATTTGATAGAAATATTATGGGAACAAAAATATTATAATTTTCGTATTTTATGGCTATGGCAAAAGACAAAATATTACCAAAAAATCCTTGCGAAAAATTAGTAAAATAAGTACAATTTTGCTGGAAGCCCTGGAAGCCCTGGAAGCCCTGGAAGCCCTGGAAGCCCTGGAAGCCCATGTAATGCCTATAGCATATCACGGACATAAGTAGAGCGCAAGCAATAAAATATGGCTATGGCGCACCAGAACGAACGTAAACGGATTTAGACGTTGTAACTATTATAATTATCGAACCGAACTTGAAATCTGAATATGGGCTAAATATGAGCTTGTTAACGCGAAAAAAGTCCTCGTATCTGCTACGGCATCGGGCTGAATACCTGGCAAACTGAGAACTAGCGGCGGACTACGTATGTGGCTACTCATGGCTGTGGCTCCTCTCATTTTATTGATTTTGCCAGCAGGAAATACGCCTCCCGTCCGTGTCCCGTCCCACGGCTGATAGGGTGGTGTATAGCCTGCATGCTGGGTGCTATCGCGCAACCGTTAAGCGCCGGATTACGTCACCGGGGCGATACAGGGTTTACAGTGGCCGGCTTGATGCGGAGTGTAGACGGGTACAGCTCTGTAACAAGTACTTGCTCCCACGTGGGGAAAACCCGCTCGCAGGCGTTGCACCTGCTGGACGGCGTGGAACCGCGGCGGAAATACAGAAAACCCGGATTGCTCCAGGTCTGTATTAATTAAAATATGGCGGCAAAAAACTGTTCAGGCGTATATTCTTCCAGCGTTTCGCCGTCGTGGTAGCCGTCTGGAGTTGCAATGATTTTGATAACGTCGGCAGCGTGGTAATCCCTAAAAAAATAATCATTAAAGTTGCAAGGAAGGAAAGCTTTTTTATATTGGTTTATGACAGATTGTGCTTTTTTGCAGGAGAAACGCTCAAAATTAATTGTTACGTCATTTTTTACGACTTTCAAAATACAGTTTTGCTGTTTCATACTTTTCTTTCTGCCCTTCTCCCTGGGCGCGAGGAAGTAAAAAGCCGCCCGGAAATCGAATCCGAGGGAATCCTGACGACCTGAATTATACGGTTGCTTGTGTCTGCTGCCTGCGGGCGTGCTCCGCCTGCCAGAATGCCTCTATCGCGTCAGATACGCGTTTTTCGTGCTCTTCTAGGCAGGCATCGTCAAACACGGTTAAAACCCTAAACCAGAATCCCGCCCCATAGCTATAGCACTTGCAATCAAGACTTTTTTTGCGGCTCATATAGCTCTCAAAGGCCGTCATTTTGTGGCTGGCATCTGGATCGAGGTAAAAATCAAATGTGACTATTAGCCCGGAAACATTAAATCCATCGTTAAAATAATCAGGGTTGCCCCATTTCGCAGGGCGGTATGTAATGCCGTTATCAGTCAACCATTTTTCAATCTGTTTCATCTTTTTTTCTCCTTTTGGTAATCCGTTAGATAGGGATTTTGAATATAGCATATTTCCATGCACTGACTTCTGCACATAATCCCCTTGTACGAGCATTGAAGGCAATCTTCGCTTTCTGATTCTTGCCGGTCTAATATTGCATCTTCCCAATCTCTCATTTTGTACTTTCTCCCCTATCTCCATGGGGGCCGGGATATAAAAACCGCCGTCTGTATTGGTCCAGCTGGCATTCTCTGCGGCGGTTATTTAAATAATTCCAAAAAACCCGTATAATTTGCAACTGGCAATTTACAACCCCGTTTTTTTGCGCCGTCTGGTGTGATAAAATGAAAACCGAATAAATCGGGGGCGGTTGATATGCCATAAAATCCGGCAATTTTTAAAATATCGCTGTATTCGATATTTTCCATCGTGATATTCTCAATTAATCCAACAACAATACTTTTTTCTGTTTCAGCAATTGTAGAAAAACGTCCGTTTAAATTCATTTTGTCCCTTTCTCGCCTACCATCATCAGCGCAGGGCGGCGGTTCCCTGCGGACGCTCCAGCGGTGGGAGCGTTTCGGTTAGTATTCGGATGGAAAAAGCACGGTTACAACATCGTAATCCTGCTTAATCCAGATTTTAACGCCATCAGGCGCAGTGTATGCGCTTAAAGCATAGAGCGGATCGCTTGTATTGGCGGCGGCGTCCTCTTCGGAAATATCGCCCCAATCGCCAGAAAAGTGGCGGTTGAGTGAATTGTTAATAAATCTTTCAAAACCAGTGTTTTTATGCACCTTTTTCGCTATTGCGGCGGTTGCTGTCACTCTAATTTGCATTATATGTACCTCTCTTTCTCTTTTTTGTGAAAAGGCAGCCGGGGCGATGCTCCCCGGTTCGCTAGCCTGCCTGTTATGCTGCTTTCTTCCCAGTCAGAATTTCGGACGGGTCAAAACGGAAAATAAAAGCTTTCCGGAATTTAGAATAGTATCCACCGCGCTCCTGCATAGCTTTGTTTTCGGCAGCGTATGCGGCGCGGTCAAGTGTTTCATTAATCCGTACAAGCCACAATTCGGAACCGTCCCGGGTGTCTTCGCCTTTGGTGATTTTATAGGTGTAGCCGCTTTTATTGTCCGGTAACACTGTATTTTCCGTTTCTGTAGTGTTTTCCTGCGTTGGTGTGGGAACCCTGGTTTTTGCCGGTTTGGTGCTCTTATTTTTGATTCTGGCGGTTTTAGGAACCACTTTAAAGCCTTTGTTCCACTTGCCGATATCGAATGATTCATAAAAATTGCAGTGAAAATAATCAATCATTGAATCAGAATCATCAAAATTGTAAGACTGCATAAATGCAAAAACATCGGAAAGAACCGAAAAGCCGTATTCTGTAAAATATTCCTTGTCGCGTTCTCTTATACTGTGAAGTTGCCAATGCATCTTGTCATCCGCTAGCATCTTTTCTATGTCCATTCCCAGGCCGCGGCCCCCATAGTAGCCCATTTTTTTGTTCTCCAGATGCTCAGCGTATGCTTTGCGACAGGCTGCAAGGTCGAAAATCTGTTCAGGTGCTTCCATGACGGAAATATCAATAGAGGAACCGCCAGAAAAATATTTTGATGTAACTGAAAATTTCCATGTTGGATATTTTTCTTTGCAATAGATTTTGATTGCTTTGGAAATATCGGTGGTGCTCATGCTGGAATTGTAACGACTTCCTTCCCATCCCCATTCGGTGTAGAATCTGCGGCGGGGGCGGTCTGGGGGTTTTGTGGGTTGGGTCTGCGGACGCGCTGGTTCTGTGGCTCTGCGGTGTTGTGGCGGTCTTTCCAGATTGGGAAAAGCGCGTCATATTCGCAGTTGATTTCCTTCATAGTCTCGACATTGCCGCCTGCGTCCGGGTGATTCTTACGGGCCAGGGCCTTAAACTGATTCTTCAAGTCCTCTAAACTGGTTACGTTGTTAAAATAGTTTGTCATGGTATTTTCTCCTCTCATTCTGGCGGTTACTGTTCACGGTCCCGACCGGCGCGGAGCGCGTCCGGGGCGTTACTTCTTCGCCTGTTTTAGGTGTTTTCCTCCGCTCTGCGACTTCCTCCGGGGTTGCGACCGGATACCCGCATTAGAGGGGCGGCAGTGCCGCCTATTGTATTATGGCTGTCTCTTCTTCGTTGGCCGGCTCCGTGTGTCCGTCCGGGTACTCGCGGTATATAACGTCGTTTTCCTTGACTACAAAATAATCAAGTTCTCCCGTTGCTTTGTCTACTACTGCTATGTCTTTCATGTTCTTTCCTTTCTGCCCTCGTGACCTTCCGGGTGGGCGTTGTTATTTCTGCATCTTCCAAACTCTGTAATAAGCGGCATCCATTAAAGCATATCCGCCACAAACCTTGATGACTTTTTCTGTTCCGTTAAAAAATGGATTAGTCGCTCTTTCTTTTTGCGCCTGATATCTGGTTTCAAATATTGTCATGTTTCCATCTCCTCTCGGTGTTTTCTGTTGTTTTGTTATGTCTATATGATACACAAAGATGTACTTTTGCGCAATTGTTAAAATACACAAAGATGTATTGTTGAAATATACAAAATACACAAAGATGTACTAAATGATTGTGTTTGACAATTAGTACACAAAGATGTATAATAAATCATATAAGTTAGGAGGTTGTAGGAGATGCCAGAGCGGAAAAATACCTATGAGGGTAAAATATCATATGATGGATTGTGGAAAACCCTTGAAAGGCGAGGATTAAAAAAGCAGGATTTGAAAGGAAATATATTTAATTTGTCCCCGACACTGGTTAATAGATTGGTAAAAAATGAGAATGTCGCAGTTGATACTATAATGTATTTATGCGACAAATTAGGGTGCCAGCCTTGCGACATCTTAGAGTACAAAAAATAGTACATAAAAACACAAAGATGTACTTGATTATTTATACACAAAGATGTATGATTGAGGTATCAATAAGAGAGGAGATGCCGGAATGCGGATAGAGTACAAAAAGAAAGCCGTGAAATATATTAATTCGGCAGATAGCCAAACAAAGAAGCGGCTAAAAGAAGCGATTGAAAAATTGCCATTTGGAGACATTAAAAGGCTAACAGGACTTGAAAATGAATATCGTTTGCGGGTTGGAGATTTAAGGGTTTTATTTACGGTTGAAAATGATATTATAACAGTAAATGATATAAGACCAAGAGGACAGGCATATAAAAGACTATAGGAGGTGTAGGATATGAGCAGAGAGACGATAAAATGTTTAGTTGACATGATACCGGAAAAAGACATTGAAACGATTTATAAGGTTTTAATCCGGTTTGTGCCGGAAGATGAGCCGACACTGGATGAAATACAGGCGATAGCAGAAGCAAAAGCAGATACATCGCCGACAATACCGCATGAGGCCATAAACTGGGATTAGATTAGAGCCGCTTGTAAAGGCGGCTTTTTCTCCTGTCTGGAGGTGGTGAGATGATGCCAAGAATTAAAGAGGTAAAACCATTAGATAACTATATCTTGTCGGTAGTTTTTGACGACGGAAAAACGGTTTTATATGATGTCAAAGAGGATATGGAGACAATACCGCAATATGGAGATTTAAAGGATATTTATGGCCTATTTAAGCAAGCACAAATGGACCAGAGTCGGACTTGTGTATACTGGACAGATGATATAGATTTACCCAGTGACACAATTTATGAGTATGGAGTAATACAATAATTTTGCAGTTGACAGATATTATAAAATCTGCTAGAGTATAACCAATTGATAATTATATATAGCGTGTATGTGTGCTAGTGTCTCGGATGCCTT
>OGSS01001086.1_pt1 | contig 20261 bp, 17 predicted proteins | sample 1553591 | NCBI WGS metagenome assembly OGSS01 (sample SAMEA2580061, study PRJEB22360) | human gut metagenome | biome: human gut; feature: human-associated habitat; material: faeces | place: Denmark | collected 2008/2010
AGACCAACACGGTGATGACGGCCATGAACCAGCTGTCCAACCATGACCATTCCCGCTTCCTGACCAGGACCAACCAGATGGTAGGCCGTATCCAGACAGCAGGTCCGGAAAAGGCAGGACAGAACATAAAGCCCTGTGTGTTCAGGGAGGCCGTGGTGATTCAGATGACCTGGCCGGGAGCCCCCACCCTTTATTATGGCGATGAGGCCGGAGTCTGCGGTTGGACGGATCCGGACAGCAGGCGTACCTATCCATGGGGAAAAGAGGATCTGGAGCTTATAGAATTCCACCGCTATATGACCGGCATCCACCGCAAGATACCGGCGTTCAGAAAGGGTGCGGTAAAGCCTCTTCTGGCCGGATACCAGAAGATTGCTTATGGGCGTATGTGTGGCAAATATCAGGCCGTGGCGGTCATATCCAACAGCCCGGACAGCCAGACCATGGACATTCCGGTATGGCAGTTAGGCATTACCGACGACATGGTGTTAGGCAGGCCTATCCTGACCACCGAGACAGGGTACAATGCAGGGGTTATGCTCTACCGTATAAAGGACGGGATACTGAAGCTGAACATGCCGCCTTACAGCGCAGCCGTGTTCGTTTCACAGCCTGATGAATTTTATCCGGTGGTGGACTCGCGGTTCGCAGATGATGCGGCGGCAGCCGTGGAGAAGTAGGCGGAAATTTGAATAGGAAAGAGCACCTTCCGGACGCGGAGATATGTTTGCGGGCGGGGAGGTGCTCTTTTTTGATGGTCAGAGGGCTGTTTCTTACCAGAGATTTCCCTTTTCATTAAAGGGAAGCTCCTGGGGCTGGCTGATAATTTCTATCCGGGGATTCTTCAGGGCATCCTCCATCATACTTTCGGATATCCATATTTCGCCAATCTCCAGCGTATTGGGAATCCGCACCATACGGATATGGTTTAAATCCACTTCATTACATGTCTTGATGCAGGCAGCTATGGCAAAATAGTCATTTTTGAGAATCATGGGAAGCCTTACACAGTCAAATACAGTGGAAGTTATAGCGTTGATGTAGCTTGCCTCCAGATTAGCCTTATCTACCAAACGCCGGGTGCAGGTGTCTGCGCAGCCGGCTCCAATCATGATGCCGTGGCTTTTGTCCGACAGGTCCAGAACACATACCTTTTGTATGGTGAAATCGCCGGAAGCATAGGGAGTGGCAAAACGGGAAGAGACATTGGGATCCTGGCCATCGCCGCTGAAATTCTTTCCAATCTCGTCTATTACCAACACCGCAATGTCATCAAAGAGAATCCGCGGCATCAGTGAGCGGGCCAATTCCAGCAGGCCGGGCTCCTTTTCGGGAATTTCCCGGGGTGTCAGCGCCTTTAGCATATATGTGCGGCTGTAGGCGTTCTCCACGATTCCCAGACCGAATAAGATGGGGCAGTTTGCCAGGATGACATGGGCAAACATGGGGACAAGGCGTCCCATGTTCTTGAAGCCTGATTGATGGCACAAGCTGGCACCATACTGCTTGCCCAGGCCAATGGTCATCATTTTCATAAGGCCGCTTTCATAGGTGCCTCTGAAAGCGGTGTGGGGCTTGATTTTATTAATCACGATAATGCCGTCAGCCTCACAGGCGTTCTTATCAATATGAACATCGTGGCCTTCGGGGCTGACTCCAATCCGGACTGTCTCCATGCCGGACTTAATGGGACAGCCAAGATAGCCGGGGGTTATCCCGAATCCTTCCAAAACTTCCAGCTGCCCCTGGGCAGTAGCCCCTCCGTGGCTTCCCATGGCCGGTACCACAAATGGATTGGCCCCGTGTTCTCTGACGATATCCACCACTGTTTTCAGAATCAGCTTATGATTATGTATGCCGCGGCTTCCTGCGGTTATGGCTATATTCATGCCTGGCTTAAGGGCGGCCGCTATCTCCGGGCGTGACAGCTCCCTGCGTATCTCCGGTACAGGGTCTGTGATTTCGGATGAGTCGAATTTCTGCCGCACACGGGCCATTTTTGGTATTTTAACGTTGCCGATTACATTGTATAATGCAGAATCCATGTTTCGTTATCTCCTTTGCCTGGTTATGGAGGAGGGCACAGCGGTTACAGGGCTTTTACAGACCTGCGCACAACCAACTCGGCACTGACTGACAGTGTGATGCCATTATGGTCTTCATTTGAGTTTAAGGAATCGATGATTAAATGGCAGGCCCGCTGCCCCAGTAATCTGGCAGGCATGTCCATGGTGGTAAGAGGCGGGTTGATGAGTCCGGAATAAGGAATATTATCAAATGATATGATGGAAATATCATCGGGTATTCCCAGTCCCTTTTCCTGTAAGCGCTGTATGATTCCATACGCAATCAGGTCATTGACCGCCATAATGGCAGTGTATTCTTTTCTTTTTCCTGCCTCCAGGAATTTGTCTGCCAGCTTATGGCCGGCCTCCATCTCATATAGTCCGGAATCTGCCTCGGATTCATACTGGACTGTCATTACATCATCCTCAGAAAATGAAAGGCCGTTATTTGCCAGAGCCAGTTTGTAACCGTCCAGGGTCATGATGCGTGACTGACGGTTAAACGGGGTACTTAAAAAAGCAATTGACCGGTGCCCCTGTGATATCAGGTACTCGGCGGCAGTGCGCCCGGCTCCCAGCATATCTGTCTTTGCGTTTATGACTTTGTCTGTGTCAGAGTAGTTGGACTCAAATATGCACACCTTCCCTCCTGTGGATACAAAGTGCTCCACTGCCTGGGGAGAGTCGTCAATAGATGAAATCATCAACCCTTTTACCCTGTTTTTTATAAGATTGTTAATCAGATTACGCTCGGTCTCCGGACTTCTCTGTGAGCTGAATACCAATGGAAAATAGTTATTTGCCATAGCCTCTTTCTCAATTCCTATGATGAGCTGTGTGTAGAAGGGGTTTTGGAAAGAGGGGATGATAATGCCTATGGAGGGATTGGTATTTGTTTTCAGCATGCGTCCAAGCAGGTTGGGCTCGTATCCCAGCGTGTTTGCAGCATGCAGCACACGTTCCCTCTTGACAGCACTGACAGGGTAAGTGCTGCCGCTCAAAACACGGGAAACAGTAGAAACAGAAGTACCAGCAGCCTTTGCAACGTCGCCAATGGTAACATTATGGCTGGTATGATTCATACGGTCTATCTCCTTTAAAATCAGAATATGAAAAAGCATATATATTTATGATAATACTTAAGTGATAGAAAAGCAATAGAAAAATAAGAAAATAATAGAAAATTGAAACAACAATAAAATCTAAATAATAGAAAATAAACGTGAAAATGCTGCAAAATAAAGAAGAAAGTAAAAATTTTTATAGAAATATTGACAGAAAACGTTTTCTATAATATAATGAGCTTACAAAACAGAAAACGAATATGAGAAAGCAAAGAGCAAACATGCATCCCGGGATAACTGCGGTGCATATAAACACCACAACCATATTTTATATTTAAAGGAGGACGTGTAATATGAGGAAAAGAACCAAAAGGATGGCAGGCATGGCATTGGCGGTGATGATGGCCATGGGAAGTATGGCGGCCTGCGGCGGGCAGAAGGAAGCACCTGCTCCGGCAGCTCCGGCGGCTGATACGAAGGAGGCAAAACCTGAAGAAAGCAAGGCTGAGGAAACTGCCGGTGAGGCGGCTGCAGGTGAAGCTCTGGAATTGTCCTGGTATGTGGGTGAGCCTGAAAGCCATGCATGGAGCCAGGTTTCCTATGATATTGCAAAGGAGATTGAAGAAAAGACTAATGGCTCTCTTGTCATCAAAGTTTATCCGGGAGCCACGTTAGGTACGCAGGCAGAGGCGCTTGATATGCTGCGTACCGGTTCTCTGGCATTTGAGGTAACGGGTCCGAGTATTCTGGCATCCTTCTGCGACCAGGTCCAGGTTTACTCGCTGCCCTATGCCTTCGATAACGCTAAACAAGCGTATGACTACTTTGCCTCTGAAGGTTCCCAGAAGATGTATAATGAGACAGTCCTTAATGCAAGCGGTGTACGTACATTGGATGTATGGTACTACGGAGACAGGAATCTGACCATCAAAGGCGTGGAGCCCACGAAGCCGGATGATGTGGCAGGCCTTTCCATCCGCTGCATGGACACGCCTATCGCCAAGACCGTGGTGGCTGCCCTGGGGGGTAATCCTGTCCCCATTAATATGAGTGAATTATACCTTTCTCTGCAGACCGGCGTTGTGGTAGGAGAAGAAAACCCTGTTCCCACTGTCATTGCCCAGAAGTTCTATGAAGTACAGGATGCAATTGTGCTGACAAAGCATTCCGTCCATCTTGGCACGGTGGAGGTTTCGGAGCAGATTTGGCAGAGCCTTACAGAAGAACAGCGTCAGGTCATTACAGATGTACTTGCCAAGTACCGTCCTATTATAGAGGAGAGAATCAATAAGGAGACAGAAGAAGGACTGGAATTCCTGAAAGAGCAGGGCATGAAGGTCATTGAGCCGGATATCGAGGCATTTAAGGCCAATGCAGCCAAGGTGGTGGATGAGAACTTTGGAAATGATCCTCAATGGGCCGCGGCCATTAAGGACTTAAATGATTTTAAGGCCAACTGGAAGGAATAATGAAACCTGCTGACAGAGTGAAACAACGGAGGTAAGCATGAAGAAGCTATTGAAGGTATTTAATTCCCTGGAGGAGATCATAGCGGGCTCTTTATTTGGCGTCATGTGTATTACGATCCTGTGCCAGATGTTCTCCCGTATCTTCCTGAAGAAAGCACTGCTGTTTTCGGAGGAAATATCCCGCTTTTGTTATATATGGGTCGTATTCCTGTGTATTTCCCTGGGAGAAAAGAAATTTGAGCATTTCAATGTTGAGGTATTTCTTTCGTTTGTTAAGGGAGTGCCAAACCAGCTCCTCCGGGCACTTACAAGTCTGTTCTGCTTTGGAATTCACCTTTACCTGCTGTACTGGTCCGTTCAGTTCTTCGATTTTCAGAAAGTGGTAAAATCCGCTGCCATGGAGATTCCCATGGCAGTGGTGGCGGCAGGAATGGTCCTGGGCTTTTTCCTGGGATCTATCCGCTGTCTGGTAAATGCGGTAAACAGTGTCCGGAAGATTGGAAATATGAAAGGAAAGGAGGAGTAGGAGTATATGGAGCCGATCAAAGTATTTTTCCTGGTGTTTTTGATTCTGATGGTCATGAGAGCGCCCATGTATCTGTGTCTTTTGGGGTCTTCCCTGCTCTACATTTATCTGACACCCCAGCTGTCCATGATGACGGCCATGAATAAAATGATGAACGCACCTAATTCCTTTACCCTTCTGGCTGTTCCTTTCTTTATCTTTGCCGGGCAGGTTATGAACAACGGAGGTGTCACGGACCGTATATTTGGTTTCGCTAAAAAGATGATTGGCCATTGGAGCGGCGGACTTGCGTATGTAAACGTGCTGTCCAGCCTTATATTTTCCGGTATCAGCGGTTCAGCCCTGGCAGATGTGGGCGGATTGGGAATGATTGAAATTAAAGCCATGAGGGATGAGAATTATGATGATGACCTGACCCTTGGCGTTACAGGCGCCTCCAGTACAGTGGGTCCAATCATTCCTCCCAGCATTCCGTTTGTTATATATGGAGCAATGGCAAATGTGTCAATCGGAGCCCTTTTTATGGCCGGCCTGGGTCCTGGCGTAGTCCTGTGTATCGTCTTATGTATCTACATCTATATCATAGCAAGAAAGAGGAAATATCCCAGACATGCAAAGGCGTCCGGACGTGAAAAATGGAGCGCTTTTCTGGAAGCCCTGCCGGCCCTGATGTTCCCGGCCATCATGCTGGGAGGAATATGGACAGGATGGTTTACTCCTACTGAATCTGCCATGTTCAGCGTGCTGTATGGTACTATCGTATCCTGTTTCGTGTACAGGGAAATGGATATACGGAAGCTTCCCTCTCTGGCAGTGGCCACTGTCCGTCAGGTGGGACCATCCATTGCTGTGGTGGTAGGAGCGTCTCTTTTTGCCTGGGTTATGACGTACGAGCAGATAGACAAGGTGGTAGTGGAGCTGATTCTTTCGGTTACATCGAACCGTTATGTAATCCTGCTGCTGATTAATATTATCCTGTTGATACTGGGGATGTTTATTGAAGTGGTAGCGGCGATTATGATTATGCTGCCCATTCTTACGCCTTTGATGTTGATTGCAAATATCAGCCCTATCCATATGGGCGTGATTCTGGTACTGAACATGATGATTGGACTGCTGACCCCGCCTGTGGGAATGTCCCTGTATATGCTGTCGTCAGCCTCCAAACGTTCCTTTGGAGATGTGGTGAAGATGGTATCTCCGTGGCTTATTCCTCTGTTCATTGCTCTGGCCATGGTGACATACATAGAGCCTATTACCATGTTCCTGCCCGGACTGTTTGGCTATGTATAATATAACAAGCATTATGATAAAGAATTTTATATTTATGGAGGGAAAAAAATGAAAGCAAAAGTTGGCGTTGTTGGAGCCGGAACCTATGGAAGTGTTCTTATTAACGCATACTATGGTGCGCACAGGAGAGGGGAAATTGAATTTGCGGCAATTGCAGATATCAACCCTGATACGCTCAAATCCATGGATGAAAAGTATGGAATCAAAGGATACACGGACTATAGGGAAATGTTTGATAAGGAGGGTCTGGATGCAGTGGCAGTGGTCACGCCGGATTATCTTCATGAGGAGGTGGTTCTGGAGGCGGCTAAAAGGAAGATTCATATTCTTGCCCAGAAACCGCTGTCCACGGATATTGAACAGGGTAAGCGGATGATACAGGCGGCAAAGGAAAATAATGTCATGCTGTATGTGGATTTTCATAAGCGCTTTGACCCGGCTCATATCCAACTGCGAAATGCCATTAAGGAAGGAAAATTGGGAGAAATAGAATATGGTTATGTCTGTATGGAGGACAAAATCCTGGTTCCCTCGGTCTGGTTTAAGAACTGGGCCCAGAACAGTTCGCCGGCCTGGTTCATCGGCATCCATTTCTTTGACCTGATATACTGGCTTCTGGGCGAAAAACCAGTGCGTGTATATGCATCCGGAATCAAGAAAAAACTTACGTCCATGGGCATTGATACATATGATTCCCTCCAGTCTAAGTTTGAGTTTGCAAGCGGGGCCAGCATTACGGTGGATGCATCCTGGATTCTTCCAAACAGCTTTTCATCCATTGTAAACCAGCAGATACGTCTGGTAGGTACAGAAGGGTTCCAGGAAGTGGACAGCCAGGACAGGGGCGTGGTGGCTGCGTATAATGCGGACAGCTACAGCCATGTGGTGAATCCCTATGGGAACATGATGATAGATGACCCGGTTGCTGGACCGGTACCTTCCGGGTATTGTATTGAGTCCATGCTGTTCTTCCTTCAGCTTGTGAATCGGATGAAGGATGGGACTGCCCTCGAGGAACTAAAGGGACTGTATCCCACCGGAGAAGAGGCAATCGTGTCTACCATCATGTGCCAGTATGCACATATGAGTGCTGAAACAGGCAGGATATTAGATATTGAGTATTAATATTTGCAATGAAAAGTATGGATTAAAGGAGAAGGGGTAATTATGAATATTAATATTTCCAGAACTTCAGGTGAGATGGCGCAAAGAGCGGCAGCATTTGCCGCACAGGCAATCAACCGTACCATTGCACAGAACGGAGAGGCCAGGATTCTCCTGTCCACAGGAGAGTCTCAGATAGAGGCAATCAGATATCTGACCGAGATGGAAGTGGAGTGGGACAAGGTTGTTATGTTTCATTTGGATGAATACATTAACCTTAAGGAAACACATAAAGCCAGTTTCCGCAAGTATCTGAAGGAACGCTTCATACAGGTTGTAAATCCCAAGAAGGCGTATCTTGTCAATGGCGAGGGCAATCCAGAGGAAAATATTGCAGTGCTGACAGAAGAACTGAGAAAGGCCCCCATTGATGTTGCTTTAGTGGGAATCGGAGAAAATGCGCATATTGCATTCAATGATCCTCCTGCGGATTTTGAGACAGATAAGGCTTATATCATTGTTAACCTGGACCAGACGTGTAAACAGCAGCAGGTAAATGAAGGATGGTTTGGGTCTTTGGATGAGGTACCTGCACAGGCTATATCCATGACCGTGCCTCAGATACTGAAGAGCCGCACCATAGTCACCATTGTGCCTGGTATACGTAAGAGTGATGCGATGCAGAAGGTGTTGTCAGCAGAAACAGTGACAAACCTGGTACCGGCGACTATCCTGAAAACACATCCTGACTGGAATCTGTTCCTGGATGGTGATTCCGCTTCCAAGGCTATTCCCCAGGTATAAAGAAATAGGAGAAGGCCATGAAGACTGCGATTATCAATGGAAGATTAATAACGCCCCACAGGATAATGGACAAGGCCAGCCTTGTCATGGAAGATGGAGTTATAGCGGGTATTGTCAAAGGAAGAAAGCCGGAGGCAGACTGTTACATTGACGCTTCAGGGGCATATGTCAGTCCGGGATTCATCGATATCCATACCCATGGCGGCGGAGGACATGATTTTATGGATGGCACTCCGGAGGCAATCATAAAAGCATGCAATGCCCATCTGGCTCACGGAACCACTTCAATCTGTCCAACTACCCTGACCTGTACGGATGAGGAACTGCTTACCTTTTTTGAATGTTACCGTGAAGCTAAGAAACAGATGGAGAATGGCCCGGAGCTTCTGGGGATTCATCTGGAGGGGCCTTATTTCTCCCTGGAGCAAAGAGGGGCGCAGGACCCGCAATATATAAAGGTCCCCGCAAGGGATGACTATAAAAAGCTGCTGGATGCGTCGGACGACATTATCCGTATGTCGGCGGCCCCGGAGCTGGAGGGCGCCATGGAGCTGGCCGAAGAGCTGAAGGCCAGGGGGATTCTGGCCTCAATCGGCCATTCAGATGCCACATATGAGCATGTCATAGAGGCGTGGGAAAGGGGATACACCCATGTGACCCATTTGTATTCCGGCATGTCCACCATCCGCAGAATCAACGCGTACCGCCATCTGGGTGTAATAGAAAGCGCTTACCTGATAGACGGAATGACCGTAGAAATCATAGCAGACGGCAAACATCTGCCTCCGGAACTGCTCAGATTTATTGTGAAGATGAAACCCATTGAGGATATCTGCCTTGTGACTGATTCCATGAGGGGGGCAGGCATGGACGATGGTGAGCATGTACTGCTGGGAAGTCTTGCGCACGGGCAGGAATGCATCATTGACGACGGGGTGGCGGTTCTGCCGGACCGAAGCGCGTTTGCGGGAAGCGTCTGCACCGCAGACCGGTGTGTACGCACCATGTATCACCAGGCAGAGGTGCGGCTGGAGGATGCGGTGCGCATGATGACATATAACCCGGCAAAGATTCTTGGTATCCAGGACAGAAAGGGAAGCCTTTCTGTGGGAATGGATGGAGATGTGGTCATATTCGATGATGATATCAGGATTCAGAGCGTATTGGTCAAAGGAAAGAAGGTTGTTGGATAAAACGCAAGGATAAGGTGCAAGGATAAAGTACAAGAAAAAGGCCCTGGAATTTATTTCCAGGGCCTTCTATACATGCGGGTGGCCGGACTTGAACCGGCACGGTATCGCTACCGAGGGATTTTAAGTCCCTTGTGTCTGCCTATTCCACCACACCCGCATAAGTACTCGCAGGTACTTTTTGTACGTGCCACAGCTGAAAACGAGGACCTTTACGCGCACTGCACTGATGTCCTTAAGCTATATTTTAACGGCACGCTAGTGGGCGAAGGTGGATTCGAACCACCGAAGCTATCAGCAGCAGATTTACAGTCTGTCCCCTTTGGCCACTCGGGAATTCGCCCGGATATTGCTTGAATAAGCAGTGTTTATAATACCACAGACTACGGAAAAAATCAAGCATTTTGTGAACATTTATCAGTGGTTTATCTGGGGTTATCCGCTGATATACCGGCCTTTTTCAACAAGTTGTATTCCGGTTCTTTATTTGAAATACTGTCCCTTCAAGCCTAATAAAGAGAAAATTCCCCCCTCGTCTCTGAATGTTATAAACAATACTGTATTATAGTAATGAATTGTTGATTTAGTGATTTCCTTCGATTATAATAATAAAGAATTCTACGATACAACAAGGAGATGCATAATAGAACAGAAAGTGCGGAGATGGGTGGACAGAGAATGGCAAAAGACAAAGCAGCAAATTTCAGATTTAATTTAGTGGGAAAGTATAAGTATAAAAGTGTATTTGTCAGGATACTGCTCTTTCTTCTGCTCTATTCATCGCTGCTTCTGGCAGTACTCTACACATATAATCGTTATATTATGAAAAAAAGCGTGGAACAGAGGTTGGGGCTTAGAACCCTGGCAGTATTGGAAAAAACCCAAGAGGGCATAGACAGGGAGCTTCATAATCTGTCCAATCAAATAATACAGCTGTCAAAGGACGAATATATAAGGGCTGTGATGACGGCGCCTAACATCAAAAACTCAGAACGTAATTATAATATTGTGTACCAGCTTCAGTCTGTGAAACTGGTGAATGATTTGGTAAGCGGGGCTTTTTTATATCTTCCAAGCGATGATACCTTCTACAGCAGTGATGGAGTAGCTGTTAAAGCAGAACAGTATAAGGGAACGGGCCAGATAAATCGGCTTCTGGAATTTTGCAGAGATACAGACGCTGAAGTAGGAGAGCAGCAGTTTGTATCCATAGGAAAGACACAGTACCTGTTGCTGTACGCACCTGCTTTTTATGACAGAATATTGGGTGTACTGGCTTTCCAAATTGACTCAAACTATCTGAATTCCATCATAGAGGGAAAGGGGGATACTGGTAAAGGAAATACCATATGGACCTACGATTCGCAGGGGCACCCGGTGTTTCCGTCTCAAATAGGATATCCGGGAAATCTGACTCCAGATGAAGTGACTCACATGCCCAGCGCTTCTGCCCTGCAGATGGGAGAGGGAGGAGGATACTATAAACTGGTTTCCTCGCAAAACGGCTGGCAGTACATATTAGAGACCGATGAAGATCTTTTTCGCATGGAAGCTTCTGCCATTGACGGCGGCCTTATACTCATTGTACTGGTGCTTGCGGTATTCTGTATCCTGTTTTCTGTCTATCTGGCTAGAAGTGTGTACCTTCCTATCTACAAGCTGATTGGAATTGCAGATCAGGTGACAAAGAGCGGGGATGAAATGACTTCAAAAAACGAGCTGGAACTTCTGGAGAAAAGCGTCAGCTATACTGTGTTGCGCAATCAGGAAATGAAGCATTTTCTGCAGAATATAAAACCGGCCATGATATCTGATACGTTCCGAAATCTTCTTTTGGGGCATGAGGTTGACAGGGAAACGTTGGATACAACGTTTGCAGCTTTGGGAACAGAATTCAGTACAAGGCTTAACTATACGCTGGTAATCATTTCACTGTTGCCGGAGGACAGGGACTTCTCTCTTCTGGAGTGTAATATTCTTCTGCATCGGTTGGAGCAGGAGATTACCAGATATGCAGAGGGGCGTTACATATGCAGTTTTGTTCATATGCTGGAAAACAGCCATATGATAGTTGTTATGGGTTTTCCAAAGTCTGTGTCGGCAAAGCAGATCCTAAGCTGGAAGGAGGAGCAGGAACAGCGGATACAAGATGTATGCAGTGATTATCCGGTACAACTTCTCACAGGAAGTTCCAGGTATATCATGGATATCACAGAGCTTTATAAAAATTTTTCTATGATTTGCCAGGATATAAGGTATAAAATTTACCTTCAGGATCACAGCGAAGAAAAATCCCGCTCTCCGCTTCTGGAGCCGGATGTGCAGTTGATCAGCAACACGTTTTCAACCTTGAAAGATAAGATTGATAATGGTGAGGATGAAGAAGCAAGGAATTTGGTTAAAAAGACAGCCATGGAGCTGATGGGGCATAAAAATACATCTGAGGAGTTGAAGCTGTTTGCGTCTTACTGGTGGGAAACTGTGATGAAGGAATTGATATTGCTCGATATATTTGACAAGGAAGAACTTTACAATCAGAGAACAAAGCTGTTTGCGTCACTGGATGACAGGGAAATGTTCCAGGCGCAGCTGGAGCGCTTTAATAACCATGTGATAGACGGAATCAAAGCCAGCTCCCGAAAATTAAAGCGCAGATATGTGGAGAGAGCCCGCCAGTATATTGAGGAACACTATAGCGAGTCGGATCTTTCCCTATCAGCCATATCTGAATTTTTAGGAATCAGCCAGAGTTATATGAGTACTCAGTTTAAAAAGGAGACCGGTACGAATTTTATAGAGTATCTGAACCGCTACCGCATTGAGAGAAGCAAGCTGCTGCTGCAGATGACAGAAATGACGATTGAAGAAGTGGGATTTAAAACCGGATTCTCCAGCGCGAAGAATTTTATACGGGTTTTTAAAAAATACGAAGATATATCTCCGGGAACGTTTAGGGAACAGTAAAACGTGGGATGGAAAAGGTATTGCCATATGAATGGATGAATGATTCCAGGGCAATGCCTTTTTTATTGAAGACATGCCGAGAGCCCTGCCTCCGCATATGGAGGGCAAGAGACATTTTTTTTGATTTCATACCCATTTTTTATGAAATGGAATAGAGAAGCAAAATTTGAGAACATTATGTGAAAAAAGGGGCATTTATTTTCTTAACGAAATCTTTATATAATGGACCCGTACCATACAAGCCGGCAGTGAAACCTAAAAACAAATATTCTACAGAAGGGGGATACAATCAAATGAAAAAAGCAGTATCTACAATTTTAACGGCAGCTCTTATCAGCAGTATGTTGGCAGGATGCGGTTCATCTTCATCCAACAGCACAGCGGCGGCTCCGGCAGGAAGCGGTGAAAGTCCGAAAGAAACAGTGACAGAGACAGAGGCACCGGCGGGGGATGTGCTGGAATTGAGTCTGGCAGATGCACAGCCGGATGGGTGTGCCTGTAATCTTTCTATGAAAGCAATGGTGGAAGAGATAGGAGAGAAATCCGGCGGCAGTATTAAGGTTACCTACTATCCCAACAGCCAGTTAGGTAATGAAAGAGACCTGGCGGAGGGCGTAATGGCCGGAACAGTGGATATGGCTTGGGTATCCTGTGCAGTCATGCAGAATTTTGATGACAGTTTTGCAATATTTTCGCTTCCTTTTATATTTAAGGATTATGACCATGTACATGCTTACGGAAACAGTGATTTAGGGAGGCAGGTGTTTGGAAAGCTGGAGAATTCAAGCAATATTAAGGTGTTGGGATTGTTTGACCAGGGATTTCGCTGGATTTGGACCACCAATAAGGAGGTGAAGACGCTGAATGATTTATCCGGCCTTAAGATACGGACACCGGAGTCAGATGTATACACCCAGACGTTCACACTGTTGGGAACCAATCCTACGCCTATGGCATTTGGGGATCTGTTTACTGCATTACAGACAGGCGTAGTAGAAGGATATGAAGTAAATCCTGAGTCTACATGGAGCAATGGGACCTATGAGGCTATTAAATATGGCGTGAAAAGTAACCACATTTTTGCAGGGTCTGTTCTTTTTATTTCCCAGAACGCTTATGACCGTCTCAGCGACGACCAGAAGAAGATACTGGAGGAGGCTGCAGCGAATGCAGTTGTATTCAATAATCAAGTGGCTCAGGAAAGCGAAGCCGAGTATGAGAAAAATTTGGTGGAAGCCGGGTTAAACATTAACAGCCTGGATGAGGGCGAACAGGAGAAGTTTGCTGCGGCTGTTCAGCCTTTGTATGAAAAGTATTATGACATGGTAGGCGGTAAGGAGTACGTGGATCAGGTCAGCAGTATGGAATATTAGCTATAATGGGATCCGCTTCCTTCGTACCAATGAAGGAAAGCGGATTCTACATATAAAAGGAGGCTCAAATGAATAAGTTTTTCAAAATATTTGATATGACAGTAAATCTTCTTATGATAGCCTGCTCTGTAGGGTTTGTTGGACTGGCATTTGTGCAAGTGTTCTGCCGGTTTGTATTAAACTCGTCTCTCACCTGGTCGGAGGAGCTTTGCCGGTACCTCTTTGTTGAGATGGTTTTTTTGGGAGCGGGCATATGTGTGCTGGAGAAAAAGCATGCAGCAGTTGATATTGTCATTAAAATACTTCCGAAAAAAGTTCAGAAGTATTATCAGGCTGTTTTGGACGGTGTGGTGGTGGTGACAGGTATGCTGATTACATATTTTGGATTCAAGTTTGCCTGCGGAGCGGTAGGGCAGACCTCACCAGCGCTCAGGCTTCCTTATCAGTATATCTATTCCGGCATTGTCCTGGGTGGTGGCGTTCTGGCTATTGACGGGTTGAGAAACATGTACACTACTCTCACCAACCGTATTACCTATCACAGTTATATTAATCCTGAACTGAATGAGATAAGGGAGGTGGAATAATGCTGAGTATTTTGCTGATTACGTTTCTTGTGCTTCTGTTTTTAGGATGCCCAATAGCGGTGGGAATGTGTTTTTCCAGTTTTGCGGCCTTGTTTGCGGGAAACACTACAGTACCTCTTACCGTTGTGCCCCAGAGAATGTTCGTAACCATTGACTCTTTCAGCATGATGGCAATTCCGTTGTTTATTCTGGCCGGGGAGTTGATGAACAGTGCAGGAATTACCAGAAGGATTGTCAATTTTTGCAGTGCTCTTGTGGGGCATATCAGAGGAGGACTGGCTCATGTGAATATTCTGGCATCCATGCTGTTTGCGGGAATCTCCGGAGCAGCTGCAGCAGACAGCGCATCCCTTGGTTCCATGTTGATTCCGGCCATGATAGAAGACGGCTATGATGCGGACTTTTCCGTGGCTGTAACAGCAACCTCCTCCACCATAGGTCCCATTATTCCTCCAAGTATCATGATGATCATATATGGTTCCATGGCAGGAGTGTCAATTGGAGCACTGTTTATGGGCGGTGTTATACCGGGGATTATGATTGGCATTACCTTAATGGGGGTTGCCTATGTAATATCCTGCAGGAGAGGATATAAAGCGGAGGCTAAGAAATCCCTTCGTGAAATCCTGGTGGCGTTCCGGCAGTCGCTGGTAGCCCTGGTTATGCCTGTGATTGTGCTGGGAGGTATTTTGTTTGGTGTATTTACAACCACAGAGGCAGGATGCATTGCTGTGGTGTATGCATTGATTGCAGGACTTCTGATGAAGGAACTCCATTTAAAGGATCTGTTCCGTATCTTTCTCAGCGCTGCCCTGACTACAGCCAGCACTATGTTTGTTCTGGCATCGGCTCAGGCTTTGGGATGGATACTTGCAAGGGCCCAGTTCCCTCAGATGGTGGTGAATACCTTGCTGGGGGTGTCCGGCAATGGAACCGTCATATTCCTTCTGATTTTGCTGTTCCTGTTTTTTCTGGGATTTTTTATGGACGGCACGGCGGCAATGATTATACTGATTCCTGTATTTCTTCCTGTGATTGCCCAGTATGGTTGGCATCCGGTCCAGTTTGCAGACTGTATTATCATGATGCTTCTGGTGGGAGCTGTGACTCCCCCGGTTGGGGTGTTGCTTTTTATATGCTGCGGAATTGCAAAAATATCCATTGCCCAGGCGGCCAGGGCAGTATGGCCCTTTGTGATGGGAGAGATAGCGGTTATCCTGCTGTGTGTATTTATTCCACAGCTCATAACATTCCTGCCTAATATGCTGTATGGAGTGTGATTTGAATGACGGAGAGAATATGTTTAAAAGGCATTACTTGGAACCATCCCAGAGGATATGAGTCTATTGGGGCAGTCTCAAAGGCATTTTCAAAGAAGTGTGGAAATGTTGAATTTCACTGGGATACCCGTTCTTTAAAGGATTTTGGGGACTACCCGGTAACGCTGCTGGCAGAGGGTTATGATTTAATCATGCTGGACCACCCTCATATCGGCAGCGCAGTAAAAAGCGGCGCTTTAATTCCTCTGGAACAGTGGCTGGATGAGGCGTTTTTAGAGGACCAGGAAAAAAATTCGGTAGGGCGTAGTTTTGAAAGTTATCAGATGAATGGCCACCAGTGGGCGTTGGCGGTAGATGCAGCCGCCCAGACCAGCGCCTACAGGCCAGACCTTATGGGAGGGGTTTTGCTGCCCGGGAATTGGGAGGAGGTTAAAAATCTGGCAAAAGACAGAGGAAGAGCTGGCAGGGTAGGATTTCCTCTATGTCAGACAGATGTGTACTGCAGCTTTCTCTCTATTTGCGCCAATATTCAGGGAGACAGAGTTATCTGCAGGGAATCAGGATTGGAACTCCAGGCTGCGCTCCAGGCAGTGGATTTGCTGAGAGAATTATCGGAGATGGTTTCACCGGTATCTTTGGATATGAACCCCATACAAATGCTGGAGTATATGGCGCTTACCAATGAAGTTTGTTATGTGCCGCTGCTTTTCGGTTATTCCAACTACGCGAGGACCCCTGCCGCCGGGAGAAAACTGATACGTTTTGCCAATATCCCATCATTTACAGAAATTCCCTCTGGATCGCTTTTAGGAGGCGTGGGACTGGCTGTTTCTGCCAGGTGCAGGTATAAGAAAATTGCAGCAGACTTTGTCCGGTTTGCAGCTCAGGATGATATCCAGAGGGGGATTTACTATGAAAATGCAGGCCAGCCCGGTTATCTGGGAGCCTGGACGGACGAAAAGGTCAACAGGGATTGCCATGGTTTCTTTCTTGATACACTTGATACCCTCAGACTGAGCTATCTCCGTCCGAGATATGAAGGATATAACCAGTTTCAGGAGAGGGCGGGACTTATTTTGAAACAGGGACTGAAGGACAGGCAGAAACCGAAGGAGATAGTGGGGCATCTTCAAACATTATATGAAAAATTGGAAAAGCAGAGGTGATAAGTGCATGAACATGCCGTTAGAAGGATTGAGGGTCATAGATCTTTCCCACCATATGGCAGGACCTGTGGCCAGCCAGAGATTAGGAGACATGGGAGCGGACGTGATAAAGGTGGAGCCTTTGGGATATGGTGAATGGACTAGAATACGCCCCATTGGAAATGGCTGGGTAAGCGAGTTTATGAACACATCCTTCATAAGCGCCAATCGCAATAAACGAAGCCTTACCCTGAACTTAAAATCAGATGAAGGGAGATCGGTTCTTTTGAGGATGGTTCAAAAAGCCGACATTTTTATAAGTAACTTCCGTCCGTCCGTTCACAAACGCCTGGGCTTGGATTATGAGACCTTAAAAGCCCAAAATGAAAGACTGGTTTACTGTTCTGTTACCGGTTACGGGCAGGATGGACCTTATAAGGAACGGCCGGGTCAGGATTTGCTGATTCAGGCCCTCTCAGGAGTGGTTTGGAATGCCGGCAGAGATGGAGAACCGCCTATTCCTCTGGGGACTTTTGTTGCAGATGCCATGGCAGGCCAGAATGCAGTTGAAGGGATACTGGCTGCTCTATATTACAGAGAAAAAACAGGGAAAGGACAGATGGTGTCCGTGGATTTGCTGTCCAGCCTTATAGAAGTCCAGACACAGGAATATACTACCTATCTGAATGCAGGACAGCTGCCAAAGCGCACAAAAGAGCTCTTGGCGCATCCTCTGATTAACAGTCCTTATGGAATACACATCACAAAAGACGGCTATCTGGCACTGGCTATGGCTCCTTTTGATAAGCTTGCAAAGGCTTTGGACTGTCCGGAGCTGGCAAGATTTAAAACATGGGAGGACGGACAGCTGTACAGAGATGAGATTTTTCATATGGCAGCAGAAGTACTGAGAACCAGGACCACAGAGGAATGGATACATATATTTCAGGAAAAGGATCTGTGGTGCGGCGAGGTACTGACGTATCCGGAAGTTGTGGAGAATCCCCAGGTGAGGCATATGGAGGTGTTCCGGACTATGGAGAGCGAGGATTACGGCAGGGTGCAGGTGGTGGGTAATCCGATTCGGTTTAGCGAGACGCCGGTTACATACCGTATTGCGCCACCTGTTCTCGGAAAACATAACCATGAGATATTAAAAGAATACGGATATACGGAACAGGAGATAGATATTCTTATAAAAAATAAAGTGATTCAGGATGAAAACCCTGAGACATTCAGAATATAGGGAGGGGAGAGATATAATTATGGAAACTATTACATACGAAAAATGCGGACATGTGGCTACTGTCCACTTTAACAGACCGGAGAAAATGAACGCTATAACGCCGGATATGATGGTGCAGCTCTACCAATGTGTGGAAGAAATCAACGCAGATATGGACATCCGTTCCGTGGTGGTTACTGGGGGAGACAAGGTATTTTGTTCGGGCAGCGATATCAAGAAACTGGTAACATATGACACCCCATGGGATTTCCACAATCGTCAGAAGGATTACCCAACATCCATACGTTTGATTCGGAAACCTGTTATAGCTATGATAAACGGCTATTGTCTGGGCGGTGGCCTGGAGATGGCCATTAGCGCGGATATGCGCTATGCTTCAGAGTCAGCAAGATTTGGAGCCCCTGAGATTAACCATGGCTGGATTGGAGGTGGCGGAGCAAGCCAGATCCTTCCCCGGCTGGTGGGACCCGGACTGGCTGCGGAAATGCTGTTATCGGGAAGGACTTACACAGCCAGGGAGGCTAAAGATATGGGATTGGTAGACCGTCTTTACGGGACACCCCAGGAGCTTGAGACAGCTGCTTACGATATGGCAGGGCTCCTTGCATCTAAGGCGCCTATCGCGGCCCAGGTGATAAAAAAGGCAGTGAGGGTGTCACAGAATATAGGGCTGGATGCCGGACTGGATTATGAGAATGAATTGGTTTACATAACCTTCAGCACTGAGGATAAAGAGGAAGGGCAGAGGGCGTTTATCGAAAAGAGAGAACCAGAATTTAAAGGCCGTTAGCAGGAGGAGAATGACATGAGCCAGTTACTGGAAGGAGTAAAGGTTTTAGATTTTACACAATACAAGGCGGGTCCCATGGGAACCCAGATTTTGGGGGATATGGGTGCTGATGTTATTAAGGTGGAGCGAAGCAATGGAGGAGATCTGGAACGCAGTTTTGCTACGTTCGGAAAGTTTACCCAGAAGGGAGACAGTCCTTTTTTTCTGGCTATGAACCGCAATAAACGGAGCCTGGGGCTTAATATAAAGACTGCGGAGGCAAAGGAGGTCATCTATAAGCTGGCAGAAGAGGCAGATGTAGTCGTACAGAACTTCCGTCCGGGGGTTCTGGATAGACTGGGATACGGGTATGAGGATTTTAAAAGGATAAATCCCAACATCATCTATTGTTCCAATAGCGGTTATGGCCTGACAGGCCCTTATGTGGACAGACCGGGGCAGGACCTGCTGGCCCAGTCTATGTCCGGACTGGTGATGATGAACGGAAAGGAGGATTCGCCCACGGCAGTGGCAACCTCAGTGGCTGATGCAGCCACTGCCTTGTATCTTTGTATTGCCATATTGGGAGCCCTTTACCACAAAAAGGTGACAGGGGAGGGACAGGCGATAGATGTGGATTTGCTCAGCAGTACCATAGCATTTCAGCAGGAAGAAATCTGCGCTTATATGAATTTGAATCCAAGACCGGAGTTCAGAAGAAGCAGGACAGGGCTGGCAGCACCATGGAATGGAGCGCCTTATGGTATTTACCAGACATCAGATGAAAAATATATCGCTCTGGGAGTGGTTCCTATGGGTAAACTGTCAAAGCTTTTGAATGTACCGGAGCTATCCAGGTTTACAGATTTGGAAGATGCATTTAACAATCGGGATGATATACGGCTTGTGGTGGAAGAAAAGATACGGCAGAACACACAGGATTATTGGGTGGAATACATGCTTTCCTATGATGTATGGTGTGCCCCGGTGAATACATTTGAGGAAATGCTCCGGGATCCCCAGGTCATCCATAACCAGAATATACGTAAGATGCAGCATCCGTCCCTGGGGGAAATCGGTGTGGTTGCCACCCCAATCAGATACACAAAAACACCGGTTCAGTATGATACGGCTCCGCCCCTGACAGGCCAGCATTCGATGGAGATACTGAGAGAACTGGGATATGAGGAAGAAGAAGCAGAATACATATTAAGCAGACAGTAAGCCTGGGAAAAGGGAAGCGCATCAAGGCCTCAACCCCCCAAACCCAGGCAGATTCCGCATCACCCCAAACACAAGCAGCACTCCAATCATAACATAGAGAATACAGGCCTGAACCCGTGTAAGGCGTGTGCTTCCGGTCCTTACATACCGCACGGCC
>OGSS01001098.1_pt1 | contig 20062 bp, 14 predicted proteins | sample 1553591 | NCBI WGS metagenome assembly OGSS01 (sample SAMEA2580061, study PRJEB22360) | human gut metagenome | biome: human gut; feature: human-associated habitat; material: faeces | place: Denmark | collected 2008/2010
TGGTATTCTTTTTTATGCATGGAAAACGAAAAACCTTACAGTAGGTTCTGTGGTTGCACTAATTGCACTGATTGAAAATGCTTATACACCAATTGCCATTTTTAATGTACTTTATGTCCAATATAAATTGGACAAGGCGTCGTATAAGAGATTTGAGGAATTTTTAGGCTTAAAAGACGATGTTCAATTAAGAAACGGTAACGCAATAAATACAAATGTTGGAAAAATTGCAATAAGAAATTTATCATTCCAATATGAGGAACGAAAAATTATTGATGGCTTGAGCCTGTCAATACAAAAGGGAGAAAAAATAGCTTTTGTAGGAGAAAGTGGTTCTGGAAAATCGACCTTGATTAAGATTTTATTAGGGTTGCTAAAATATAATCAGGGAGAAGTTCGCTTAGGAGACATGGAGTTAAAAGAAATTTGTCTTAATAATCTGTATGATAGAGTTAGCTATCTATCACAGGATGCCCCTGTTTTTGACGGAACAATAAAAGAAAATCTGGTATTTGAGAAACAAGTGTCAGTAGAACAAATGCTAGGGGTATTGAGTGAAGTGCAACTATCTCATTTAGTTGAAAATCTTGCGGAAGGTTTAAATACTGAAATTGGTGAGAAAGGTACTTGTTTATCGGGTGGAGAAAAACAAAGACTTGCATTAGCTCGCTTGTGGTTTGAAGACTCCGAACTTGTCATTTTGGATGAAGCAACATCTGCAATGGATAATTTAACAGAAGAAAATGTAATGAAATCAGTTATGCAAAAAATGAAAGATAAAACTGTCATTGCCATTGCACATAGATTAAATTCCATTGCAGGTTTTGACAGAATTATTCTCTTTAAAGAAGGGAGGATTGTTGGACAAGGTACTTTTGAAGAACTACTACATACAGATTCTTATTTTATGGACTTGTATAATGCGAATGTGAAATAATTGTTTTTTAGGTCGAAACTTGTAAAAATACAAAGGGGCTGTTGCTCTTGCACTTTTTTAATTGTTAGAGTAGCAGTCCCTTAGTGTAAGTTTCATGTATGTTTACCTAAGACAGATTCAGGTATACGCACTATTCCCATGACAAATGAAGTAAAATCGGCTTTTCAGAGACAGAGACAGGTTAATTTTATGATGGGAATTGACAGAAATATTACAGTGGAAGGATATGACGGATTTATATTTACGGCAAAGACTGGAAGACCATTACAGCCGTCAGCAGTTAACAATATTTTGTATAATATTGTAAAAGCATATAATAAGGATGAATTGAAGAAAGCGAAAAAAGAACACCGTAAGGCAGAACTGCTTCCAAAGTTTTCAGCCCATGTTTTAAGACACACAGCCTGTACAAGAATGGCTGAAAAGGGAATGGATATAAAGGTGCTTCAATATTTGATGGGACATTCTTCCATTGATATTACAATGCAGGTGTATAACCACATTACGGATATGTCACGTGTTAAAAATGAAGTTGTGAAGATGGATGAAGCAGTAAACGCATGAAAAAAAATAAAAATTGGTGTCAAATTGGTGTCAAACAGCAAAAATGACAGATTTTCAAAAAATTAAATGCACGCAACCCCAGTAAAATCAAGGGTTGCAAAAATTAAATAAAAAAATTAGCACTCACCTATTGACAGTGCTAACAACATGTGATATAACACAATTAAGCCTTGGGTGTTACATAACAAATAGAACAATAAATCAGCAATCATAAAAACAAAAATCCTGCATGAATCGAAGAAGAAAAAGGCTGGCAGGAATGGTTTCAAAGTGATTGTATACAATAGAGAATGAGAAAAAGGAGGCAGAAACTATGAACATTAACAAGTTTACACAGAAGTCCATTGAAGCGGTGAACCAGTGTGAAAAGATTGCTTACGATTATGGCAATCAGGAAATTGACCAGGAACATTTTCTTTACAGCTTAATGACAATAGACGATAGTCTGATTGCAAACCTGATTGAAAAAATGCAGATTAATAAAGAAGCATTTATTTCCAATATTGAAACACTGCTTTCACAAAAAACAAAAGTATCCGGAAACGTACAGCTTTACGTGAGCAATGACTTAAACAAAGTATTAATCAATGCCGAAGACGAAGCAAAGCGCATGGGAGATGCGTATGTATCTGTTGAACATCTGATGCTGGCAATGATTGCATCACCCAATAAGCAGATTAAGCAGCTCTTTAAGACCTACGGTATTACAAGAGATTCGTTCCTTTCCGTACTGGCAACGGTCCGTGGTAATCAGTCCGTAACAAGTGATAACCCGGAAGCAACGTATGACACACTGGCAAAATACGGACAGGATTTAGTTGAAAAGGCAAAGTCCGGCAAGTTAGACCCGGTTATCGGCAGGGATAATGAAATCCGTAATGTTATCCGGATTCTTTCAAGAAAAACAAAAAACAATCCGGTGCTGATTGGTGAACCTGGTGTTGGTAAAACAGCCGTTGTTGAAGGTCTGGCAGAACGGATTGTCCGTGGCGATGTACCGGAGGGCTTAAAGGATAAGAAAATCTTTGCACTGGATATGGGCGCACTGGTAGCCGGTGCGAAGTACCGTGGCGAATTTGAGGAACGTTTGAAAGCGGTACTCGATGAAGTGAAGAAAAGTGAAGGGCAGATTATTCTGTTTATCGATGAAATTCATACAATTGTCGGAGCCGGTAAGACAGAAGGATCTATGGATGCAGGCAATATGTTAAAGCCAATGCTTGCGCGTGGTGAACTCCACTGTATCGGTGCAACAACACTGGATGAACACCGTCAGTACATTGAAAAAGATGCGGCACTGGAAAGACGGTTCCAGCCGGTTATGGTTGATGAACCGACCGTTGAAGATACCATTTCTATCTTACGTGGTTTAAAAGACCGTTATGAAGTATATCACGGTGTAAAAATTACAGACGGCGCCCTGGTATCTGCGGCAACCCTTTCAGACCGTTACATTTCCGACAGATTCCTGCCGGATAAAGCAATCGACCTTGTCGATGAAGCCTGCGCAATGATTAAGACCGAACTGGATTCTATGCCGGCTGAGCTTGATGAATTACAGCGTAAGGTCATGCAGTTAGAAATTGAAGAAGCTGCATTGAAGAAAGAAACCGACAATCTCAGTAAGGAACGTCTGGAAGCCTTGCAGAAGGAATTATCGGAAATGCGTTCTGAATTTAAACAGCAGAAGGCAAAGTGGGACAATGAAAAGTCCAGTGTTGACCAGATTAGTAAGATCAAAGAAGAGTTAGAACAGGTCAACCATGAGATTGACGAAGCCAAGAGAAATTACGATTTGGAAAAGGCGGCACAGTTACAGTACGGCAGACTGCCGGAGGTTCAGAAACGTCTGGAAGAGGCTGAAAAGAAGGTACAGAATAAAAATCTGGATTTGGTACATGAGAGTGTTACCGAAGAAGAAATTGCAAAGATTATTTCCAGATGGACAGGAATCCCGGTTGCCAAGTTAAGCGAATCTGAACGGGAAAAGACACTGAATCTGGACACACTTCTGCATAAGAGAGTTGTTGGACAGGACGAGGCTGTTACGAAAGTAACAGAGGCAATTATCCGTTCAAAGGCAGGCATTAAAGACCCGACTAAACCGATTGGTTCATTCCTGTTCTTAGGACCTACCGGTGTCGGTAAGACAGAGCTTGCAAAAACACTGGCAGAGAGCCTGTTTGATGATGAAAGCAATATTGTCCGTCTTGATATGTCAGAGTACATGGAGAAATATTCCGTTTCGAGATTAATCGGAGCGCCTCCGGGATATGTCGGATATGATGAGGGCGGTCAGCTTACCGAGGCAGTCAGAAGAAAACCGTATTCTGTTGTTCTTTTTGATGAAATTGAAAAGGCGCACCCGGATGTATTCAATGTATTGTTACAGGTGCTTGATGACGGACGAATCACCGATTCGCAGGGCAGAACGGTAGACTTTAAGAATACAATTATTATTATGACAAGCAATATCGGCTCAACCTATCTGCTGGACGGTATTGATGAAAACGGCGGCATTAAGCAGGAAACAGAAGAACTCGTTATGAACGATTTGCGCGGACATTTCAGACCGGAATTTTTAAACCGTCTGGACGAGATTATTTTGTTCAAGCCGCTCACAAAAGACAATATCGGCAATATCATCCATCTGCTGATTCAGGACGTCAACAGACGTCTGGCAGACAAGGAATTGCAGGTACGTCTGACAGATGCGGCAGAAAGCTATATTACAGAACACGGCTTCGACCCGATGTACGGCGCAAGACCGTTAAAGCGTTACGTTCAAAAGACGGTGGAAACACTGGCGGCAAAGTTAATCTTAAAGGGTGACATTAATACAGGTGATGACATTGTGATTGACGTTGTAAACGGTGAACTTACGGCAAAAGCCGAGGGCAGAAAAGCCATTGAAGCAAAATAAAACCGTAGTAAATGCGTAGTGCAGTAAAGCACAGTAGATAATAAAAAAATAAAGAAAAACGGGTGGTACTGTTATATTTCAGTGCCACCCGCTTTTTACGTGTACCAAACATCAGATAAACTGATTGCGTGTAGTATCGTATTCGTAATCAATTCCTTTTAAAGTCTGTACGATTTCCGTTTCATCTACCATAAAGGCTTTGCAGAATTCTGAAAGATTCGGATAAAAGTCGCGAAGCTGTGTATTTGTAAATGAAAGCAGCATAACGGGATCTTTTGGTAACTGAGCCATAGTCATACAATCTCCTTTTGATACAAAACTGCTTTGAAAGCAGTCTGTGAATTTCTGTTGCCTAGCATACCGCAAAAATCAATCATTTTCAAGATAAATATTCACTTGTCTTTTGACTTTGTGGTATACTGACGGTAAATAGGCGAATAGATAAATGTGAATGGAGAGCGATATGATTATTTTAAAAGCGGAAGGCACACTTGCGGCAGTCTTTCATAAAACAATAAAAGTCATGGAACAGAATACCTGCTCCGATAAAAATGATCAGGAACACCCCAATGGGCAAAAGTGCTATAGGATTCCCCCGCTTTTGCTCCTTCATGTAAAAACCTCCGCATTTGCAATTAATAATAACACGCTGATTCTGCCCGGTACATTAAAATCGTTGTTTTTCAGTTTTGATAATAAAAAAGTGCTTGGAAATGTCATAGAAGAACCCATTAAAGAAGAACCACGGTTAATGCTTGGAAATGCCCTGCTTGAAAATACCATTAATTTAGTTCTTTACATATTTGGTAAGTGGGGGAAAATTAAAGGGCTAACCGTTGAAAAGGATTACAGACAGTTAGAACAACAGATGAATGACATCCTGCGGGAAGTAGAAGTACAGGCATCCTTAGATGCCACGCAGTGCCGTTTCTATCATGAGGGAATACGCATTACCTATGAAGAAGTGATTGAGCGGATTTTAGAATACATGAAGCCGGATTATCTAAATGAGGAGGAAGAAGAACAAGACGATACGGAGATTCACGATGTTTCCGACTGGGAGAAAAAGTATCAGCTCGGATTGTGGCATAAAATTGTCTGGAAATCCTACGAAACCGGTATTAGCAAAAAGAAGTTATCCGCCAAAGAGCGGGCGGCAGGGCGAATTGGAAATGACTTTTACATCACGGGCTATCAGTGCCCGGAATGTAAAAAGCCAATGTACATGGTGGTTTATCCGAAAAATAAAGAGTTTCATATCGACACGGACGAGGGCAGGGTTATTCTTGCAAGGGCATATACCTGTATGGCCTGTCATCGTTTTTATACGCCAAAGCCCTACAAACTGCTGATGGAAGGCAGTATTTATATGATGGATTTTGAGGACGATAACACGGCGTATGAGGATTATCAGGAACTGCTCGGCGCAGACGGACAGCGTATATCCAACAGCCGGTTTAACCGTTATGAGAGCAGTGCGCCACAGTCCGATTTTGAAAATGAAGCGGATGACCGTCTGGAAGAACTTTATAACAATATGCCTGAAATGTCTGTAGAAGAAATTTTTGATATTGCCGACATGCTGGATTCGGAATTCTATCCGCAGTCCCGGCGGGAAGCAATTGAAGAACAGGTAGACAAAGCGGCGGCAGATAAAGGCATGGACCGTAACGTTCCGCCGAAAAACTGGCAGAAGCACCGGGAAAAAGTGCAGAAAGAAAAACAAAAGAACGAAAAGGCACAAAAGGAAAAAGAGCGGTCAGAATCTGCGCAGGGACGGTCTGATGAGAAAGAACCGTCAGCAAGATACAGTACGCAGAATCCGCAGGAACAGTGGGATGGCGGACAAGTCAAAGACAGGACATTTACGGACAGTCAGACTGCGCCGCAAGACGGAACGAACCGACCGGACAGAGCAGCAGACGATTACGTGATATCACAGGACAAAGCTGCACCGTCTACAGCCGACATCCGGACACAAAAGCAGGGTACACATGTACAGCTACAGACCGGCGGGGCAGACACACCACAGTCACGCAGAACTTCCGAAGAAGAAATTGCGGCTTCCCAGAAGGAAGTGTTGTCTATCGCACTGGCAGCAAAAAACAAAAGCTATGCGGAATTAAAAAAGGCCTATCATACGATTCTTGAAAAAGACTGTCCGCAGTCGGTCAAAAATAGTGTGGCAGAAAATGTCAAAGACTGGATGCAGAAGCGCGGTGAGAAAGAACTGCAGGTGTTGGCAGAGCATTTTCCACAGCAGTATCAAAAGAAAGTCTATCAGCAGTTTCGTCAAAAATTTGAGGAATATAACGATATTGATAATACAAAATATATGAAGCAGCTTGAGGAAAAGCGTGATATGGCAGAGCAGAGCGCGTTGAAAGCATTTGTCAACCAGCAGAAAATCCGCCCGGGGGATAGAAAAAAGCTGTTGTCACTGGCAGAAGCAATCCGTCCTATGGAATATGAAGAAAAGAATAAACAAATCATCATTGACCAGCTAAAAGACCGCGTAAAAGATATTGACAGGAAAGCAATCGAACAAATCTGTCCGGACATTTTTGAGATGTCCTTTGACGAGGGGAAAGAAGCCTATCAAAGAATTGCGACAGGAGATTTTCTGCCGGAGCTAAAGATGGATATGTTAGGCAGAATCCGCAAGCGGCTTGAAGCCATGAAAAAGGATGAATGCAGAAGTCTTGTCAATAAAATGATTCGCGATACCGGTATTTCGGAGCAGACCATGGAAGGCTTTTATCCGTATGATATCCGCCGCATGAGCAATGAAGCCTGTGAAGATATCGATGCCATTATTGCGAATAATGCACTCAATACCTATGCGGGAGGAGAAGCATTTGAGTATCCGCTTCTGATATTTGATTCAACAAAAGGTGAAAACGGTAAAAAAGGCTTTGTGCTGACACCGGATCATGTCTACTACAACGGCAGTATGATGGCGGGAACGGTAAAGGTGCGTAATATCAAGGAATTTTACGCAGAGAGCGGATTGTTCCACAAGGGCATTTATATCCGTACCATGAATAACGGAGAAATGAAAATTACCGGAAACTACAAGGCAGATAAAGAAAAAATGGAACATTTTCTTGCTAAATTAAACCGCTTTATCCAGTATTTGCAGGAAAAGCCGGAGTCCCGCAGCGTGGAATACCTTGCCGAAGAAAAGCATCCGGTAAAATGCTGTTACCGCTGCGGTTATGTCTATGAGGGCGGCAATATCTGCCCGAAATGCGGCAGCCGCAATAACGACTAAAAGGAGTATACAAATGTCAGTAAAAATATATACAATGACCCACAAAAAATTCGATGTGCCAAACGACCCGATGTATGTTCCGTTACAGGTCGGCGCACAAGGAAAAGAACCGCTCGGCTATGTGAGGGATAACACCGGGGAAAATATTTCCGCGTTAAATTGTTATTACAGCGAATTGACCGGGGTATACTGGATATGGAAAAACGATACTGAATCGGATATTGTCGGTGTCTGCCATTACAGACGGTATCTGTTAAATGAAAAAGGTGTGATGTTCCGTAAAGAGGAGATTGAAAAACTGCTTTCCGAATATGACTGTCTGACCAGCCGCCTGCTGACACTGGATTTTTCATATCATTACGGATTTTCCGACAATCACAATGTGCGGGATTTGGACGTGACAGGTGAAGTTATCCGTGAAAAATATCCGGAGGATTATCCGCTGTTTGAAAAGCTTGTCCATGAAAATCACACGTATTTTGGCAACATCTGCGTGATGAAAAAGCCGCTCTTTGATGCGTACTGTGCATGGCTGTTTGACATTTTTGCCGAGGTGCGAAAACGGATTGACATTGATTCCTATGACAGCTATCACAAGCGGGTATTTGGTTTTATTTCGGAATTTCTGCTTTATGTGTGGGTGACAAAACACAACCTGCGCGCATATGAGTGTATGGTGGGCATGATTGGCGAAAAGGCAGAAACAAAAGAAATGAAACAGCGGCTTGCGGATTATTTTGCGGAAAAAGATATTGTGGGTGCAAAGCAGTATTTTATGGAAATGTATACGAAACGACCGGACGTTTTAATGGAAGCATCGGACATTACGGGTGATTTGCGGATTTGTATGCAGATAATTGCAACCGCGGAACGGGAGCTTGCCACAACCGGCACAAGCATTTTAGACAGAAGCTGCACATTTGAAGATTATATGCACCTGTTTAAAACATTAAACGGCATTGTCAGAAGGTACTGCGCAGGCAGACAGACCACAAAGGATAAGGAAATGCTTGCAAAACTGCACTTATCGGAAGAAGCCGTCTATGTTTCCGTGCTTGCGTTTTGCAGGGAAAAAGAAAAAACAGCAGAAATTCTAAATCAGATAAACATGGACATTTAGAGTGTAATGTGCTAATTTTAAGATAGAAATGCGTAATACAGGCTGCGTATTGCGGCAGAAATGGAGGGAAGTATGTCAGTTCAGGATTATATGAGTGCATCTAAAATCGGAAAAAGAGCATATCATGCCTGTGTCAACAAAGGCAGGTATCCATATCTTCCGGTATTGGAAAATATTGTAGATGAATCAGACATTGAGGCAGAGGTCAGTCTGGGAATCGACCAGATTCCGCTGCGGCTGGTTGTGGGAACGTGTAATGCGGGACGGACCAATGCCTTTGCAGATAATTTTATGCCGATTCTGGATTGGGGAACGGAATTTTCAGCAAAATGGGCGAGCTTAAGTGACAGCCAGAAAAACGAAGGCATCCGCGACCCCATTAAGGTCTATGAGTATATGAACAAGTTTTATGTACTGGAAGGCAATAAAAGAGTCAGCGTTTTAAAGTATTTTAAAGCTGTGACAGTCAATGCCGAAGTAATCCGAAAAGTGCCGAAGTATTCGGAAGACCCGGATGTTAAGATTTATTATGAGTTTATGGAATTTTATAAATGTACGAAGCTTAATGATATTTATTTCAGCAACGTCGGCAGTTTTCCGACCCTGATGAAGCTGGTCGGCATCAAAAAGGGGGAAAACATGGATGAAGATGCGAAAAAGGATTTTGTATCCTGTTTTCTGTCTTTTAAAAACGCATATGATGCCAGAGGAGGCGAACGGTTTGATTATCCGGCGGGCGATGCATTTTTACGCTTTATCCATATTCACGGTTATGAGCATGTAAAGGATATGCTGCCGTCGGAAATGGCAAAAAATGTGGCAAAGACGTGGGCAGAGTTTGAACTGCTTTCTGAAAACAATGCCGTTGAGCTTCGTATGGATCCGACTTTAAACGAACCGAAAAAGAATATTTTAAGTTATCTGCTGCCAAAACCGGGAAATGGAAACAGAAAGCTAAAGGTCGGTTTCATTTACGAAAATACACCGCAGGATTCGGACTGGTGCTATACGCATGAGCTTGGCCGGCAGTATATTGACGATACATTTGGCGATCAGATTGAAACATTAAGCATTACGAATGTCAAGCCGGATAAAGATGATGTGGCTGCCATTGAAATGATGGTTAAAAATAAGGCAGATTTAGTTTTTGTGACATCACCGTCCATGATTATGGCCTCTTTAAAAGAAGCGATTGCGCATCCGGAGGTCAAGATATTGAACTGTTCGCTGAACACGTCACACAAATATATCCGTACCTACTATGCGAGAATGTATGAAGCAAAGTTTTTGACGGGACTCATTGCAGGTGCGTTGACTGATAATGATAAAATCGGTTATGTAGCAGGGTATCCTGTGTACGGTGTGACGGCAAATATCAATGCTTTTGCGCTTGGGGCAAAATTTGTTAATCCACGGGCAAAGATTTATCTTGAATGGTCCTCTGTAAAGAATAGCAATCCGGCGGAAGCTTTTAAAAGAGAGGGTATCCGTTATGTATCGGATCAGGATATGATTACGCCGACCAGTACGGCACGCAGGTTTGGATTGTACAGCATAGATGATGAAACAACCCAGCATATCGCGATGCCGATGTGGCACTGGGGTGCATTTTATGAAAAACTGATTCAGAGTATTTTAAGCGGCTCATGGAACAGGGAACAGGATGCAGATAATGTAAAAGCGCTTAATTACTGGTGGGGACTGTCTGCAGATGTGGTTGACCTGATTATGTCAACGAAGCTTCCGGTAGAAACACAGCGGATGGTTACAACCTTTAAAGAGATGATTTCAAAAGATTTATTTGAACCTTTTGCGGACGAATTAAAAGATCAGAAAGGTAAGGTACGTAATCAGAAGGGCAGGGATCTGACACCGGAACAGATTATTACCATGGACTGGCTGCTGGATAATGTGATTGGTAAAATACCGGAACTGGAGGAACTTGAAGAAGGCTGTGAGCCGATTGTAAAGGCACAGGGCATTATTCACCACGGATTATAAATGTAGAAAGTAGGAAGGCGGCAAAAAGAAGCTGCCACAATGAGAAAATATGAAGATACTGATATTAGCAGATGTGGAGTCAAAATACTTATGGGATTATTTTGACAAAAGTAAATTAGAAGGCGTTGATTTAATCCTGTCCTGCGGTGATTTAAATCCGCAGTATCTGTCTTTTCTGGCATCCTTTACGCAGTCACCGGTGCTTTACGTCAGAGGAAATCATGATGACTGCTATGAACAGACACCGCCGGAGGGCTGTATCTGCATTGAGGATAAGATTTATACGTATAAGGGGCTGCGGATTATGGGACTTGGCGGTTCAATCCGTTATAAAAAAGGTATCAACCAGTATACACAACGACAGATGCAGCATCGTGTCAGCCGTATGTGGCTCCAGTTAAAATGTAAAAAAGGCTTTGATATTTTGCTGACCCATTCGCCTGCTGCGGGCATTAATGACGGCTTTGACAGGGTACATCAGGGATTTACGGTATTTAACGAACTGCTTGACACGTATCACCCGGCTTATTTTATTCACGGTCACATACATAAGAATTATCAGGCAAACTTCGTGCGGGAGCAGCAGTACAACGAAACAACGATTATTAACGGATATGAACGTTATATTATTGATGTTTAATAACAAAATAAAGTAATTTTGCAAAAAGTGTTGCATTCTGTAAGTTACTGTGATAATATCCTTTCAGAACAAAAAGACAAATGTCCGCCGTACAAAGACAAAAGCGGAAATTTGTTCTTGAAAAAAGAAAAGGGAGAAAGAACATGAGTGAGAAGTTAAGAGTTGGTATCCTTGGCGGTACAGGTATGGTAGGACAGAGATTTATTACACTGCTTGAAAATCATCCTTGGTTTGAGGTTGTATTGGTTGCAGCGAGCGGCCGTTCCGCAGGAAAGCTTTACGAAGAAGCTGTAGACGGACGATGGAAGATGACAGCACCGATGCCTGAATTCGTTAAGAAGATGACTGTTTATGATATGGATAAGGATTTCGATGAAATCGTATCAAAGGTAGATTTCGTATTCTGTGCAGTAAACATGCCAAAGGATGAAATCAAGGTATTAGAAGAAAAATATGCAAAGGCAGAAGTGCCGGTTGTATCTAACAACAGCGCAAACCGCTGGACACCGGACGTACCAATGGTGGTACCGGAAATCAACCCGGAACACTTAGAGGTTATTGAGGCACAGAAGAAGCGTCTTGGCACAACAAGAGGTTTTATCTGTGTAAAGCCAAACTGCTCAATTCAGAGCTATACACCGGCTTTAACTGCTTTAAAAGAATTCGGACCAAAGCTGGTTGTTGCAACAACTTATCAGGCAATTTCAGGCGCAGGAAAGACTTTTGAACAGTGGCCTGAAATGGTAGGAAACATCATTCCTTACATCGGCGGCGAAGAGGAAAAGAGTGAAAAAGAACCATTAAGACTTTGGGGTAAAGTAGAAGACGGAAAGATTGTTCCGGCTACAGATACTGTTATTACTTGCCAGTGTGTACGTGTTCCTGTATTAGACGGACATACAGCTGCTGTATTTGTGAACTTTGAAAAGAAGCCGACAAAGGAGCAGATTATTGAAAAGTGGAGAAGCTTCCGTGGCGAACCACAGGAATTAGACCTTCCAAGTGCACCAAAGCAGTTTATCCAGTATTTAGAAGAAGATGACAGACCACAGGTACAGTTAGATGTTAACTATGAGAACGGTATGGGCGTTTCTTTGGGCCGTTTAAGAGAAGATTCTGTGTTTGACTATAAGTTCATCGGTCTTTCACACAATACATTAAGAGGTGCAGCAGGTGGTGCTGTATTAATTGCAGAATTATTAAAGGCAAAGGGATATATTACTTCTAAGCAGTAATATGCAATAAAAAGTATAATACATGGCACAGAAAAAGACTGTTGCTTTGATGTTTCAAAATCGTCGAAGCACAGTCTTTTTTTGCTATGTATATTATTTTGAAATCCCGCACTTTAGTTGACATTAGTACGGCAGAATGGTAAACTAAATTCATATAATTTGTTGAACGGTTATGAGGTCAAGGGATAAAAATATGGATGGTAATGAAGAATTAAAGGAAAAATTATTAGATTACTCAATGACACGGGAAGAATTATTACTGGAACATACACATACATTTATTGCAGAATATTCTTATAAGACAGGACAGCTGGAGATTTATCCGGAAGATGGTCATTTTGTTGATTTTGATAGAAAGTCTTTGGATACGGATTTTGAACATGCCTTTTATAAAACTGTATTTAAACGGGATTTGCCGCTGTACCAGCAGTTGGTTGATTTTTCAGGGGTGACACACAGTGTTCAGCGGGATGCCAATATCCGTCTGTATGTTGTGCCGCATATTTATGAGTGGTTCCGGATTTCAGTGCTGTATTATGTTGATGAGGACGGGGAAAAAGACCGGATTGTGCTGGTATTTACCAATGCCGAGAAAGAGCTGGAGGCCGTGCATGAACTGAAATCGCTGGTAACCGTGGATTCCCTGACACAGCTTCCGAATATCAATACCTTTTCCATGCAGACATGGGAATTGTTAAAGAATCATCCGGAGCGTGAATATGCCATTGTGCGGATGGATATCCGGAAGTTCCGCCTGCTGAATGAGTTTTATGGGACAAGTGAGGGTGATAATGTTCTCCGTTTTCTGGGTGTGAAATTACAGGAGTGCATGGATTCGGAAGAATTGTATACATATTGTCATCTGACTTCAGATATTTTTGCGGTCTGTATGTCCAGTGACATGGAGAGCATTTACCGCGTGATTGACAGCATCCAGACTTCGATGAACCATTATCCGATTAATTTTGAAATGGTCATGTCCTTTGGAATCTATATCATTACGGAAAAGGATAAGCAGGAAAGAATTCCGGTTGTAACGATGGTTGACCGTGCGGCAATTGCACAGCGGGTTAAGAATAATTACATGAATAAAATTGCCGTTTTTGATGATAAAATTGCTGAAAAAGAATATGCGGAACAGAATGTGATTATGGAGATGAATAATGCACTTGGTAGTGACCAGTTTCATATTTATTTACAGCCAAAGGTTGATATGATTACAGGCAGAATTGTCGGTTCAGAGGCACTTGTGCGTTGGATTCATCCGACAAAAGGTGTGATTTCCCCGGTGGATTTTGTGCCGATATTTGAAGGTAACGGCTTTATCTCGGAAATTGATTTTTATATGCTTGAGCAGGTTTGCAAAATGATCCGCAGATGGCTGGATAAAGGTCTTGAAGCAAAACCGGTATCAGTAAATTTATCCCGCAGCAATCTTTACAGCCCACGTATTTTAAATGACATTATGACCTGTGTGGAAAGATACAGCGTGCCACATGATTTGATTGAATTTGAGATTACGGAAAGCGCATTTGCAGTTGATAATATTCATCTGAATCAGTTGATGGAACAGCTCCAAAAGAATCATTTCAGAGTACTGATGGATGATTTCGGAAGTGGTTATTCATCATTGAATGCACTGCGTGAGCTGAGTGTGGATATTTTAAAAATTGATATTAAATTCCTGCCGGTCAGCCAGAATGATAAAAGGGCAGATATTATATTAAGAAGTGTAACGCAGATGGCAGACCAGCTGGGACTGGAAATTGTTGTGGAAGGCGTGGAAACCGAAGCGCAGGCAGACCTGCTGAAAAAAATGGGCTGCAGGATTGCACAGGGGTTTTTATATTATAGACCGATGCCGATTGAAGAATATGAGCGTGTATTGAAAAAACAAAAATAGGGGAAAGCAGGAAATGAGTATGGAAGATTTGATTTTAATTGTAGATGATGCCCGCTTTGCAAGAAGAATAGAAACAAAAGCTTTGCAGGATGCGGGGTTTGAACACATTGTAGAGGCAAAGACTGCAAAAGAGGCATTGCAGATTTTTGAGGAGCAGGCACCGGAGCTGACATTGCTTGATATTACACTGCCGGATAATTCGGATCTGACACTGCTGCGGACAATGATAAAAATCCGCCCGGAAGCAAAGATTGTCATGAATTCGGCAATCGGCCAGGAACTGATTATTCAGGATGCACTGAATGCGGGAGCAAGAGATTTTATTACAAAGCCTTTTAAGGAGAAAGAATTTATAGAGAAAATCGTTAAAGTGATGAAGGGGAATTGATAAGGGGGAAAGCAAATGGAATTATTTCAGGGAAACGGACAGTTAGATGAGGACGTTGAAGATATATTGTATGAACTGGGAAATGTCGGTGTAGGAATGGTCAGTACAACGATCGGTTCAATGCTTGGTGTGCGGGCTGAAATCGGTATCCCGGTGATTACAAAAGCAGATATGCATATTGTGGAACAGATTGATAAAAAGCAGACTGAAAAGATAGGAATCTATCTGAATTTTGCTAATACACTTAACGGTGCGGTTCTTTTATTGATGGATATGCAGTTCATTCATCAGATTGTGGAAATACTGCTGGAACAGCCTGTAGCAGAGCAGAAGCTGCTCACAGATGAGGAAAGTGCATCTGCCATTGCAGAATTTGCCAACATTATTGTGGCGTCTTACATGAATGCAATGGGAAGTTATACGGGAATCCGTATTTTTGTGACACCGGTAAGTGTAAAATTGGGCTATGCGGATGAATTGGTAGAGGATGCGTTGCAGAATTTGAATTTATGCTGCAATGAAGCGATTTGTGTCAATACCGGACTTTCTACAATTGATGCAAATGGCGGGGGACTTAGCGATGTCGGGCATTTTATTATGATGCCGGATGATGAGTCAGTGCAAAAAATTATGGAAGCAATTTCTATATGAGGTGGACAAAGCAATGGATGAACAGTTTGAAAAAACAGAAAATTCTATGAGCATTTACTATACTGTAAATAAGATGCTGATTGCATTACACATGGCGTTGCTGGTATTCTTTGTTGTGATGAGGGTCTATGTCATGGTGGCTTTCTGTGCTGCGGGGATTGTTGTATATATCTTTTCATACCGGCTGCTAGATAATCAGATGAATAAACACTATTACAAGATTACGTATTATGAAATCTGGATATGTGCGGCAGGTTCAGCCTGTATTATGGGACCGGAATACGGATTCCATCTGGCATTGATTGCAATGCTGCTGCCGGTAGCCCTGGCTGTCAATACAGAAAATTTGGGGAATGATACGCGCTTTTTTAAATGCAGTTTTACGAAAAAAGAGGGAGTTTTTTTAGTTGCTGCAACAATTATTGTTTATGTCATGATGAAATTGGGAACTTATCATGACAGTTTTTTTGGCAGACATATTATTCTGCATAATTCGGTATTACAGAATGTTGTTTTTTTGGCCAATACGACATTTATTATTATATATATCTTTTATTATTTAAGCAGTTATGCAGTATATATTAATAAGAGCGAAGAATTTTTACGGCAGAAAGCTGATTATGATGAACTGACAGGGCTGTATAACCGAAACCGTATCCGTTTTATTTTAGAACACAATTATGCGGCAGCAAAAGAGGGAAATAATCCGTTTGGCGTTGCTATTATGGATATTGATGATTTTAAAAAAATTAATGACGGTTATGGACATAATGCAGGCGACTTTGTGCTAAAGCGTTTTGCGGGCATTGTAGACGGCATTGTAAGAAAATGCGAAGGACAGATCGTAGCCGGAAGATGGGGCGGAGAGGAATTCCTGATTCTGTATTACGGCGAGAATAAAGAAGACTTTTATATGCTCTTGGAGTATATCCGCATGAAGATTTACGAGGCACAGTTTTTATATGACCGAAACAGATTAAGTGTTTCCGTAACAATCGGTATGGCAGCGTTTGCAAAAGATATGTCTTTGGATGAGATTATCAACAATGCGGATATGAAGCTGTATGAAGGTAAAAAGAGCGGTAAGAATAAAGTTATGTAATGATTAAATAAGAGCTGAAATGACATCACGGCAGAGCTGTGATGTGAAATCGGAATATCAGAATATTGTGAGAATGGAGTATCAGATGAACAGCGGATATTTTTATGCGATGCTTTCCAGAATGAAATATATTAACCGCTGGGGGTTGATGCGCAATACGAAAAATGAGAATTTAAGCGAGCACAGTCTGGAAACGGCATTTATTGCACATGCATTGGGCATTATTAATAATGAAGTGTTTCATGGCAGTGTGAATGCCGAACATCTGGCAGTGCTTGCAATGTATCATGATGCAACGGAGATTATCACGGGTGATATGCCGACACCGGTCAAGTATTACAGTGAGCAGATCCGCAGGGCATACGGCGAAGTCGAAGATATTGCGGGGCGCGAGCTTTTGACCGCCATACCGGAAGAACTTAGAAGCCGTTATGAAGAACCGCTTTTGGAGTCCTCATGGAATGAGGAAGATTACCGCTTTGTCAAAGCAGCGGATAAATTATCTGCATGGTTAAAATGTATTGAGGAACGGAAAATGGGCAATACCGATTTTTACGATGCAGAGTGTACAATTCAAAACGAATTGGTAAAAATGCAGCTTCCCGAAGCAGATTATTTCTGCGAACATTTTATTCCGGCATATACAGAAACGATTGACCGGTCGGGAAATGCAGCAACGAATGGAGAATAAATGTGGGAAAATCAGTATTTATAGCGGAAAAGCCGAGCGTTGCGCAGGAGTTTGCCAAAGCCCTGCATGCGGACTTTAAAAGAAGGGACGGCTTTTTGGAATCAGAACAGTATATTGTGACATGGTGTGTCGGACATCTTGTGACAATGAGCTATCCTGATAAGTATGATGAACGTTTAAAACGCTGGAGTTTTGACACACTGCCGTTTTTGCCGAAGGAATTCAAATATGAAGTCATTCCTGCGGTGGAAAAGCAGTTTCAGATTGTAAAGGGTCTGCTGACCCGTGAAGACGTCAAGACGATATATGTATGCACCGACTCAGGACGGGAAGGAGAGTACATATATCGTCTTGTTGAACGTATGGCAGGCGTTAAGGATAAAGAGGAAAAACGTGTCTGGATTGATTCCCAGACAGAAGAAGAAATTTTAAAAGGAATCGAAACGGCAAAAGATCTGTCAGAATATGATAATCTCTGTGAAGCCGCTTATCTGCGGGCAAAGGAAGATTATCTCATGGGCATTAATTTTTCAAGGGTACTGACGTTAAAATACGGCAGAAACATTTCCAATTATTTAAAAATGGACCGTGCCGTTGTATCGGTCGGCCGTGTAATGACCTGCGTGCTGGGCATGGTAGTGCGCCGTGAACGGGAAATCCGCGCATTTGTAAAGACACCGTTTTTTAAAGTTATCGGTAAAACGGCGAATTTTGATGCTGAATGGCGCGTCTGTGAGCAGAGTAAATATTACAACACGCCGTACTTATATAAGGATAACGGATTTGTTGATAAAGAGAAAGCACAGGAGCTTGTTACATTTTTGTCAGACCCGCTTCCGGCACAGGCAGTCATTGAAAAAATAGAGCGGAAAAAAGAAACAAAAAATCCGCCGCTGTTATTTAACCTCGCTGAAATTCAGAATGAATGTGCAAAGCAGTTTAAAATCAGTCCGGATGAAACGTTAAATATTATTCAGGAACTGTATGAAAAAAAACTGGTAACGTATCCGAGAACCGATGCCAGAGTGCTTTCAACGGCAGTCTGTAAAGAGATTCATAAAAATATCGGCGGTTTGAAAAATTATCAGCCTGCCGCGGAATTTGCGGGAGAAATTTTAGAAAAACAGCTTCATAAAAATATTGCAAAAACGCGGTACTGCGATGATAAGAAAATTACCGACCACTATGCAATTATCCCGACCGGGCAGGGACTTTCTAATTTAAACCGTCTGTCACAGACCGCAGTACGGACATATGAGCTGATTGTCCGACGTTTTTTAAGTATATTTTATCCTGCGGCACAGTACAGTAGAGTAAGCATTACTTCCAAATGCAAGGCGGAAGCATTTTATGCAACCTTTAAGGTGCTGACAGATGAGGGCTATTTAAAGATTGTTAAGAACTCATTTTCCAAGCCATCCAAAGAGGATGAAGATGGAAAATGTACCCGGGAAGTCTTAGAGGCATTGAAAAAATATAAAAAAGGCGATATGATAGATTTTAATGGTTTTGAAATCAAAGAGGGTGAAACCTCGCCGCCGAAAAGATATAATTCCGGTTCGATGATTCTTGCAATGGAAAATGCAGGACAGCTGATTGAGGACGAAGAACTGCGTGCGCAGATTAAGGGAAGCGGTATCGGAACCAGTGCTACAAGAGCAGAAATTTTAAAAAAATTAAATACCATAAAATATATTTCTACAAATAAAAAGACACAGGTTATTACACCAACATTACTTGGTGAAATTATTTACGATGTGGTGGAATGTTCCATGAAGCAGCTTTTAAATCCGGAGCTGACGGCAAGCTGGGAAAAGGGACTGACCTATGTCGCAGAGGGCAGTATCACCTCACAGGAATATATGGATAAACTCGAAGGCTTTGTAGGAAGAAGAACACAGGCAGTAATGGGACTCAACAATCAAAGACAGCTGATTATGATGTTTGATGAGTCTGCGAAAAATTATAAGTAACAGAAAGGACTGGAAACAATGTGTGGAATTGTTGGCTATGTAGGTGACAGGGACTGCGCGGATGTATTAGTGGATGCGCTGTCAAAACTGGAATACAGAGGATATGACTCAGCAGGTATTGCGGTATTTGATCATGGTAATATTAAGGTTAAGAAGTGCAAGGGAAGACTTGCCAACCTTGTTGAGAAGATGGATGAAGAGGGAAAACCACAAGGACATGTTGGAATTGGCCATACAAGATGGGCTACACATGGAGAACCATCAGATATCAATTCACATCCACATGGTAATAAGAGAGTTACTATTGTACATAACGGTATTATTGAGAACTACAAGAAGCTTAAGGATTTTCTTATTGGAGAGGGATATAGCTTTGCAAGTGAAACAGATACTGAGGTTGCAGCAAAGCTGCTTGATTACTACTATGATGGCGATCCAATGAAGACTATTGCAAAGATGTTATCAGAGATTAAGGGTTCATACGCACTTGGAATTATGTTCAGAGATTTCCCTGATGAGATATTTGCAGTAAGAAAGGACAGTCCTCTTATTGTTGGTGTTGGAGAACATGAGAATTTTATAGCATCTGATGTACCGGCTATTATTCATTATACAAGAGATTATTATCTTCTTGACCAGAATGAGATTGCAGTTATTAAG
>OGSS01001106.1_pt1 | contig 19868 bp, 20 predicted proteins | sample 1553591 | NCBI WGS metagenome assembly OGSS01 (sample SAMEA2580061, study PRJEB22360) | human gut metagenome | biome: human gut; feature: human-associated habitat; material: faeces | place: Denmark | collected 2008/2010
GATTAATGGATGGAAACGGGTGTTCTATCGGGACACACATTTTGTCCTATAAGCCCGAATATGTCCCGCGCGTTTGTCATGCTACGCGCGGGACATATTTTATTGAGCAAGTCTATCCTTAACTTCTGTCGTCGAGATTCCGGGGGTTCGATTCAAGTAGACAACATCACAGACTTCTCTTAACGATTCAAAACGAGGGTCGCCAGCCCAGTCTCCTCCCATGCAAACAATATCAGCGTGATACATTTTGATGTCATTCGGTTTTTGATCCCAATTATCTTCAGGGATAACTAAGTCGACATAACGCAAGGCTTCAAGCATCTCGCGTCGCACATCATAGGAGTAGAAGCTGTTTTTTCCTTTAAGGGCATTAAACTCGTCAGTTGATAGGCCAACGATTAAATAATCACCGAGCTTAGATGCTTGCTGAAGAAGGCGAATGTGCCCGTAATGAAGTAAGTCAAACGTCCCGTACGTTAACACTCGTTTCAAGGAGTGACAATCCTCAACACTTGTAAAGCCATTCTTAAGCAGTTCGTGGTTGGCATCAATCCGAACAGACGAAAGTGTACCCATCAGCTACTCCATATAAGAAGAGCCGTCATTTTGACGGCTCGATAAACACTGGTGCTCCATGGCGGATTCGAACCGTCGACCTTGGGATTAGAAGTCCCCTGCTCTATCCAACTGAGCTAATGGAGCATAAAGTCATGCAAATACGCCAAAGCGTGTTTACACAACGCATAAATTATAACCTACTTAAACTGGTCGTGGTACGCCTTGCATACCTCATCGACAGGACCATCCATGCGCAGGTCGCCCTTCTCGATCCAAACCGCGCGCTGGCAAATACGTTCAACCTGCTCCATGGAGTGAGAAACAAACAACACCGTAACGTCGCCGCTCTCAATAAAATGCTGAATGCGACGCTCGCACTTCTGCTGGAAGAACACGTCGCCAACAGAAAGCGTCTCATCAACAATAAGGATATCGGGCTCGGTAATGGTAGCGATAGCAAAGGCGATGCGCGCGACCATGCCCGACGAGAAGTTCTTAAGCGGCATGTCGACAAAGTCTTTAAGCTCAGCGAACTCGATAATATCGTCAAAGCTCGCATCGATAAATTCCTTGGTATAACCGAGCAGCGCACCGTTAAGGTAGATGTTCTCGCGCGCTGTAAGCTCGGGATCAAAGCCGGCGCCCAGCTCGATAAGAGGGGCGATGTTGCCGTGAACCTTAACCTCGCCCTCGCTGGGCTCCAGAACGCCAGCGATGATCTTAAGCATCGTAGACTTGCCGGAACCGTTGGTACCAACCAGACCGACAACCTCGCCACGGTGAACATCAAAAGAGATGTGCTTAAGCGCGCGGAACTCCTCAAAGAAGAGCTCGTGCTTGGCAAGCTTAATAAAGTATTCCTTAAGGTTCGTCAAAGACTCAGACGCCATATTGAAGATCATGGTGACGTCTTTAACCTCAACAGCAAGGGGCTGCTTGCTGTAATCAATAGCAGATTCAGTCATTACAGCGCTCCTTAAATGTAGAGAATAAACTTGTGCTCGGTCTTATGGAACACGGCGTAACCGACAACCAAAGCGATAACTGACCAGATAACGCAAAGTCCAAGCGTAAGCATGGAGGGCGTCGTGTTAAACAGGAAGATATCGCGCATGAACTGCAGGTAGTTGTACATGGGATTCACAACAACCAACACCTGAATCCAATGGGCCATCTGGCTAATGTAATCGGTGGTCCAGAAAATAGGCGTCAGGTACATCCACGCGGTGATAACGACGGTCCACAGGTGCATAACATCACGGAAAAATACGGCAAGCGCCGAGAGCATCATGCCCAAGCCCATGCAAAAGCACATAAGCAAAAACAGGCAAACCGGCAGCAAGATTAAATGCCAGGTAGGAAGAACATGGAACCACAGCATAACCAGCGCGACGGCAACCAGAGAGAAGGCAAAGTTAACGAGCGAGAACAGCACCTTCTGAACCGGGAACACCCAGCGGTGCACCTTAACCTTTTTAAGCAAGGACGACGCCGCGATGATGGACATGAGCGCCTGGTTCGTCGACTCGGACATAACCGAGAACGTAATGTTGCCGACAATCAGGTACAGCGGATACATCTCGGGCGTTATGGAACCATTGCGGCTCTGACCAAAAATGGTCGAGAACACAATGGACATGACGACCATCATAAGAAGTGGATTGAGTACCGACCACGCAACACCCAAAACGCTGCGACGATACTTAATCTTAAAATCCTTAGTGACAAGCTGCCTCAGGATGTATTTGTCTTTTTCGAAATCATTTTTAGCGTGAGAGGCCGGCTTAGCCACCGCTTTCTGACTATCTACGCTGTCAGTCACGGACCATCTCCTTGTCTCGTAATTCATAACAGTGGAAAGTATAGCCTTCAAAGACGGCAACTAACCCAGCGATGCAAATCTGGAAAAGTACCCCATATCAAATACAGGCATCTGACGGCAGGTATACTAACAACCCGTAATAAGTTATGGGGGCATTCATCTTGGACTATACAAACACAGCGGTTATCATTCCCTGCTATAACGAGGCCGTCACCATCGGTAAAGTCATAGACGATTTCCACCGCGAACTCCCCGGAGCCACGGTCTACGTCTACGACAACAACTCAACCGATGGGACGTCCCAGATTGCCTTGGAGCACGGCGCCACGGTGCGGCTCGAACCGCGCCAGGGAAAGGGCAACGTGTGCCGTCAGATGTTCCGCGACATCGACGCAGACTGCTACCTCATGGTCGACGGCGACGACACGTATCCCGCCGAGGCAGCCCGAGCGCTCTGCGACCCTATCCTTGCGGGAGAGGCGGATATGACCGTGGGCGACCGTCTCTCCAACGGCACTTACACCGAGGAAAACAAGCGCGCCTTCCACGGTTTCGGGAACAACCTGGTCCGCGCCATGATCAAGTGGATCTACGGTTACAGCTTCGAAGACGTCATGACGGGGTACCGCGCCATGGGCCAGCCGTTCGTCAAGACGTTCCCCGTCCTGAGCGAGGGTTTCCAGATCGAGACTGAGCTCTCCATCCACGCCGTCGACCACCGTTGGCGCATTAAGGACGTCCCGGTGGAGTACCGGGACCGCCCCGCCGGTTCGGAGTCCAAGCTAGACACGGTCGGCGACGGCATTAAGGTCATCGCGATGATCGGCACACTCTTCAAGGACTACCGCCCGCTGAAGTTTTTCAGCCTCATCGCCCTGCTCTTCGCCGTTATTGGCCTCGCGCTCGGCATCCCCATCGTTGTTGAGTACCTCCACACCGGACTGGTACCCCGCTTCCCCACTGCCATGCTCGCCGCATGCTTCATGTTCCTATGCGGTCTCAGCCTGGCGACGGGCCTCATCCTCGACTCAGTCGCCAAGGTCGAGAAGAAACAGTGGGAGCTGCAGGTATACAAAACATGTAATTCAAAAGGTGAGTAGACTTCAATGAACACGAAAAAGCGCCTTACAAACTGGGATCTTCTAAGAGCCCTCTCGATGTTTCTAGTTGTTGTTGTTCACATTGCACCGCAACTGGGCAGTTTTCGAAACATCAACGCTAGCGCAATAGCAAGTACGGCCGCAATTATCTGTGACCCGATTTTCTTCTGTCTGTCGGGCTATTTCGCGTTGAAGCCTCTAAAGAAAAGCTACAAGGAGTACCTCTTCGGCAAGGCTCTATCGCTGCTTCTGCCCATCTTTGTCTATGCTGCGCTTTTATACACCTACAAAGCGGCGACTGGCTCACTTCAGGATACAAGCTACATCCGATATACCAGCAGCCTTGTTCAAGGTGGCTGGTGGTTTGTCCCAGCACTCATTCCGTGCATTTTGGTAGCACCGGTACTGTCCAAAATGTTTGACGCCCTTGATGACCGCACCTGCAAAATTGTCCTGTTCGTAACTTTGGGAATCTATGCATGGGGTGGACTTTCTTCTGCTGCAAACTCCTTACTCACCAACTCCCTGCATGTCACCCTTGCTGCCGCGGTTAGTATGCTTCAGAACATAATCCCTCGATCGCTGATCGGAGGAACGTATTTCACATTCTTTTGCATGGGGTATTTCGTCAAGCGCATTAGCCCGTTATTGAATAAGCACGATGCTCGGCTTATTAAAACAGCAGGCATCTTATTCTTTATCGTCGATATTATGAGCGCATATTTTGGACTTGAACGATCTGACCCAAGTTTCAACTGGATGATTGTGACCGTGGCTATATTCGTTGCATTTGATGAAATCAAACTACGATCACAATCGCTTTCGAAAACTATTGAATGGGCCGCAAAAAGGTCATATTCGATCTATCTCCTACAATACGCAACGATAGAATTCGCAACTAATGTTATCTATGCTGGAGCATTAAACGGTGGGTATGCGGCACTCGCATGGCCTCTTAGGCTAGCGACTTGGATTTTAGCGACAGCCGTGGCCTACGGATTGGCATTAGCGGTAGCGTCGGTCGTGGACCCACTCATCATTGAGCCAATCCAGAAAAAGCTTCGATCCTGCGCGACTTTTATTTCAAACAATTGATATTTAAAGGTTCCATGATGATTGCACCATCATGGAACCTTTAATAGCTTTATTAATTATAGAAGTAGGCAAAGGAACGCAGTCAGTGCTTTCCGCGGAGCGCACGATAGACATAGCTTAAGCCACCAGCATTCCAATATGTCTTGAGTGTCTCCAGTTTGCCCGAGCTATGCTCGCAGGCACGATGTGCAGCGTAGTAAGTGGGATCGTTGACAATCCAATCAATCTCGTCAATCTCCCACGGTTCAAAGTATAGAAAGCCCTCGCCGGCGGGATCAGAATAAATGGATCGATCAAAATAACGTCGATCAATATAACCCGATTCGATTTCCTGACGCATTTCAGTTGAAAAACGCTCAAGGAACTCAGGCTTAAGCTCATCGCCAAGACGATCATAATTCCAGCGGTAATTGAGGAACTTTGTGTGTGCTCGTACGGGCCCAAGCGCCGCCTTTAAATCGGGACGTTTCTCATCAATAAACCGAGAGATCTCATCATGCTCGTCGCAAACGCAATATACCTTACCCGGAGAATTAACAGAAGACTTTTCATTATCTTGGCGATAGTGTAGAAACGCACGTCCTGAATAGGCAACGCGATGCGCGCACGAAAAAACTTTGAAGGTAAAACCTAAATCCTGATAAGAAGCGCCAGGGGTGGGATTAAAACGAATTTCATTTTCATCAAGGAATGACTTGAGATACAACGCGGACCAAATAGAAGCTTTAGCCCAAAAAATATCAGGATAATCCAACGGACGATGTGCACCCAAGGCAATCATCTCAGGAGTAGCAAGCTTGAATAGGAGATCCGTACGATACCCACGGGAAACGTCGGGCTTGGACCAATAAAGCCAGAAATTACATTTAAAGACCTCTAGCTGACGAGATTCGGCTTCGGTCAGCATATATTCAAGGGCATCAGCATCAAGAAAATCATCGGACTCGAGGATGGAGATGTACTTGCCCTTTGCAATCTCCAAACCGCGATTCATAGAGTCACCGTAGCCAGAATTTGGCTTATCGATAACAACGAAACGGGGGTCTTCAGAAGCGAATATATTAATGATGTCTAGCGAAGAATCCGTAGAGCCATCATTAATGCAGATAATTTCAATATCCTTGAGAGTCTGTTTCTGCAGAGAAATAAGACACTTATCGAGATATTTCTCGACATTGCAAATGGGAACCAACACCGAAATTAAGGGAGTAAGAGAACTCAAAATTGGCCTTTCATGATTGACAAACAAAGAAGCGAGAGGTTGATAAATTTCAATTGGCTAGTATACGCGAAACATAAAGAATCTACTCAATCTCATATAATCGCATGCTGCCCTCAGACAACACTGTCTTAAATCCGGGCGTTTCATCATCAATGGTCTCTATACCTTCCCATTGATCGGGAAAATACGACCAGAAATGATGTGGATTATCTTGCTCATTTAAATCCAGAATCAAAACGTACTTAAGACCAAGTTTATCGCAGGCGCTACGAACATCACAGTTGTAACTGATTTCGGAAAGATGGTTCCTAATGAGCTGGCTCTCTTTAGTTTCAGCATCAGAAGAAGGAAGGCTGAACCTGCGATAGTACACATTCATTCCTGTAAGCGAAGACAAAAATGCACTACCGTCGTTTGGCTCATTAATCACACCAGCGGAAGCAGGTAATATAGACAGTGCCTTACGGGAAAAGACTAGCTCTTCATTCGTAAGAACATGAGAATTGTCAATGCGGTTTTCTTGACTTACGGTATTTGCATAGTTACCAAAACTTGTATTGCAGACAAGCAGTCCTTTTAGCTCGAAACTGGGAAGATAAATTATAGCAACATACACACACAAAATGGATAGAGTATAACGCTTGGCAACCTCAGTCGACCAATGTTTAACAATAAACGGGACAAGTTTCTGATATATACATTTGATACCAAAACAAGCTATAACGGTTGCCATAATGGCAAGATTTGCACCAAGTCTGTGCGGATCTGTGTACCAAAAACCACCGAACAGGTGTTTTAGGAAACCCTCAGTAGAGACCGAAAGAAAATACCCAAGACACACCAGACCGTAGGAAAAAACCAGCCACCTATTTACCTTGGAATTCCAAAGCTTTGTTAAACCAACGGCAACAAGCAATGCCACGCCAATTTGAATCGTATGGTCCGTGGTCGAAAGGAAAGCTATATCTATAGCCGCCTGGAACAGCGACTCAGTTTTTGGCCAGTTAAACGAAACGGTAGACTGAAGCGCAGGCAAACGAAAGCAGACAAACCAAAGAAAAAAGACAACGACGGCAGCTCCACTTGCAATATATAGGGCAACGCGATCGCCAACTTTATCCTTAGCTATAAAGTAAATTCGACTTACCAGATAGGGTGCAAGAGCAATTGCCATGAAAAAAATGCCTGAAGGCTGTGCAAGCACAATGGCAATCCCCGCTAAAACAATGGCGCCAATTTTGCCCATGAGTCCAAAAAGGCCCTCATAATCAAAGCATGAGACAAATAGACCCATGCAAGAGGGAGCGAGCGCATAGGCGTACAGCATTGGATATAACGGTCCAAACGAAACGAAATCCCAAACAGAAGAACTGACTGCCAAAACGAGCACTGACGCTACAATCGTTAAACGACGAGATTTGAAAATGCAAGAAATGAAATACGTCATCCCCAGCGGGAACACAACGGCAACTAGAGCGGTGTTGACGGCATTAATGCCGACGGCGACATTTGCGCCCACGGCAGAACAGCACATAGCGACAAGGCCATGCCAAGCCGAAGGATAGAACCCCTCTGTTCCCAAGTAAGGAGACACTACAGACCCAAGAGAGACGGTGTATTCAGTGAAGCCAAATGACGAGTAATTTCCAGTGGCAATAAATGTAGCAATCTTATTTAGATGATGCCCATTGTCAAATGCTTGGAAAATCGAGTTGGCAGTATCGAGGTTCTTGGTAAAAAAGACGATAACCAAAAGAACGCTTACTGCAAGCGTGGAAAAAACAATAGCGACATCTGCTGTTTCAATGCTTTGCCTTTGATCGGACTGACGCCTAGCTGCAATCACACTAACAAAGCTGAGCAAAAATGCCACGCACAGCGCAGGTCCAAAAAGCGAAACGGTCGTACAGGGTATGCCACACAGCCCGTACGCAATAGGAAGCACACCGTAGCATGCAGCGCCCAGAAGAGGAGAAATCGCCATAAGAGTTATTGGATTCAGCCTAAGGGGCAGAAGCGCGATCAAACCCGGTAAATACAAAAAAGCAAGGCAGACGCTGAAGCACGCTGTATATTCAAACCACATTGGCAGTTAACCTTTCAAGCTTTTGAACATAAAAGCGCCGTTTGGTTGCGCTAAATCAATTAATTATTTCACATTGTCATCAATGTTCAAGACAAGGCAAGGCAACCACAACAGTTATTTGAAGCACGACGCAAATTGTCAAAAGATGACATTACCGCTACGAATAATCACAATTGACCGTCATTGGATGATTTAAGGTCGTTGCTGTTCCAATTCAAAGCAGCAGCCTGCACCAGCGAATTCAATCGCTCTTCCTGCTTAGCTAGTCTCAATGAGATAGTGAAATCGCGAACCACCAGAACAGCTATCACATATAGGAAAACAAAGTTCGAGGCAGACATAAACCCTAAAAGACCGGCAATGTGTACAGCTATGTCAGGAAATATGCCAAGCAAAACAAAGCTTGTGCTGAACATAATCCAAAATAAGGAGTCTAAGACCTGCATTTGTGCCTTTTTTAGTTTCCTAATAACGAAATAGAAGACGATGACGGCAAATACAATAAGTAAAACACGCAGTGTAAATGACATAATAATCACCTAAACCATTGAACTATCAGCAACGTAGCGAAAACCCTAAGCATGTACTGCATCGACTTAACTGGGTTTAAATAGCTCTCGCCACCCTGACGTTCACGCATTGTTACCTGGACTTCGGAGACCGAATAGCCCTGCTTTAAAAACAAAGCAATCGATTCTGGCTCGGGATTAAGAGTATTGTCGTAGTAATATCGATCGAGCACGGAACGACCAAACAACCTGAAACCCGAGGTGGGATCGCTGATACGTCGACCGGTCAGCATCTTTATCAAGACGGTAATCATACGTGAGCCCACCATGCGCATCGACTTATCTTTGCGCACAGTAAGAAACCTAGAACCGATAACGATATCGGAACCAGTATTTTCCGCCTTCTCAACAAGAGCAGCCAAATACTCCGGACGATGTTGTCCGTCGGCATCAAATTGGATCATATAGTCATATCCATGGTCGAGGGCATATCGAGCCGCAGTCTGAAATCCAACAGTCAAGCCGCAGTTAATAGGCATATCTATAATATTGCAGCCGATTTTCTTGCAGATAGAAAGCGTGCGATCATGAGATCCGTCATTAATAACTACAAAATCGAACTTAGGCGCGACCTGTCTAAGCTCAATTATAGTGTTTTCTATGCACTCTTCCTCATTATATGCCGGAATGGCAACAATGGTTCTTGGACTATGGGACACGCAAATCCATTCTCGATGTCTTAATTGAACATGTATATTTTAGTGCAAGAAATCAGCACCGATACACATTCCGCGAATTTACATCCTGCATAAGGACTTCGTAAATCAACCAACCAAAGACATGCGTCTGAGTTATATTAGACTCTATTTTAGGACTTAGATACAACGATTGTTTCGAAATCAAATTAATTGCTAGGAGTAATTAATGGAGGCAGAAAAAAACCAGCCACTTTCATTGAAAGAAAACATGCTCTGGAATTCTATCGGGTCTTTTTTCTATCTTGTATGCACATGGTTGACCACGGTACTCGTTGTTAGGCTGTCGACAAGCTATTCTGATTCAGGTTCTCTAGCGGTAGCTATGGCAGTTGGAAACATCACTTCCACTATTGTTTTTTTCAAAACTCGTCCTGTGCAAGTTGGCTGCAAGGAAACGGAGTATTCTGCGGCTGATTTTGTTGGATTTAAAGTTATATGCAGTGCTGCGGGTCTGCTTGTCAGCCTAATTTACACATTGTTCACTGTAGATATTGCAAATTACCCTACAACAATAATGTATATTATATTTAAAATAATTGAAACTTTTATTGATGTGTATCAGGGTATTTTTCAACGAAATGATCGTCTTGATATTGCGGGAAAATCCCAAATGGCACGTGGAGTATTAATCGTCGCATCATTCAGCATAGGTTTATCTGTATTTCATACACTACTTAGCAGCATCATCCTAATGACGTTAACCACACTTTTCGTTGTTATCTTTTATGATAGAAGAATAGCAAATAGATTCACCCAAGCTCATGCCGTATACAATGTCTGCCAAATTAAACGAATTGCTCGAACCTGTTTCCCTGGATTTATTTCTTGCCTTCTTATTTCGCTAGTAGTAAGTCAAACGCGGCAGTCCTATGCCTTAAGATACGGCAATGAACTTCTTGGCGTATACGCAGCAGTAGCAACTCCCACCGTTGTTATTCAAGCAATTGCAAACTACTTGTACGCACCTTTATATAAACCAATTTCTGATGCATTGAGGGTGCACGATAAAGACTGGATTTCACAATTACTAAATAAAATAATTGCAATTATTCTCCTTCTATTGATAGCAGGCTGTCTTGCTTCCGCTTTTCTCGGGTCGTTTGCCTTGTCGCTTTTATACTCACCCAGCATTTCAATTCATTCAAATCTTTTATATGGAGCGTTAGCCGTTGCCACAACAAACGCCTGCCTATATTTTTTGGTTGACGTACTTATATTGATGAAAGACACCATAGGTACAATAGCCGCAAGTTTTGCTCCGGTTTGTTGCAGCGTATTAACCACTGGATTATTACTAAATCAGGACTCAAATAGCATCAGTATCATTATTTCCATTTCATATGCAATCGGAATAATGATTAGTATAGTTTCGATCAAAACGCGATTATCGCAATGGCCATCAAAATGAAAGGCAACAGTATGAATGTTGAAAAGATTGATGTTGCAATTCAATCGTATAAAAAACCAGAGAGTTTAATTTACACCCTGCTAACTTTAAAAAAGTATTGCGGCCAACATATAGACACGATCTATATTCAAGATGATTGTTCAGGACTTGAAACGATTAAAAAGTATCAAGATCCCGCATTCCTCGAAGCAATGAATCCAATCAATATTAAGCTGCATATAAATTCCAACAACTGTGGCATTCATTATTTTTCAGCAGATTCACTCAACAAGTTTCACAATCGAATTATGTATGTTCTTTATCGCCTTAGGGGGGTAAATCCCAATATAGTCAAACGTGAGGACATGCGGTATCAATATGCGTTGGACAATACCGACAAAGAGTACGTACTATTGATTCACGATGATGTTCAATTTACCGGAGATATTGTTGCAAAGTATCTTAATTCCATAACTAATAACACAGCTATCATTGGTGATCTTGGACAGTGCTGGAGGTGCCCCCTCAGCAATAGGTGTTGCCCTGCCGAGATTGCCAATCACAAGCTTCCCAGTAACTCGAGATGGCCGATAACGTACTGCGCTGACACGCTCAAAGATATCCATCGCTTCAAATATGAAAAAAGATCCTGCAGAATCAACGAATGGTGCTGCCTTCTAAATGTGAAGATTGCTAAAGAACTTGCAGAAGACTCTATCTATTTCGGCGCATACGAAGACCTAGGAGATATTGGAGCGTATTGGTTTGATGAAATTGTTCATCGAGGATATGATTTTGATGATCCTCTCGCTCCGAATTCACCGTTGACAGGACAGACCGAGCTGCGTTCGGAAAAATCAATGTACTATATCCATTGCTGGCAGGGCTTTTCTGGCCATTCGGTCTGGCAAGACCAAGGAAACGGCAAGAACACATATCCCATCGATATGATCAATGAAAGGCTCAAGAATGAATATGGGTTAACTCTTGGCAAGCATTAACTAGGTGTTGACTTCCAATCTCAGCCGAATACATTGAACAGATGGGCCGTTCCCGCGGATAGCCGAACGTCTTCCCCCGCAGCCACTTTCGGGCCGCGGGGGAAGACGTTTTTCAAGTCAAAGGAATGGTGGTGACATGTTTCGATGGGTTCAGGTTCGGAGACGTTTCATACCGTAGGAGCCCAGCAGCGCTCCGCGGTGCCGTCGGCGAGGCCTTACAGGGCATCGTGGAGCGCTGTCTGTCCCTTCGCCGAGTATCGTCCCGAAGAAGCGCGCTTGGCGGCGAGAAGCCAATCGCGGCACAGGGCTCGGAGCACACGTGCGGCATCGGAAGTGCAAGGTTGACCGGGAAGAATCAGTCGAAACTGAGCCTGGCGGCCTTGGGAAGCAGGTTCCCGAGCTTGACATAGCTTAGCTCGCAAGCGCCCAACTGGTCGCTGCGCCTTGGTCACAATAGAGCAGCCTCATCTTCAAGGCCTCGCACTTTTTTAAAAAAGCCTAACGTAAACATGAAGGATGCAGTCAAACAATCTTGGATGTCGCACGAAAAGCCAGACTGCTAAACGATTCTTTATAGCGTCCCCCGTTGGGTGTTGGCAAGAAGCGAACGATTCATGGCGCCATCCGACAACTTCTGAATCTAACCAGTTTACATAGTGATCATAGTTGATTCTTGCTTTCTGAACACCGTCACTCTTGCCCGTGTAGAACAGAAACCAAACAATAAGTCTAATGATATAGTGAATTAAAATTGGCCTTTCAAATAGCCCTCTGGCCTTAAGCATGAGTATGATTTTATTAAGAGTTTCTTCAAAGAGCAGAGAATCAGAGCTGCGGTGTTTTGTATTAGAAACACTGCTCTCATTAAAAAACCAGTTGTAACCGCAGTAGCTAATAATCTGAATATTATTTGTTAGCTCGATAGCAGGAATTGAAAAATATAAATCTTCGCCAATATTAGTGTCTAAAAAACAAAGATGATTTTTTCGAACATAATCTGTTCGGTATATCTTTGCCCAGGCGGCCTCAACAACATATGGTCCCCATTCAGTATCGGGTTTAGGCGAAGTTGAAAATAAAATGTCTCCATTATTATTGGGGCGCTTATATCCGCTGCAAACAACATCTGCCCCGGAGTTTAAGGCAGCTGTAAGGAGCGTGTCGATGTAGTCGACATCAAGCCAATCGTCATTATCAGCAAATACCAAGTATTCACCAGTTGCAAGAGCGATAGCTCGATTGCGCGCGGCTGCAACCCCTTCATTAGATCTGTGCTCGACAATGATTTTATCGGGATACCGACTACGATATTCGTCGAGAATCAAAGGAGAGCTATCGCTGGAGCCGTCATCAATACATACAATCTCCCATTCGCTATAAGTTTGCGCAATTATGCTATCCAAACAACGAGAGATGTATGCCTGAGAGTTGTAGACAGGAATCAAGACAGAGACTTTTTTCGCGTTAAACTCAGAGCTCATTGCTTTTTGTTCCCCTTGCATAAACCATTTCAATTACCTTGGCAACAGAATCTGGCCAGAATCGCTTTAGCATTTCAAGGTCTTCGACATCACGTGACTTATCAGCAATAAGCTCAGATGTAGCAGAGCCAACATGAATACGATGATGCATTAAGATCCTATCGGCGTCGTATAAAAACGATCCCTCGAGATTCGACAGCCTCTCCCAAGTTGCCCAGTCAAGATTCGACTTCATACCAATAACAAATGGAGGATTAGGGCAATTGTCAACATTATATGTTACCGCAGGACAACAAATTGCAGAACCGAATCGAAGCACCGCCCGCTTCGCCGTTCGACTAGCTGAATTATTTGGATTTTTTAGTGGTGATAACAGTATTCGTTTGATAAATAGCAGCGAGTTCTTATCGACAATATTGCCTTCCCGGATCTCTCCGTAATCACAAAAATAAATCAGCGATCGCTGGTCACTTAAAAGGGACGAAACCGCAGATGAGGCATAATCGGGTGAATACACATCATCCTGATGGGCAATTGTGACGAAAGGCGTATTTGCACAGGAATAAGCAAACGACCAGTCTTGACCAATTCCCGACTCGCCTTCATTTACAAACACCCGCACCCCATAAAGAGAAGCGAGATCATCCAACCACTCACTTGGGGTTGAAGTTGCAATAAAAATATCGCTGCGTTCATTGTTTTGCGCCTTGAGAGAATCAAGGCATTCTTTTAAATATGGGCTCTGGCCATACGCGCATACTGCGAAAGTGTGGCGAGCAGACATCACCGCATCAGCTCCTCAAGGTACTCCCCCAGCTCTTCCTCCCAGTCGGGCATGTGGAAGCCGGCGGACTCCAGCTTGGAAAGGTCGAGCGCGGAGTGGACCGGGCGCGGGGCGATGGGGCCGGCGGCGCTGGCGTAGTAGTCGGCAGTGCTGACCGGGGCCACTTTGTCACCGTTGCCGTTGGCGGCCTCGAAGACGGCGCGGGCTATGTCGGCCCAGCTCCTCACGGCGCCCGAGCCGGTGCAGCCGTAGGTGCCGTAGGGGGCCTTGCTCTCCAGCACGTGGAAGATGGCGGCGGCCATGTCGCGCGTGAAGGTCAGGCGGCCCAGCTGGTCGTCCACGACCGTGATCTTGTCCAGCTTGTCCTCGGGGTCGGCGACGCGGTCGGACAGCCCCTCCATGGTCTTGACGAAGTTGCGGCCCTCGCCGATGACCCAGCTGGAGCGCATGATGTAGTGGCGCGGGCACCCGGCCACGGCGATGTCCCCCGCCGCCTTGGTCTGCCCGTAGACGGACAGCGGGCTGAACGGCTCGTCCTCGTCGTGGACCTCGGCCGTGCCGTCGAAGACGTAGTCGGAGGACACGTGGACCAGCGTGATCCCGTGCCCGGCGCAGGTGCGGGCGAGCAGCGCCGGCCCGGTCGCGTTGGCCTTCCAGGCGGTGGCGCGGCCCTCGGGGGTCTCCGCCCTGTCGACCGCCGTGTAGGCGCCGCAGTTGATCACGGTGCCGTAGAGCGACCAGTCGTACTGTGTGTAGGCGTCCGGGTCTGACATGTCGAAGGTGTCGATGTCGCAGAAGTCGAAGTCCTTGGCGACGCCGCGCTCCTCGGCGAGCGCGCGCACCGCGCGGCCCAGCTGGCCGTTGCAGCCGGTGACGAGCGTCCTCTTGGGCGCCATGGGCACGACGTCGGCCAGCATCGGGTGGTTGAGGTCGGCCTCGGACACGGTGGCCTCGTCGAGCGGGATGGGCCACTCGATGGCGAGCTCGGGGTCGGCCAGGTTCACGAAGGTGTAGGTCTTCTTGAGCTCCAGCGACCAGTGGGCGTCCACCAGGTAGGTGTAGGCGGTGCCGTCCTCGAGCGCCTGGAAGGAGTTGCCCACGCCGCGCGGGACGTAGATGGCCTTGGAGGGGTCCAGGACGGTCGTGTAGACCTTGCCGAAGGTCTCGCTGCCCTCGCGCAGGTCCACCCAGGCGCCGAAGACGCTGCCGCGGGCCACCGAGATGAACTTGTCCCATGGCTCGGCGTGGATGCCGCGGGTGACGCCCCTCCTCTCGTTGTAGGAGACGTTGTTCTGGACGACGCGGAGGTCCGGGATCCCGAGCGCGCACATCTTGGCGCGCTGCCAGTTCTCCTTGAACCAGCCGCGCGAGTCGCCGTGGACGGCGAGGTCGACGACCTTCAGGCCCCCGATGCCGGTCTCGGCGACGGTCAGGTCCTTCTCGAATGCGATGTCTGCCATAGGTCTATCCCCTCCTACTGGCCCTGGGCCCTGTACCTGGCCTCGGTGGCCTCCTTGGCCGGGCGCCACCAGGACTCGTTGGCCACGTACCAGTCGATCGTCTGCTTGAGCCCCTCGGCGAAGTCGGTGTGGGCCGGCCTCCAGCCCAGCTCGCGCTGGAGCTTCGTGCTGTCGATGGCGTAGCGGCGGTCGTGGCCGGGGCGGTCGGCGACCCAGTCGAAGTCCTCGGGGTCGCGGCCCATCGCCTCGAGGATCATGCGCAGGACCGTGATGTTGTCCCTCTCGCCGTCGGCGCCGATGAGGTAGGTCTCCCCCATCTCGCCCTTGGTGAGGATGTCCCAGACGGCCGAGGAGTGGTCCTCGGTGTGGATCCAGTCGCGGACGTTCTCGCCGCGGCCGTAGAGCTTGGGGCGGACGCCGTCGACGATGTTCGTGATCTGCCTGGGGATGAACTTCTCCACGTGCTGGAAGGGTCCGTAGTTGTTGGAGCAGTTGGAGATCGTGGTTCGCAGCCCGTAGGTGCGGGTCCAGGCGCGCACGAGCATGTCGGAGGACGCCTTGGTGCTCGAGTACGGGCTGCTCGGGTGATACGGCGTCTCCTCGGTGAACTTCGCCGGGTCGTCGAGCGCCAGGTCGCCGTAGACCTCGTCGGTGGAGACGTGGTGGTAGCGGACGCCGTATTTCCTCACGGCCTCCAGCAGGCGGAAGGTGCCCTCGACGTTGGTGCGCAGGAAGGGCTCCGGGTCGGCGATGGAGTTGTCGTTGTGGCTCTCGGCGGCGTAGTGGACGATGGCGTCGTGGCCCGGGACGAGCCTGTCCAGCAGCGCGGCGTCGCAGATGTCGCCGACGACGAGCTCCACGCGGTCGGAGGGCAGCCCGGCGATGTTCTCGGGGTTGCCGGCGTAGGTCAGCTTGTCCAGGACGGTGACGTGGACGCCCGGGTGGTTGTTCACGACGTAGTGCACGAAGTTGCTGCCGATGAAGCCGCAGCCGCCCGTGACGATGATGTTCTTGGGTTCAAAAATCTCAGACATTATTCTCCTTATTTACGCAGCTTGCTGCTCAAGGCGTGCCACAAGCTGCTCTTCGGAATGGACAAACTCAAACGGTTCGTACTCGCCATATGCGGAAGGACGACTGATGGTAACGAGCTGAAGGTCAGAAGTGCCAAAACGACCCTGCACCCTTCGCATCATCTCAACAAGCTCCTTGCCTGGTTTAACGGCCATCACCAGCGAACCTTGCTTAGAAAACCACTTAGCAACCAGATAGCGCATCAGCCAACTCCCTTCTGAACTCAGCTTCATCATGAGTCAAACCAGCCTCGTAGCGCATTCGCAAGAAGGCACCAATCGACGAATCAACGGTCTTCTTATACAAATACTTGTGAAGCCAGTTATTTAACTGCCTATCAAGGAAGGTATTGTACTGAAGCTCTATCGGATAACAGCGAGCTTCACGCACATAAATAAGAAAGGGATGAGAGCAGCTCGACGGAGAGGCCATCGCACTCCAAAATGTCGGTCATATCTCATCCCCTCTCACCGGGCAATTAGTACTCGCGCGGGCTGTTGACGATCTCGCCGGCGGCGACCTTCTTCAGGTGCTGCCCGTAGACCGACTTGCCGTAGGCCTTCGCGGCCTCCTCCAGCTCGGCGGTCGTGATCCAGCCGTTCTCCCAGGCGATCTCCTCGGGGACGGACACGGGAAGGTCCTGGGAGTGCTCCACGGCGCGGACGAACTCCGCGGCCTCGTGCAGGCTCTCCATGGTGCCGGTGTCCAGCCACGCGTAGCCGCGGCCGAGGGTCACCACGGAGAGCGTCCCCTCCTCCAGATACATCTGGTTGAGCGTGGTGATCTCCAGCTCGCCGCGTGCGGAGGGCTTCACCTCGGCGGCGCGGGAGGACACGTCGCCCGGGTAGAAGTACAGGCCGGTGACGGCGTAGGAGCTCTTGGGCTCTGAGGGCTTCTCCTCGATGGAGACGGCCCTCCCCTCGCGGTCGAACTCCACGACGCCGAAGCGCTCGGGGTCGTCCACGTGGTAGCCGAAGACCGTGGCCCTCCCCGACTCCGCGTTCTGGACGGCGCGCGTCAAGTGGCGCGACAGGCCGTTGCCGTAGAAGATGTTGTCGCCCAGCACGAGCGCGCAGGGCTCGCCGCCGATGAACTCCTCGCCGATGGTGAAGGCCTGCGCCAGGCCGTCCGGCGAGGGCTGCTCGGCGTAGGAGAGGTTCACGCCGAAGCGCGAGCCGTCGCCCAGCAGGCGCTGGAAGTTGGGCAGGTCGGTCGGCGTGGAGATGACCAGGATGTCCTTGATGCCCGCCAGCATGAGCGTGGACAGCGGGTAGTAGATCATGGGCTTGTCGTAGACCGGCAGCAGCTGCTTGGAGGTCACGAGAGTGAGCGGGTACAGTCGCGTGCCGGACCCGCCCGCGAGGATGATGCCTTTCATTTAATCTGTCCTCTACAATCGAAATGCGCTTTAGATCGAGTGATAAATAAGACTTGGGTATCCTATTTTGCTAAACCCCCTCATTCTTAACGAAATAGGCAAGGTAATGACTGCGGAATATGGCTACCTGAATTGCCCCTTCCATTTTTCAATGCTCGACCAAGGGAGATTGATTCCGGTTATTTCAGGTTGGTTAATCCAATCAGCCATTTTGAGTAAAAAGTCATCTTCTCGTTCGAAAACAGGAAGTCCGGTATCTTCACCGATGATCGCGTGCCAAATGTTGGTAATGGACTCACTTTGCTTCAACGCTATGAAAAGCGCCAGTATCGAAAATCAATTTATAATCCCACAATGATGTGAATTCGTTCGGGCAAATAACGACCGCAAAGTGATACAAGCGAATAAGATCCGGCAAGAGTTAGCGCCCAAACAGCAAATGTCGAAACACCAAGTGGAATGACGAATAATCCAAGCAGTTTCCAAACGGCCTTGAGAACAAGTATATGGCAGAGGTAGATTCCAAAAGAGGCGTTCCCAAGGTCAACAAGCAAAGTAGAAGATAATCGCGACTTGAATGATCCCGGAACCGCCATAAGAAGCGCGATCACAGCTAAAGAGGTCGCGGCAGAACCGAGCTTAAGCTGAGTTGTGGCCATATTGAAATCGCCAGTCAAATACCACCAGAAGCCTGCGACCTCCTGAATTATTAAAAATATAAAGAGCACTGCAACAAGCTGAGTGGTTCGTCCTTCAATGAGCGCAGCCCAACGCCTCCAGTCGAGACCGAAAACATAAAAGATGAGCCACATGGGGCAGAAAACCTGTATTAGAGGCAATGCGATACCGGCAACGGCAGCGAGCTCCCTTAGAAGCAAGCAAGCCGGTGTCACACAATAGACAAAGAACCTATACCGTGAAAGGAGCCTGAACAGTACCGGAGTAAGCAGCACAAGCTGTGAATGGACCAATAGATAGTACATCTGAGCCGATACGGAGCCCACGGCGAACGCCAGAAACCCAGACGCCCATGAAGGGCGGGAAACGCCGCAAGATAGATAACGCTCCAGAACGCATAAGGTCCGGCAACCTTGCTAATGCGGCGTCGAAGACCCCCCCCGCATTAAATTTGCGCTCGTCGGTAAGAACACCGGATAAAAACAAGAACAACGCAACAGAAAAGTTGAGGAATGGGCGAATGGCGACCGACGCGGCACATTGAGGAAGACAGTGGATAAGCACCACTGCGGAAATCGCAAGCCCACGAAGAGCTTGAAGGTAGCGATCCTTGGCCATCTAGGCTCTCCTTCCAACGAGTCTCTTTAGTCGTCGTTTAATACCACCAAGCTTGCCGCGGACACGCTGCCAGAGAGTGGGACGGAAATCCCACTTGTCCATGAGATCTGGGATGGAAAGCCCGGCAGACACGTCGTTCAAGAACTCGTCGCGCTTTGGATAAGGCGTGACAGAATGGACGAGGCTAGGGTTGCCCGCGATTACCCCATCAAGCGTCGCCGGACCGTTTGCAGTAAGCCCAGAAATAGCCTCGAATGCCCGCACGCCCTTCTCGGTATTGCATAGGACGGCAGATACGCCCTTGGAGTTGTCGACCTCGGGATGGGTATTCTGGAACCCCCAGAAATCACCGAGCGTGATATCGGCGCCGCTGGAGCGCTTTGCTGGACATGCCAGACAGGACGAACGAAGGCTCGCATTGGCCAGAAACGCTTTCATGTACCAGTCTTTGCCGAATATCTGGGACTCGGTGTCCCCGGTGTTGTCTTTCTCCGCTATGTGCTTGTACATAGCGGAGTAAGACAACCATCCGGTTGTCTTACTCCGCATATTGACGTCGCAGACGTCCGACCCGAAGGCCTCACCACGGTAGTCGACCCAGCGCGACCAGAGCTCTGGAGACGGAACACCGTGGCAGATGACGTCGACGCCGAGGAAGAGGTCAGAGTCGGCGAGTTTCCCCAGGTATGAGCGCATGCCAGCCACCTGGCATGCAGTACCGGCAAAGAGCGCCGGCCTGCCTTCACGCAGGGCAGCGCGGACGCCCTCGAAGACGCCGCGGCCAACCGCGCTCTGAACGTATTTCGAGCGCATAACGGCGCCGAGCGCCGGCCTGTCCTCCACGAGCACGTGACGAA
>OGSS01001110.1_pt1 | contig 19816 bp, 17 predicted proteins | sample 1553591 | NCBI WGS metagenome assembly OGSS01 (sample SAMEA2580061, study PRJEB22360) | human gut metagenome | biome: human gut; feature: human-associated habitat; material: faeces | place: Denmark | collected 2008/2010
GCGCAAGCCACCCCGGCGGGCGCTGATCTCACGGGCTGCCGTCAGCCAGCGGTCGGCCAGCCTTTCCCCTTGCATCTCAAGACTGTAGACGGCTACGGCATATCCTGCCATTGCCGCGTTCCGTGCCAGATGCAATGCCATGCCGGTTTTCCCTACACCGGGACGGGCGGCAAGTACTATTAGATCACTGTTCTGGAGTCCGGACGTCATGCGGTCCAGATCCGTCAGTCCGGTGGGAATGCCGGTCACTCCGTTCGTACTCTTGGCGATACGTCCCTCGGCTTCGCTCATGGCGGCGCTCATCAGTGCGTCCATGTCGCGCAGGTGGGTGTTGTGGTTGAACTCACCCTCCAGGCGGTCGAGCAGGTTGTGTGCATCTATCAGCGAGTCGTCGATATCCATGGTTTCGTCCAGCGAACAGGCGAGAAGTTTGTTGAAGCCCAGGATCATTTCGCGCCGCAGGTATTTTTCGTGCACAATCCGGATGTGGTATTCGATGTGTGCGGAACTTGCCACTTTACTGCTCAGTTGGGTGATACCATACGAACCGCCCGCTTCTTCGAGCTTTCCGCGGTGTGAAAGTTCCTCTTTCACGGTGAGGATGTCGATTTTGGTACCCGCCTGATACATCGCCAGCATGGCGGCGTAGATTATCTGGTGGCGTAGCACGTAAAACATTTCGGGGCGTAGCTTGTCGGCTACCAGCGGCATGGCTTCCTGTTCTATCAGGCAGGCGCCGAGGATCGCTTCCTCTATTTCGGGTGCTTGGGGCGAAACTCTGTTTTCGGTATTCATCATTAATAGGTGTATTCGTTCAGGAAAGCTTTGTTCGATAAATAACTGCCGGCATGGAGGAGGAAGTTGACGTTCGTCTGGTGGAAATAATATACTTCGATGTTGTCGATTGCCAGTTGTTGTTCCTTGTCACTCAGCTTCTTCCACTCGCGTTGCGCCTTGGCGATGTTCTCCTTGGGAAGCTGTGTGATGCTGTGGTATTCGTTCCAGAACAGTTGGAACTTCTCGTTGACAGCTTTCTTTTTCTGTTTCCCGGCATCGGGCAGTCCCACCCATTTGTCATATTCGACGACGCGTATGTGCAGGGATGTATTGTTGGGGTGGGGGATGATTTCGATGATTCCCCGGGTGGCAAGTCCGTGCATGAAGCGGAAAGTCTTCCCGGTGGACCAGTGGAGAACGCGGCTCCAGTCGCGGTAACTGAACAAGCTTTCACCTCTTTTGCACGGGCAGTTCTTGTTGCAGCGGTCGTTGTATAGCGTTTCCGAATAGTTGACTTTCATCAGGATTTTCAGGAGTGCCTCTATCTCTCCCTCTTGCAGGTGCGGATTTTCTATCTGTTGTTGCAATAAGGTTTTCGGGATAATGAGAAAACCATGCTTTGTCATGGCTTGGAAATTAAATTTGTTCATTTTGGCTTATTTAAAATTTTCGGTAAAGGTAATCCCTTTGCGTATGGCTTGCAAGAGGCGTTGTGGTGTGTGGATGACTGTGGACGGTTGCGGACTTCGAATGTACTTCCGCTAACTGTTTTTTCTCTCTGCGGATGTTCTCCGGAGGGGATGATGAAACAGATACTCCGTTTCTGTCCGGCAGAGCCTTTGATACAGACAAACAGAGCCTTCGTTCGGTTGAATCGGAGGCTCTGTTTTAGTTGAAAAATACGGTCGTTTTTACGAACACTTTGTGGAACACTTTTTTCCTACTGCAAATAGCTGTATTTTTGAGAGTTATCTTTCTGTGGGAAAAAATGCCGAACGCAAAGTGGAATACATAATAAACGATAAAAGATAAATGATATATTTAAAAATATATAGTTCGATTTTTCTTTTATTTCTTATCCGTGTTTTTGTTTTCTGCTACGCGCTGTACTTTGACCGACAGTATAATGTGGGGCGGTCCCCAATGGCGGTAGATGATTAGCTGCATTTCGGGGCTGATCTCGATCGTCGTGTCGGTGTAGTACGCGTCGGCAAGTTGTTCACTCAAAGCATTACTTGCTTTGATACAATTACGCATTTTTTTGCTGGCGGACGATGTACTTGCCATTTGAGGGAAGTATGCCACTGCCAAATCGGAAAAATGCTTGAAACCGTTAATGCTGTAGCTTTCGTCAGCTACTTCATTACTTTTCATAAATTTACAATTTAATTGTTTCTTAATTATGGCTTTTGTCTTAAAAACCGCACAAATGTATGAAAATATATTTGATAAATAACATGAAAGTTTTAGTTTTTATTTCTGTAAATTTATGTATGTAAATTTTTATATATTGAATTTTTTGTTTTACTAAAGTAAAGTGTGGGAATAGTAAATATTATTAATTAAATTATTTGTTGATGAAGAAGGAAAGTTTTACTTCGTTTATGAAACAAGTGGCTGCCGATTTGCAGCAGAGTGGAAATTTAGGGACTGCTCATGTGTATAGAAGTAGTTTGAATGCGATTCTTGTTTTTCAGGAATCGGAAAGCGTGGAGTTTCGGGAAATAACTCCGGAGTGGTTGAAACATTTTGAGGGTAGCCTTCGTGCCCGCGGGTGTAGTTGGAACACGGTGTCTACGTACCTTCGCACGATGCGTGCCGTTTACAATCGGGCCGTCGATCTTCATCGTGCGCCGTACGTGCCGCATCTGTTCCGTTCCGTATATACAGGTACGCGGGCGGACCGCCGGCGGGCGTTGGATATGGAAGACATGAAGAAGGTGTTTGCCCGCCTGTCGCAGTCGGCCGCCATACCTCCCGGCATGAGGGGTGCGCAGGAATTGTTTATCCTCATGTTCCTGCTTCGGGGATTGCCTTTTGTCGATCTGGCTTACCTGCGGAAGAGCGATCTTCGGGGGGATGTCATTACTTACCGTCGCCGCAAAACGGGTCGTCCGTTGTCAGTGACGTTGACGCCGGAAGCCATGTTCCTCTTGCAGAAGTATATGAACCGTGATAAGCGTTCGCCTTATTTGTTCCCTATTCTCCGCAGCGCCGAAGGTTCGCCGGAAGCTTATCGGGAATATCAGTTGGCATTGCGCCATTTCAATTATCAGTTGGAACTATTGGGAAGGTTTTTGGGATTGAAGGATAGATTGAGCTCCTATACCGCCCGCCATACCTGGGCTACAACGGCTTATTATTGCGAAATTCATCCAGGCATTATCTCCGAAGCTATGGGACATTCGTCCATTACAGTGACCGAGACGTATCTCAAACCTTTCCGGAGTAAGAAAATTGATGAAGCAAATAAACAGGTTCTCGATTTTGTAAAACGCTCTGTGATAGGTGTAAGCGCTTGATTGTAAGTCTGTTACTTCGTAGGTAACGGGTTTGAATATCGGTGCAAATATGAGCATATTTCTTAAAACAACCAAACGAAATCAAACATTTTTTCCAATAAACTACTCAAAAGCGGAACTAGGACAGATAAAACACGTGGATTCTTTGTATTAGGGCTTTGTTAACTTCTAAATATTGCATAAGATTTCCCTCCCCTCTGCCGCTCGTCAGAAGCAGGGGTAAAGAACTTTCATAATCTATCGTATCATTTCTCAGTATTGACTACTCTAAAAGAGCAGGCGCAAAGGTCTCTCCGTTACCTACAGAGTAACGGGCTGTCTATTATTGAAACTTAGTGTTTAATAATATATTATTAATGTAATTTTTAAGTAGTTATGAAAAGAAAATTTGTAAAAGTGATGTTCTTCGGGGCGTTGGCACTTTCTACTGTCACCTATGTAGGTTGTAAAGACTACGATGATGATGTGAAAGGTCTGCAAGAGCAGATTGACAACATTAACCAGAAGGGGGCTGATGTGACAACAGAAGCAATGAATGCTGCTATTAGTAGTGCAATAGCTAAAGTGCAGGCCGATCTGGATAAGATTGCAAGCAAGGCAGACAAGTCAGCGTTAGATGCATTGCAGGCAGTTGTTACAAAATTGCAAGAAGCTGTAAATGGAAAAGCTGATGCTAGCACACTGGAGTCGTTGAAAGCGGAGTTGAATGAAGCTATTGCAACGGTAGATTCATCCATTCAGCCTAAGATTGATGCAGCCAAAACACAGTTGGAAGGTCAAATTGCGGGACTGGAAACTAAATTGGAAGAAGCTGACGAGGCGATAAAAGGCAGTATTGCAACTCAAATCGCTGATTTGAAAACAGAGCTTCAGGACTTAATGGATGCAAATGCCGCAGAATATGCGAAGTTGTATGCTACTAAAGTTGATTTGAATGCTCTAAGTGATAGAGTTGAAACTCTTGAAAAGATAAAGCATCTTACCACTGACGATGTATTGTCTTTTATACAGACAGATGCGGATGTGAAGAAGTATATCGACGATGAGTTTGTAGCTTTATTGCAGCAAAATCTGGACAATCCGGAAAGCGCCCTTCGGGCATATCTTGAAGGTGTATTTACCACCGGTATTATGACTCAGGTTGAGGCTAAGTGTGGTGAAATTGCTGATGCCAAAATGGAGGCTCTCCGTCAGGAATGGACAACATATAAAACTGAGCAAGGTAAAGATTATAAGGCTATTGTAGAACGTCTTGCTACTTTGGAAGGATATAATTTGTCTACAATGGAGGAACTTTATAATTCTTTGACAGATCCGAAGAATAATACGATTGACAAAGCTAATACATGTTTTGAAGCATTAGGCGATATTACAGATCTGGCGACAGAGTTTGGTAAGTATACCACTACTACAAAATTAGAGAAAAACTATGTGCAGATTGCGGATTTGAATACGAAGATTGGTGAGTATATAGGTAGCAGCATTTCTGACCTTGATTCTAAAGTTGAAACTTTGGAAACAAAATTGAATGCTCTTCAATCCGGATTGACCTCTATGCTTAAGAGTCTTGTTTTTGCACCGCAGAAATATGATGCTAGTGGCGAATTGGTTAGAAGTGTATCGTTTGCATCGATCTATACTTCTACTGCTCAAACTGCGGAAGGACCTGTAGTAATTTCTGCTCCGACCAGTGTGAAAGTAAACTTCCGTGTGTCTCCGGCATCTGCCGTAGCTGATTTGATTGGCGAACATCCTAAGTATACAATTACTACGGACAAACACGTCATTACTAGCCGTGCTGCAACCAATGACGGTATCCTGACTGTAGCCAGCGTAGAACAAGCTAAAGATGAAGCAGATGTAGCTATCGAAGGTATGATTACTGTGACTCTGAATGCTGCAACGGCAGTGAAGAGCTATGCTCTTTCTCTTTCTGTAGTAGGAAATAATGAGGAGGGTAAGGATGTTACCAACTTTACTGAAATCAATTCGGATTATTTTGCAGTTATTGTATCAAAGAAGTATATTAATGCTGTTGATTATGCTGCAAAAACATACGGAAGTCCGGAACTTTTGGTAGATAAAGCCGGTAGCGCTATCAATTTCTATGACGCCGAGAAGAATTCAGAATATATCAAGGTGAAATTGTCTGATAATGAGAACGGAACTTCTCCTGCCGAGGCTGTTACATTAGCTTCTCTTGGTTTGTCTCCCGATCTCTTTGAGGTGACATTTGAAAAGACTGAATCACCTGAGGATGCGGATTACTTTGTTCTGAATCCTACTACTTATGCTCTTACAGTTAATCAAAGCAAATTACCTGCTTCTAGCAGATATAATAAGACTTGTACAGTTACACCGAAGATAAAAGTAACTACAACTGCAACTAACGAAGGCCAGCTTGTTAAGGTTGATTATACAGGAAATGCTGTTACTGCGAAGATTGTTGCAGAAGGTGTTAATTTGGAATATGCTGTGGCTAATGAGCTGTATTGGAGTAATGCTTCAGCAGCACAAACAGTTACCCTTACATCTGAACAGATTGCTGATATTGTTAAAGAGATCAACAAAGTTACTGGAGAGACTTATGATAACTTAACTGCTGCTCTAGCTGGTGTTGTTGCTTTGAACGGTAATGTATCAACTTCTGACGGAGATGTATCTATTGCTGCATCTGGTAACGATGTGACAGTAACTATTCCTCAGGGAACGGTAGGTGATGCGGCTAAAGATTATACATTTACACCGTCGTTAAAATTAACTTACGATAATTCTGCAATAGTAAACATTACTGTTAAGGTGAAAGTTTTGGCTCCAGTTGTTACAGATTTGAAACTGGGTGCTAATACAATAAATTGGAATGGTACATCTGTTGTAGATTTGATGCCGTCTGCTGATGCTCAGACCATGACTGCTCTGACAGTAAGCAGAAAATTGTCTGAAGTACTTTTGGCTACAGATATCGCAGCTCTCAAAAAGGCAGTGGTAACAGATGAGACAGTACAGTTGAAGATTACTAAGGGTGGTGATGAAAGCGAAACTAATTTGTACCCTGGTACTATTAACTTCGACGACTTTACTGTGAAAGCTGCTGCTGCAACTGATAAAGCAGTATCTTATACATTTAGTTTGTATTATACTCCTAAGGATCAAGATCCGGTTGTACTCAATGCTAATCTGCTGACAGTAAATTTGAAACCTTCTGTTAAGGTTGCTGGTACAATTACAGCTCCGGAAGAAGAAGCCCGTACAATTACCAAAACTAAATTGACTGATACGTATGACTTGTCTACAGACTTCACTTGGAAAGAATTTAGAGGTGTGACAATATGGCCGACATTTGCTGTTGCAACCGGTGGTGCTACAACGAATCCTGCAACTGTAGACGGTGCATTGGCTATTTATAGCGGCTCAGTGAAATATATCGTTGCAGAGGAAAGCCGTGCTACTTTCGTGAATTGTTTCAATACAGAAGGCTACACTGCTGAAACAGGTGAAATAGCTGCTGCTAATAAGACTATTCAGTTGAATGATGTTATCAGAGCACAAGAAGGTGCAATCGTTAATCCTATTACAGTGAAAATTAAAGTGATAGCTACTACAGGTTGGGGAGCACCGGAGAATGCTGAAACAGAATTGACTATTACATATCCGGCAGGTTCAACTAAATAATTAAATATTTAGAAACCGGGATATCGACAAACTTCATTGATATCTCTCGTCATTCGCTTATTCCCATTATGGACTTATCGGAGCGGGAGATATCTTTGAATTAATAATTCAAGTTTCGTAAGTGCTGCATTCCGCATGGATTGTACTGCATGGATTATACTGCTGAGAATTATACCGCTGAGAATTATTCCGCTGAGAAATATTCCGCTGAGAAATATTCCGCTGAGAATTATACCGCAGGGAATTATACCGCAGGCTTCCCCTCCTTTTGGGAAGGAGGGGTGCCCAAAGGGCGGGGTGGTAGGTAGAGATAAGGTATATTCCTTATTTCTTTTAAAAAGGTAAACTCATTATTTTTCCTACCACCTCCCCCTACGGGGACTCCTCCTTCCCGAAGGAGGAGAAGCTATGCAGGATACTTGCGAAACTTGAATCAACAAGATAAACCCTTCTTCACCCTCGTGGTGAAGAAAACTCCGAGAAGCACCAGTACGAAGTCATTCGCTTGTGAAAGTCAATTCTTCCATGCTGTGTTTCTTAAGAAAAGGGATGTCTTCCTAATAATTTCCCACTGGCATCCCTTTTATTTACTCTTAATGCATTTCCCTTATTGTGCCGGCCGTAATGTCGGTCATAATTTCCCCTATGAAAAGGGAGATGTCTTGAGGATATAGAAAGCCCGGGCTTGCGAAAGTCCGGGCTTTTCAATACTTACTCTTCGCTCCAACACTTTTCGGCGTCGAAGCAAGGACAAGCCTTGATCCATTCCTCCGGTTCAATCTCACCGTTGCCGTTGAGGTCGGGACTCAGGTCACGATGTCCGCAGACACGACATCCGGGATAATCCCTCAATAACGTCAGGATAAGCACACGCAAAGAATGTTTCTGCCACGGTGTCCGGGTATCTTTGGGATGTCCCTCGCTGTCCAGACCGCCCTCATAGCAGATACCGATACTTTCACTGTTGAAGCCACGGGCGTGCGCACCGATGCGTTCGAGAGGACGGGTCGATTTGATGTCCCCATTCTTGCGAATATAAAAATGATACCCCACACCGTTGAAACCACGACGACGGTGGCAAACGTCCAGGTCGTGCTCGGTGAAACTCTTGTCCTCACGAGTGGCGGAACAGTGGACAACGATCAGACTGATAGCTCTCATGCGTTGCCGTTATTTCGTTGGATACACTCTTTATTGACGCATTGCAGGGCAATAGCTTCCGACAACTTACCTTTCAGCGAAAAGATTTCGGAATGCATCTCCTTCACACGGTCGCTCAGGTTGAAATAATCCTTCAATACCTTCTCAAGCTGCTGCATGAGGAAATTGTACTGCTCTTTCACTAATTCGCTGAATTCTTTGACTTCCTGCATCATCTGTTGACGCTTCTTGCGACCTCCGAAAAAAGGAAGGACGGTCATGATAATATCAATGATTTTGTCTAACATCTTATTTAATTAAAAATTGAATATTGAAAGTTGAAGATTGAAAACAGAAACCGCATGGCGTGGAACCGTAGAAGTCGGCTCCTGAAGCCATGCGGGACTGTTTTTCGGGTTTTATACTGACGGGTCCGGTGTCACTCCGCCTCCTCCCGGTTTCTCCTCACCCGAACCTCCGGAGCCGCTACCCGAACCACCCTCGTCCGGATCGCTGCCGTCGCCTTTACCACCCAATGCGAACACCACATTATTATCGCTCTGCGTGCTCGTGTGGCTCGAATTGATTAACTTCAGCGCCTTATCGGCAACGAAACGGACATTGACACGGCGGATACTGCGTACCGTGCAATCCTTCTTCACCTCCGTACCGTCACTGGTCAAGGTGATATGAAACGTTCCCAACCCGTCGATTTTCACTTTATCGCCCTGAGTAAGCGACAACCGCAACTGCTCCACAAATGCTTCAATGGTATGCTTCACATCCCCTGCCGTAAGCGACGACTTGCTTTCAATGGCGGCAGCCATTGTATCGACATCCATGACTCTTACATTGCCGGCTTTCTGGCGAATGTAATACAACATCGGAGCATCCTCCTGATTCACATACTTCCTACGCTGATAGCGTTCTACTAATACATCCATAAAATTAAAAAGTTAAGGTTTAGATAAATAATTCTATAATCTCTTTCTGATACTACAAATATACAAAATCCAAGAGGCGAAGTCAAGTAATCAACCGTTTATTTTCTCTATATTTATAAAATAATTTGGCAGATATAATAGTTGATAATCTATTATTTACTGTTATATTATTTATATAAATAACCAAAACTATTTGGCGTATTTATTCAAATATTCCATTGGAGGAACATAGTCATAAAATTTTGTAATAGACTGATTATGTCCGAAATACACATTTCCCGTCTCCCCGTTACGTTGCTTGGCAACGATAGCCACACCCAGTCCCTCTGTCGGGTAACCGCTTTCGCGGTCGGTCGGAATATGCAGCATAGCCGGTCGGTAAAGGAGTATAACGATGTCCGCATCCTGTTCGATTGCTCCGCTTTCGCGCAGGTGTGCCAGTTCCGGACGACCTCCGGGACGGTTCTCCGATTCACGGTTCAACTGGCTCAGCAGTACGACGGGGATATGCAACTCCTTTGCCAGCAACTTCGCTTTGCGGGTGGCTTGTGCCACCTCCTGTTCCCGGTTCCGGTTGACCTGCTTGGTGCTCATGTCGCAAAGTTGCAGGTAGTCGATGATAATCATGTCACACTGCTTGCGGCTTTTCAGCAGCCGTGCACTCGAACGGATGTGATCCATGCTGACGGAAGAACTGTCGTCCACGTAGATAGGCAGTTGTGCCAGTCCCGAGGCGGTGGTGCGTGCCTCCGCTACCTCTTGGGGATTGGGAATTCCGTTGCGCCACCGGTACGGGTTGATGTTGCAGGCGGCCATTAGCCAACGGTCCCCAAGGCGTTCGCCCTGCATTTCGAGACTGTACACGGCTACTGCGTTCCCCGCCAGAGCCGCATGGCGTGCCAGGTGGAGGGCGAAGGCCGTTTTGCCTACCGAGGGACGGGCGGCGATAACGATGAGGTCATTGTCCTGTAAGCCACCTGTTTTCTTGTCCAGTTCCGTCAGACCGGTGGGAATGCCGGTGACACCGTTCACGCTCTTGGCGATGCGCCTTTCGGCTTCTTCCATTGTGTCCGCCATAAGGGTTTCCATGTCGCGGATGTGGGCGTTGTGGCCGGATTCACCTTCGAGACGGTCGAGGAGGTTGTGGGCGTCTATGAGAGTGTCGTCGATGTCGATCGTCTCGTCCATGGCACAGGTGAGCAGCTTGTTGAAGCCGACGACCATTTCGCGTGCCAGGTATTTCTGGTGAATGATTTGCGCGTGATATTCGATATGTGCGGAGGAGGCGACTTTGCTGCTCAGTTGCACAATGGCATACGGTCCGCCTATCGCATCCAGATTTCCGCGACGGGCGAGTTCTTCCTTGACGGTCAGTATGTCGATCTTCTTGCCGGCATGATACATCGCCATGAGGGCGGCGAAGATCAGTTGGTGGTGGTCGTCGTAGAACATTTCCGGGCGTAACTTGTCCGCTATGAGCGGCAACGCTTCCTGCTCTATCAGGCAGGCGCCTATGACGGCTTCTTCGAGTTCGGGTGCGTGTGGTTGCATATTCTTTGTCTTTTTAGTCCATATATTCGTTCAGAAAAGCCTTGTCTTTCAGGTAAGTGGAAGCGTGGGCGATGAAGCGGGTGTCGTTGGTGTGGTAGTAGACGTCCTCGATGCGGTCTATTGCCAGTTGTTGTTCCTCGCGGGTGAGCTTGTTCCATTCGCGGCGGCCGCGGGCGACGTTGACTTTCGGCTTCCGCATCACGGTGTGGTATTTGTCCCAGAAAAGGTCGAAGTCTGTGGAGATTTCTTCCTTTCGGGCGTCTTTGGCTTCCGAAGGGATACGTCCGGTCCAAAGATCAAAGTTGGTGATACGGATATGGAGTATCTTTTCCTGATGAGGGATGAGGTCTATAATGCCTCCTTTGGCCAGTCGTTGAAAGAAACGGGTGGTTTTGGGGCGTGTCCAGCCGAAAATATTGCTCCAGTGGTGATAGCTGATAAGGGAGTCACCGCGTTTGCATAGAATGATTGTCCCGTTGATGTCGTATGGCACGTCGGAATAATTGGTGTGCGCCAGGATTTGGAGAAATGCTTCTGTCTCTCCGGCAGCGCCGTCGGTTGCTTGTCTGTTTAGTAATGCCCGGGGGATAGTGATGTAACCTTGTTTGAGAGATGATGTAGTTAATTGTTTCATGAATTGAAATGGTTTATTGTTTTACACTCGTTGTTGAATGCGGTGTAAATATAAGGCGATATTTCCCGTCGGCAAAATAGCGTTGGACGCTGTTGGCGGATATGGACGGCGGTGTAGTATTTGGACGGAAAGAGCCGGTAATAAATTGTCGGTGTTGATAGGGAAGGAGAGAAAAACGAGGATTCTGCCCGGTTAAGGCAGAACCTTCGTTTCAGTGAAACAGAGCCTTCATTTCGGTGAAACAGAGGCTCTGTTTAGGGGAAATAGAGCCTTTGTTTTGGGAAAATAGAGGCTCTGTTTTCGGGGCTGTGACCGTGCCACCAACCGTGCCGCCCTCTTTGTGATGATAACCGTTTGTATATGAGGGTTTTGCACGGGTACTGAAAAACGGGGCGTGCCACGAACCGTGCATATATAAATAAAAATATATATTATTCTATATTATATAGTTCGCTCAACTCATTTTTTCCGTGTTTTGCCTACTTCTGGTTTTCCGGTGTTTCGTCATGACCGCGCAGCTTAATCTCGGGAGGTCCCCAGGTGGTGAAAAGTATGCACTGTTGTTTGGGGCTGAGGCGTGCGGTCTTGTGGGTGTAGTGCGTAGGCTTTAAGTCCGCGAGCAATTGCGCGTCGTTCTCTATGTCATGGCGCATTCTTTTGATTGCAGCGTCAGTGCTGGTGTACTCCGGAAAGTATTCTACTGCTGCTATGGAGAAAGATTTGAAACCTTTAATACTCCATTCGTCCTCATCGTCAATCTCTTTGACTTTTTTCATATTTGTAAAAATTAATATTTAATTAGTTGGTGTGATTCTCTTTGAATCCCTGCAAAGGTAGTTAAAAAATAATTGTTGTGATAAAATTATAAATATATTTTGCTTTGTATAATATGTAATGTAATAATTTATGTATTTATTATTTTTCTTTTTGAAGCATAGCTTCCCGCCTCTTAATTTTTGACTTATTTTGTACTTATATATTTGCTAAATTTTTTTTTCTGCCGGTTTCTCAAATTAAATTGTATATTTGCGAAAGAATCGGAGAAGTAATCAGAAGAACCGAAAAAAGGGGGTCATGAACGAAAATGTCTTAGCTAAATTGAAGATACTGGCGGAGTCTGCCAAGTATGATGTTTCCTGTTCTTCCAGTGGCACAGTGCGTTCCAATAAACCGGGAATGCTGGGCAACACGGTGGGAGGCTGGGGGATATGCCACAGTTTTGCCGAGGACGGGCGATGCATCTCATTGCTGAAAATCATGCTTACCAATTATTGTATCTACGATTGTGCCTACTGCGTGAACCGCCGCAGTAACGACCTCCCGCGCGCCACGTTTTCCGTCTCGGAACTGGTAGAGCTGACTATGGAGTTTTATCGTCGCAATTATATCGAAGGCCTGTTCCTCAGTTCCGGCGTTGTCCGCAATCCGGACTATACCATGGAACGGCTCGTGCGTGTCGCCAAAGACTTGCGCCTGGTGCACCGCTTCAACGGGTATATCCACCTGAAAAGCATTCCCGGTGCCAGTCGCGAACTGGTAAACGAAGCCGGACTTTACGCCGACCGTCTCAGCGTCAACGTAGAAATCCCCAAAGAAGAAAACCTGAAACTGCTTGCACCGGAGAAGGATCATAAAAGCGTTTTCGCCCCGATGAAATACATCCAGCAGGGAGTATTGGAAAGTAAGGAGGAACGGCAGAAGTTCCGCCATGCTCCGCGCTTTGCGCCTGCGGGACAGAGCACGCAGATGATCGTAGGAGCGACCTCCGAATCGGATAAGGATATTCTTTTCCTCTCGTCGGCACTCTACGGGCGCCCGACGATGAAGCGTGTCTACTATTCCGGATACGTCTCCGTAAATACGTATGACAAGCGTCTTCCGGCATTGAAGCAGCCGCCTCTCGTGCGTGAAAACCGTCTCTACCAGGCGGACTGGCTGCTGCGTTTCTATCAGTTTAAAGTAGATGAGATAGTGGATGATGCGTATCCCGATCTCGACCTCGAAATAGATCCGAAACTCTCGTGGGCGTTGCGTCATCCGGAGCAGTTCCCGGTCGATATCAACAAGGCGGATTACGAAATGCTCCTCCGTGTGCCCGGCATCGGTGTGAAATCGGCGAAGCTGATTGTCGCTTCCCGCCGTTTCTCGCGACTGGGATTTTATGAATTGAAGAAGATCGGAGTGGTGATGAAGAAGGCACAGTATTTCATTACGTGCAAGGAACTGCCTCTCCAAATGGCGACCGTGAACGAGCTTTCGCCGCAACGGGTACGCAGTCTGTTGCTGCCGAAGCCGAAAAAGAAGGTGGATGAACGGCAACTGTTACTTGATTTTGGCGAATGAATTGAACTTTGCGAATGAATGTCTACCTCTACGATAAAACCTTCGACGGTCTGCTGACGGCTGTTTTCGACGCTTACTTCCGCAAGACTTTTCCCGATGCGCTGCTGTCGGAAGGAGACGCTTTGCCGTTATTCTGTGACGATCTGCACACCGTAGTCACTGACGAGGAGAAGGCGGCGCGTGTGTGGCGGGGATTGCAGAAGAAGGTTTCGTCTTCCGCGCTTGGCTGTCTCACGCAGAGTTGGCTGTCGGAGCTTCCGGAGGTCGGTATTCTTATTTTCCGTTATATCCGCAAGGCGATTGATGCGCCGCGCTCTATCGAAACGAATTTTGCCGATCAGGACGTCCTCCGGCTTGCACAGATTTGGAAGAAGGTGGACGGTGAGCGTGTGCATATAATGCAGTTTGTCCGTTTTCAGAAGGCGGCGGACGGCACGTTTTTCGCGGCTTTCGAACCGCAGTATAATGCTCTGCCGCTTACGGTGCAGCATTTCAAAGACCGCTTTGCCAATCAGAAGTGGATTATTTATGATATGAAACGCCGCTACGGTTTTTATTATGATTTGCAGGAGGTGACGCTGATTTCCTTCGATGACGACAGCCGCGAAGCTCACCTGATAACGGGAATGCTGGACGAGAGCCTTATGGATAAGGATGAAAAACTTTTCCAGCAACTTTGGAAAACGTACTTCAAGGCTATCTGTATCAAGGAACGTATGAATCCGAGAAAGCACAAGCAGGATATGCCTGTCCGGTACTGGAAGTATTTGACGGAGAAACAAAAAGTTGTACCTTTGCAGATCAAAACGGATTTTTAACCCTGTGAGTAAGAGAAGGATGAAGAAAAGGATATTTTACATTATCAGCTTTCTGGTAATATTTTGTATAGAGGTATTGATAGCTTTGTACGTATGTGATAATTTTGTCCGTCCTTACATTGGAGATGTACTGGTGGTTGTGCTTGTGTATAGTTTTGTCCGTATATTTCTGCCAACGGGGATTCCGAGAATGCCGTTCTATGTATTTCTTTTTGCCTGCTTTATAGAAGTGATGCAATACTTTCAGTTGGTGGAAACCTTAGGGATTACGAACCGGGCGGCAAAAATTATTTTCGGATCTACGTTCGATTGGAAAGACATTGCCTGCTATGCGGTGGGTTGCGTTCTGATTTTCTTGTTCGAGCGTATTTGTCAAAAGAGTTTATAATAACAGGTCTTTTATAAAGAAATAAGAGACTGTTTAACAAGTCGGTAGTATCTTCCATTCCCCTCCTTCCGGGGAAGGAGGGGTGGCTGAAAGCCGGGGTGGTAGGTGGATACACAATGCTGATAATAATGGACTTACGCATTCACCTACCACCTCCCCCCTACGGGTACTCCTCCTTCCTGAAGGAGGAGAGTTTTAGATACTGTCGACTTGTTAGTCAGCCTCTTATATTTGTTTTATTTTCTACTTGCTTTCAATATTCAACACACCCTTCGCCAATCCTTTTCCGGTAGCTTCCAGTGTGATCTTTCCCGGCTTGTCCGAAGAAGAAACGATTGCGGTCATCATTCCGCTGAATACCTTCATCTTCGGGGTCTGGAACGATTCGAGTGAAGCCGGGTTTCCGTTGGCTCCTGCGCGGTAAGTTCCTGCGCCTTTCACTTTGAAGCTGATAGTGTTATCCGCCAGCGGACAGAGATTACCGTCCTTGTCTACTACTCTGACGGTGACGAATGACAAGTCTTTTCCGTCGGCTTTGATTTGCGAGCGGTCCGCTATCAGTTCGATATGATGCGGTTTTCCTGCGGTATGCATTTCCTTTTCGGCAACGGGCTTGCCGTCTTTGTCGTAAGCGACCACTTTGACAGTCCCCGGTTCATATTTCGTATTCATCCACATCAGGCGGTAACGTTGCTGACGTTTGAGATTTGCTGTTGAAACAGAGTCGGCACTGTTGTCAATCGTTACGGAGAGATCCTTGGTACGTTTGCCCTGGCTCTTACCGTTGATAAACAGCTCGGCAGACGGGTAGTTCGTGTAGACAAATACCGGGACTACTTCGCCTTCGTGTCCTTCCCAGTTCCAGTGCGGGAGGATGTGGAGAGTTTCCACGTCCTTGTTCCAGTGACTGCGGTAGAGGTAATAGCGGTCTTTGGGCAGTCCGGCAAGGTCGATGATACCGAACAGGGACGAGTGGCTGGGCCAGTCGGTGTAGTACGGTGTCGGTTCACCCAGATAATCGAAGCCAGTCCATACAAATTCCCCGATGCAGTAGGGGAGGTCTTCGTGCTGGATAAAGTCGTCTTCGGGCAGGTTAGACCAACCGCAATGCTCTACGTCGTATGACGAAGCCTGATGATCGGGATACTTCTGCATCGAACGTCGGGCGACAGGCAACTTGTACACGCCGCGTGAACTGACTGTGGAAGCTGTCTCACTCCCCAGGATAATCTGTTGCGGGAGCTTCTTGTAATTCGTCCGGTACTTGTGCGGACGGTAATTGAATCCGGCTACATCCATTACGGCAGCCATATTATTATTCACCACTGCGTCCGGAGCATCCATGCCTTGAGTGACGGGGCGGGTGGGATCTTCGCGGTGACAGATGTCTTGCAGGAAGCGGGACAACTTCGGTCCGCGGTCACCGTTCCACTGGTCGGGAACCTCGTTGCCGATGCACCACATCACGACACTGGGATTGTTGCGGAACTGGTGAATCAGGTTCACCAAGTCTTTTTCCGCCCATTCGTCAAATATCTTATGATAACCGTTCTGCAATTTGGCTGCTTTCCATTCGTCGAACGATTCGGACATAATCATCATACCCATTTCGTCGCACGCACGGATCAGTTCGGGAGCCGGCATATTGTGGGAAGTGCGGATAGCGTTACAACCCATATCTTTCAGGATGCGTATCTGGCGGCGGATCCCTGCTTCGTTGGCAATGCCGCCCAACGGGCCGAGGTCGTGATGATTGCACACACCTTTAAATGTGGTACGTTCACCGTTCAGATAGAATCCCTTGTTCGGGATGATTTCGATAGAACGGATACCGAAAGGCGTGGTATATTCGTCTTTCAGCGTATTGCCTTCATACACTTTGGACACTGCAGAATAGAGCGCCGGAGAATCGGGCGACCAGAGTGCAGGGTTGTCTACCACGAAATGTTGGTTGAATATTTTTTCGTCGTATTTCGTACCCTGTTGTTCGTCGGAAGCTACCACTTTGCCGTCGGGAGCTTTCAGTTCGGTCACGATGCGATAGTCGGTGAACGCCTTGCCCGAAGGGATGTCGAGACGTGTTTTCAGGTTGACTCTGGCGAAATCCTTCTTTACGACAGGCGTGGTGAGCTGCGTCCCCCATGTCGGGATATGGGCGTCTTCGTTAATCACCAGATGAACGTTGCGGTATAGGCCTGCGCCCGGATACCAGCGTGAAGATTCGGTTTCGTTTTCCAGACGGACGGCCAAGGTGTTCTGTTCGCCCGCTTTTAAATAAGGAGTGGCGTCGATGTGGAACGAATTGTAGCCGTAAGGCCAGAAGCCGGCTTCCTGTCCGTTGATGTAGACACGGGCGTGGCTCATGGCGCCGTCGAAGATGAGGGTTGCTTTCTTGCCGGAAGAAAATGCCGGGGCTTCAAAGTTCAGGCGATACCAGCCTACACCGACAAAGGGAAGTCCGCCCGTGCGTCCTGCGTGTTCCAGTGCTTCCTTCTGCCCGTCCTGGGTGATAGCGACTTTCTGTTTGTCATTTTCGATACTGAAAGGACCGTAGATAGCCCAGTCGTGCGGGACGGTGACGGATTGCCATTTGGTGTCGTCGTACGTCTGCTGACTGAAGTCCTTGCTGTCTTCTCGTGTAAACTTCCAGCCTTTTTCAAAGGTCTGTTCCGTACGCACTTGCGCGAGAGCTAATGCTGGTAGAGCTACTAATAGAGCTGCTGCGATTTTAAGATGTTTATTCATAAATATAGGGGGTAAAGATTGTTTTTCATTTCTGTTTTGAGCTATGTGTTGTCTTTGGCTTCGTCTTCGGGTTTTACTTGCATTTCGTCTTTCGGATTCAGACTGCTGCCGCAGTATTTGCAAAACCCGGCATTGTCCTCGTGTCCGGAGCGGTGGCAGTGGGGGCATTCCTTGTCCCTTCTGCGTTTATAGTCTTTCATCATGGAGGCCGAAACGATTCCTGTCGGTACGGCGATGATCGTATAGCCGATAAGCATCACGCAGGCAGAAAGGAACTTTCCGAATCCGGTGACCGGGGTGATGTCACCATAGCCTACGGTGGTCATGGTGACGATTGCCCAGTAGATACTGTTCGGGATGTTGTTGAACTGGGAATCGGGCTGCGTGCCCTCTATCATGTACATCAACGTTCCGATCGAAGTCACCAGAATGACGACGAACAGGAAAAAGACGGCTATCTTCTTGCTGCTTTCGCGCAGGGCGGTGAGTAGCCGTTCGCCTTCGTTCAGGAAGTTGAACAGCTTGAATACACGGAATACGCGTATCAGACGGAAAGCGCGGATGATGAGCAGGTAACGTGCGCCGGGGAAAAGCAGGCCGATATAGAGCGGGAGGGTAGCCAGCAGGTCTACAATGCCGAAGAAACTGAATATGTATTTCCGTGGGCGGGGCGAACAGTAAATGCGTGTCAGGTATTCGAAAGTGAAGAAAGCGGTGAAAAGATATTCCATAATGACAAACGGAGTCGTCAGGTAGGAGGGGATGCTTTTCAGGCTTTCGATGATAACGAGCAATACACTGACCAGGATACAACCGATAAGAACCACGTCGAACAACTTCCCCGCAGGGGTGTCCGATTCGAAGATGATGACGTATAGTTTTCGTTTCAACTTCTCGTCATGCAGGAAATCGCGGATTCTTTCTTTCAGTTTCATATATGTATAATGGTAAATAATAAATTAAGGAACTCACTTCTAGAAGTCGGTGCTATCCTGATTCTCCTCCTTCGGGAAGGAGGAGTCCCCGTAGGGGGAGGTGGTAGGTGAATGCGTAAGTCTGTTATTATCAGCATTGTGTATCTACTTACCACCCCGGCTTTCAGCCACTCCCCGAAGGAGGGGAATAGAGATACCACCGACTGGTTAAATTACCACCAAATTTGAAGAAGAACCGAATTTATCAAATTCATTTCTCATATTCTCATACTTTCGGGATAACTTGTTTATTATCAGATAAATGATGTATGAGAAATAAAATAACACAGAGGTATTTCTCATAGTTTTTCTGTTGTTTTCCCTCATAATTCAGTCATTTCTCATACTCTTTCTTCTTTATTTCTCATAGCCCCCCCCGTTCTTTTTCTCACTACTCCATATTGTTCTCCTGATATATGCTTCTTTTTCTGAAGTCTTCCCTTTACATACCATATTCTATCCTAATGCCCTTGTTATATTATGCCTTTATCCTTGTGAATTTCTACTATCATCTCTTTTGTTCCACTTCAGTGCACAGGCTTTTTCACTCTAGTAGCCGGTTCTTGCTACTAGAGTGCGCAGAACTATTCACTGTAGTGGAACGAATTATATGTCTTATCGATTATCTGTTATAAATAGGTGAAAAGTCTCTAACTATAAGGTATTTACCATTTATTTAACAGTCTATATTCTACAATTTAATATTAGTTCAAATGTGTCGTATATTGAAATTTGATTTATGAAGCTATATGAGAACACAACGAATTCTATGAGAAATAATCCCGAATACTATGAGAAATGGCTGTCTGTTATTTTATTTCTCATACATCATTTATCTGATAATAAACGCGTTATTCCGAAAGTATGAGAATATGAGAAATGAATTTGATGAATCAGTTTTTCTTCCAATTTGTTTGTAAGTTGAATCTGTAAAATAATGATTTGCTAGTTTATAGTCGATAGTATCCTCTATTCTCCCTTCTGGAAGGAGGAGTCCCCGTAGGGGGAGGTGGTAGGTGAATGCCAGAATCGGTTATTATCAACTTTATGTATCAGCATTGTTTTTTGAGAAACCGAATAAATTTGCTTACAGTACTTATTTCTTTTCTACAGTCTCATTTCCTTCCCTTCCTCTCGCGTGTGAATATAATAATGTGTAGTCATTCTACATGGGTTCTCCCTGCAGTAAAATTTATGTTCTACAACATCCTTGTCAATCAGCGTGTTACAAAAAAAGTTTCAAAAAAGATTAGAAAAATAGTCATATATATTTGGATGTTATGGATAAGTTGTCTACTTTTGCACCCG
>OGSS01001122.1_pt1 | contig 19728 bp, 8 predicted proteins | sample 1553591 | NCBI WGS metagenome assembly OGSS01 (sample SAMEA2580061, study PRJEB22360) | human gut metagenome | biome: human gut; feature: human-associated habitat; material: faeces | place: Denmark | collected 2008/2010
ACTTGCGACCTCTGCGTCCCGAACGCAGCGCTCTACCAAACTGAGCCACGCCTCGATGTTCTTGAGCGTTTGTTTTGCGCTGTTTACCAGCGACTTGTATATATTATCATGACTCAGAAAAAAATGCAAGCGTTTTTTGAAAAAAATGCAAATTTTTAAAACAAATTTTCCGGAATGTGGGAAGAAGCCCGGAAAAGCCTTATTTTATGCGGGAAAATGGCATTTCCGGTTAAGTGGGGGATCTATTTCATAAATGTTTTTAGAGGGAGGGACCGGCAGAAGCTTCCGCCGGTCAAGTATGAAAAAGTATATTTTGTTCCAGGCTTGCTGTCCTGTTACGATTTATAGGATAGTGGAAAAATGTGTCGAAATATTGTGTTGTGTGTGAAAAAAGTGTGAAATTATATAGGATCGCTGCGCTGTACACAGGAATGATAAATTTATAACGATTTCTTCTTTGAAATGGTTGCAGGAATGATGTGATTGGTATAAAATATAGATGTTTCTGCGATGATAGTATAAACATAAAAGTCATGGGCGGGAAAATTCCGCTTCAGGCGCAGAAATATGATTGCATTTATTAAAAGAACGCAGGCAATGATTCAGAAGTGAAATAATCCTGCAGTCACGCAATAAAGGAGAAAAAATCATGAGCAAAAAGCCAGTAGTGTTAATGATCCTCGATGGTTACGGACTGAATAAAACACATGAAGGAAATGCGGTATATGAGGCGAAGAAACCGGTGATGGACCGCTTAATGAAGGAGTGCCCGTTTGTGGAGGGTCAGGCCAGCGGACTTGCTGTCGGACTTCCGGACGGACAGATGGGAAACTCTGAGGTCGGACACCTGAACATGGGCGCAGGCCGCATTGTTTATCAGGAACTGACAAGAATCACAAAGTCTATCCAGGACGGCGATTTCTTCAAGAACGAAGAGTTCCTTGCAACTGTTGAGAACTGCAAGAAGAATAACTCCGCGCTTCACCTGTTCGGACTCTTATCCGACGGCGGCGTACACAGCCATATCACACATGTTTACGGACTTTTAGAGCTCGCAAAGAGAAACGGTCTCGACAAAGTATTCGTTCACTGCTTCTTAGACGGCCGTGACACTCCGCCGGCATCCGGAAAGGATTTTGTCGCAGCTTTAGAGGAGAAGATGAAAGAGCTCGGTGTCGGCAAGGTGGCATCTGTTATGGGACGTTACTATGCGATGGACCGTGATAACCGCTGGGACCGTGTGGAGCTTGCGTATAAGGCACTGACAGCAGGCGAGGGCAATAAGGGAACATCCGCGACGGAACTGATTCAGGCGTCCTACGATGACGGAAAGACAGATGAGTTCGTTGTTCCGGCTGTCGTGACAGGAGAAGATGGAAATGCGATCGGAACCATTAAGGACAATGATTCCGTGATCTTCTTCAACTTCCGTCCGGACCGCGCAAGAGAGATGACCCGCGCATTCTGTGATGACGAGTTTACAGGATTTGCGAGAGCGAAGAGGATCAAGACCACCTATGTATGCTTTGTTGATTACGATGAGACGATCCCGAACAAACTTGTCGCATTCAAGAAAGAGACGATCAAGAATACTCTCGGTGAGTTCCTTGCTGCCCACGGGAAGACTCAGGCGAGAATTGCTGAGACAGAGAAATATGCCCACGTTACCTTCTTCTTCAACGGCGGCGTTGAGGAGCCGAATCCGGGTGAGGACCGTATCCTTGTGAAGTCCCCGAAGGTCGCAACATATGACCTTCAGCCGGAGATGAGCGCACCGGCCGTTTGTGAGAAGCTGACAGACGCGATCCGCTCCGGAAAATATGATGTTATCATCGTAAACTTTGCAAATCCGGATATGGTAGGCCACACAGGCGTTGAGAACGCAGCGGTCAAGGCCATCGAGGCTGTCGACGAGTGCGTTGGAAAAGCAGTTGAGGCAATCAAAGAGGTTGATGGCGTGATGTTCATCTGTGCTGACCACGGAAACGCAGAGCAGCTGATCGACTACAAGACAGGAGAGCCGTGGACCGCTCACACAACAAACCCGGTTCCGTTCATTCTTGTAAACGCAGGCGAGGGCTGCGGCCTCAGAGAGGGCGGCTGCCTCGCGGATATCGCTCCGACCCTGATCGAGCTTATGGGAATGGAACAGCCGAAAGAGATGACTGGTAAGTCTCTGTTAGTAAGAGAGTAAGAGAGTAAGAGAACTTTAGCGCGATAAGATCATGCGAAAATAAAAACAGTTCCGGCGATATGGACAGAAGAGTCTGTATGCCGGGACTGTTTTTATGTAACAGAAAATTCCTACCCGTGTGCAGTAACGCCAAAGATGTGTTATAAGAACAATTTCACAGTGTATACTTGACATAGAGAATTCTCTGACATTAAGATAAAAGAAATATTTTCGGCAGGACAAAAGGAGAAGGTTATGGAACAGGAAACAAGAATCGCAGTAGTGGGAATCATTGTAGAAAATAAAGAGGCTGTGGGGGAGGTCAACCAGATCCTTCACGATTACAGCCCCTATATTATCGGAAGAATGGGACTTCCATATGAAAAGAAACATGTGAACATCATCAGCGTTATCGTAGACGCTCCGGCCGACCGGATCAGCGCGCTTTCCGGGAAGCTTGGAAAGATCAGAGGGATCAGTGCGAAAGTGATGTATTCGAAGAATGGGCAGTAGGTGGAGAATCGCATGCTCCAAAGCTTCCCTGCATGGCATTATTCCCGTATGATATCAAGCAGGGTATCATCTCTGGTTTCGAACCATTTCATAAAGGCATACCATTTTTTGCCATAAGACGTATGCTTCCGAACAAAAAATGCATAGACGATCATGATCACCGCTATCTCGATTAATAGTGGTATGTAGAAATAAGCCTGCATTACTCATCGGTTATCATCCCCTTCCGCATACAGGTAAACAGGTATGACATAAATGCCTCTCTTGTCTCTTTTTTCTTTCGACGGCTGCAGAAAAGGCAGGAACCATTTTTCAGACGGACAGAACCATCCTCCTCCACAGAGATCACCTGCGAAAAATTGAGGAGGAGACTGCGGCCGCTCATATAAAAACGTCCGCCTTTCGGCAGCAGCGCCATTAGATCCGCAAAGGAGAGACGTGTGGCAACATCCCCCTTTAACGAGTGGATGATCAGGCGGTGATTCTGCGTTTCCGCGTATAAAAAATCATCCAGAAGAATCCGCTGGCAGGATGACTGCCCCTGTCCAAGGACAGCCTGAATCTCAATGTAAGCCGGTTCGGCCCGAAAAGTGCGGATCTCATTGAGACACCAGGCCAGTGTGTCCGCATCCACCGGCTTTAAGAGATAGTCAAGCGGATGTACCCGGTATCCCTCAAGGGAATAATCCCGCTCATTGCTCACAAAGATAAGAGGGATCCGCGCGGCAACAGCTCGAAGCTTTTCGGCTGTTTCAATCCCGTTCAGGCCGTTTTTTGCAAGCATAATATCCATAAATACGGCGTTGAAAAGACCGGGACGGAAAGCCTCTAAGAATGCTTCACCGCTCTCATAGCAGGTAAAATCAGCCATTTCTCCATGATTCTCGAAATTCTTCTGTATTAAATCGATCAGATGCTCCTGATCGGAAACGAAATCTTCCACAATAGCAATATGCATCATCACTGCAGCACTCCTTTTACCTCGATGCTTCCAAACCAATTAGGTCGAGGTTTGACCATTTGCGTCGAGGTGGTTTTCAGAAAAACACGTAATTGATATACTATTAGTATAGAAGATTATGCGAAAAATGTAAATATTGCGGGAGCTTGATGTTTATCTCAGTCGAGAAGACTTCCACCTCTTTTTGGTGGTAGTAATAGCAAATTTGTCTCAATGGGAGGAAAAAAGTATGAGAAAAAAATCGAAACGAATTTTAGCAGCTGCATTGTCAGCTATATTAATATGGAATACATGTGAATGGCAGCCGCAGGCAATGGCGGCCGGTTCGCTGCAGCGGATCGGGGCTGAAACGGAGGCAGATGATACTGCGGAAACAGCAGAAAAAGAAGCTGCATTAAAAAAATCTGCATTAAAAGCCTCTCCGTCGGATGCTTCTCCGTCGAATGCGGAAGTAAAAGATAACCGCGGCGAGTCAGGTACAAATAAAGCAGAAGCAGATGCAGATACAGGCAAAGCAGAAGCAGGGGCAGATGCAGATACAGGCAAAGCAGAAGCGGGAGCAGATGCAGGTGCAGGCAAAGCAGAAGCGGGAGCAGAGTCAGGTGCAAACAAAGCAGAAGCAGGGGCAAACGGAGCAATAGCAGGAACCGAGGCCGGAACAAACGGAGCACCAAACGGCACAGCAACAGGAGCAAAGATAGAAGTGTTCTTGGGGCTGGATGAGGCCATTGCGGTGCAGAAGCTCTCTCTGGGTGCCAAAGAAAGCGATATCGTTCTTCCGGATACTCTGGAGGTTCGGATGAAGCAGGAAACCTCAGAAGATTCTCTAAAAGCAGAAGGGAAACTGCAGATAGATGCGGAAGCTGATGATGAAAAAGAACATTCAGAAACGGAAGCAGATGAGAATATCAGCAGGATCTTTGGCGTGACCTGGAAGCTGGATATTGGTGAGAGCGACTACCCGGAATTTCACGGTGGGATCTCCCCGCAGGAATATTTTGAAGAATTTGACGAGGACGGAGAGCCTATCGAAACCTCCGATAAGACTTGGAATGGCTATTATGAGGCGAATCAGGACTACAACGGCTGTGCCTATGTCTACACACCGGTTTTGCCGGAGGAATATTCACTGGGAGAGGAGACAGAGCTTCCGGAAATCTGCGTTCTCGTAGGAGAGATGCAGCTGATGACTCTGGCAGGCGAGGAATGTAACCTGAATAATAGCCCTCTGGTCATTAATAGCCGTAATGTAGATCAGTTTAATGGAAAAACCATTACCGGCTCCTATTGCCCGAGCATCCGGCCGAGTGATTTTTTAGACATTAAGGGCGGTATCACAATTGATAATGTTAAGGTCAATCTGACCATTAAAGGTGTAACGATCAAATCCGGTGGCGACGGTGCCAGAGGATGGGATCTGGCTGGTATTTACCTGAAAGGCAATGCCCAGCTGAATCTGACCTTAGAAGGAGACAATACACTTTTGGGGCTGGAGCATGGAGCCGGAATTGAGGTGGAAAAAGGGGCAACACTGGTTATTACGGAGAATAGTAACGGAAGCCTGAGGGCAGTGGGAGGTGCCTATGGGGCCGCCGGTATCGGAGGAAATGCCGATGCGGTCTCCTATTTCCATGGAGCTCTCGAAACAAAAGATTTCGACGGTACGAAATATGGGACAGGAACGATTATAATCAAGGGTGGAACCATTGCAGCTGAAGGTGGAGTTTATTGGGTTTCCGGAGTGACGGATTATCAAGGAGGATCCGGAATCGGAACCGGTACCTATGGAATCGGCGGAACCATTAAAATACTGGGTGGAACGATAACCGCAGAAGGAGGAAAGAATACAGGAGCCGGAATCGGAGGCGGAACTGGTGGAGGTGTAGACACGATCGTGATCGGCGGGGCGAATGGCGAAGCTCCCGATATAACCGTATTTTCTTATAATAGTGCGTGGGGATATCTGGGAGCAGCCATCGGCAGCGGATGGAATGGAGTGAGTGATTTAAAATTATCCTGTGGCGATATCCGGATATTAAGTGGATCTGTGAAGGTAAAGGGCGGAAATATTGGTTATGGAGTGTTAAGGGATGTTAATGGAAATAGCATGAAAGGCGGCAGTATCACTATTTCCGAGGAGGTGCAGCTGAAGCTGCCGCTTGAAAGCAAGATTGAGCCCCGGGGAGAATGTACCTACGGGAAGAAAACATTCCGGATCGCCGCTTATGATAACCAGCTACCAGAAGGAACCTATCAGGCGGACATATCCCTGTATCGGGGAAATGATACAGGAAAAGCCTCTCCGGTTTATCAGACAAAGGCAGAAATGACCGTCTCCGGATTCAGGGGAACGATATCGGATATAACCCAGTGGATAGGCTATTCTGGGAATATGCAGATGGTTGTAGCGCTGAAGTCTTCCGGTGGCGGGACAGTTAAGACGATGGAGGGAGCAGTTGTTCTAAACAAAGGAATGGATGAAACCATCTCCGTCACGCTTGGAGAAACCGCCTACCAAAAGACAATGGATCTGACTATCCATGATGGCCGGTTGAGAGATGGTAAGAAATATACACTGACAGCTCAAATCGGGGTAGAAGCAAGCGAAGGCGGCACTGCACCGGATGTAGTAACCTATTCATCTCAAAAAGCTTCCGGTTATCAGATAAAGACTGGTAATGTCAGCTGGTATACGCCTCTGTCCGGAGAGGTTCCGGTATTAGTTCAGGTACAGGAAGAAGGAGGGGAAGGAGAAAGTAATAGCTTTACAGTAACAGGATCCCTCACGATGAAGTCAGAGGAGGAAACGAAGCTTTCCCTCACCATCGGAGAACCCCTGTATCCTGTCCGGTTCCACTTCTATTCATCACAGGTGCAGGCGTCAGCGAAGGTATCCCTGACAGCCGGACGGTTGGCTGGAGCCTCAGAAGCTCCGGTGGAATTAAAGCAGGACGAAGGCCAGTTTGCCTTTGACGGGAAGCTGACAATCGATGCAGAAGCAGGCAATCATGCATATGCTCTGGCATATCTTCCGGCCGGAAATTACCGGTTTGTGATAAATACAGGCATCACAGAATTAGGCAGCTCCGGTGGAAGCTTTACCCTGGACAGCGAAACGGTAAAGGCAGAGGACGCCGGAACGGATATTACTGTATTAAATGCGGCAGAGGCACTGGAGGGAGAACTGGATCTTTCCCTTGGAGATATATCTTTTTCCGAGGAAAAAGGTCAGCTGACCATTTTATATTCTAAAACAGATGATTCCGGCCAGGTGGTTACAGCAAAGCTAATAGACCAGCCCTACGATAAATGCTATCGGATCACTTCATCTGGGAATAATGTAGAGAAGTATCATCTCTCTGTGGATACCCCAGCTTCCAGGGAATTAAAGCTCGTATTAAAGAGCCTTACGATTACACCGGCAGAGGTTATCGCACCGATTCAGATAAACGGAGAATCCCATGTGACTACCTATCTGGAAGGGGAAAACAGGATTTCGATTAATAAATCAGAATCTTCATCTTCACCTGCCGGCATCAGCGTGGCGAAGGATGCAAAGCTTACGATTGACAGTGAGCCGGAACAGCAGGGTTCCATAGAGGTGCTCAATAATACAAATGCAAGCGAGACGGGTGCAGCAATTGGAGGAAATGTAGGACAGGATGCAGGAATCATTCACATCCAGGGGGGAACTGTAATTGCAAAAATGACGTATAACGATCCTAGGGGAGCTGCCATCGGTGCTTCGGTAGGAAAAAGTGTAAAAGAAATATGGATTAGCGGAGGAGTTGTAACTGCAAAAGGTAGTTGGGGTGCCGGAATGGGAACAGGAGTTGCTAATGGCCAGGAAAGAACCGGTAAAATCGTGATAGAAGGCGGAACGGTGAATGCAAGCTCGTGGCAGGGTGCCGGAATTGGAAGCGGTTATGGATATGCTCCTGGAAACCAAGCGATGACTGCTGATATTGAGATTCATGGCGGAATGATTACAGCCTATTCTGAACAGGGAGCCTGCATCGGAAGTGGTAAGAGCAGTTCATCGAAGGTGCTGATTGACGGTGGCACAATCTGCTTAGATAATAAAGACCCAGGCTATAGGAACGTTGCTCATATTGGAAAGGGGGCTGAGAATTCTACACTGCCACAAACTGATGTGACGATTACGGGCGGAACGATCTGTTTGATAGGGGCGAATGGATATATATCGCGACCGATCATTTATGGCTGGGAACAGGTAGATGGAAATGGGCAACAGAATAAGCCCAAAGATGCGAATGGTAACCCGGTTTATTACACCACAGCGGATCTGACCGGTATCTATGAGAATAATACACTGGTTGAAAAAGCAGGTATTGAAGGAAGCTCCTACGGCTTTAAGGATGTCCGGACAGATTCTAACGGAAAGCTCTATATGTACCTTCCGGCTTCGGAGACAGTGAAAGCCTCCTTTGGCGGTGTGGAATTTACCGGAAAGGTTGAGGCAGGTAAGGATGAGAATGTATTGGAGCGTGAACAGACCTCTATTGATTATCGAAGAGAAGTCCTGAAAAATATGGCTCTGTATGATCTCGAATATGCGAGATCCATGGGGGTTATAGCTTGGACAAAGATCCCGGCAGGCGGCGAGGTTTCTCTGACAGAAATTCTGGATAAACAGCCGGAGAGTGCGACCGAGATTACTTTGTATGTGCGAAAGGCGGCCGCAGGTTCTGAAGCAGCAGGCGAAGCAACCGAGATAAAGCTTCCGGTAAGACCGAAAAAACCGGATCCGATACAGATAACAAATGTAACGAAAGACAGCTACCTTATTAAGGCTGGGACGGCCGTTTCCGGTTGTGAGTACGGAATTTCAGAATCCGTGGATGGCAAGCTTCAGTGGCAGTCAGGGACTTGGTTTAAGAATCGGAAGCCGGCTAACACCTATTATATAACCCTTCGTGTGAAAGTAACAGACAACAGTTTTGCATCGAAGCCGGCTGAACGCTTATCGGTGACAACACCGGATATCTTACAGATCGGCGGCTCCGGCACTGTATCCTTTGAAGCAAAGGGAGCCTACGGACAGACACTTAATCAGATTCCGGTACAGCTGGCAGCGGGATTTCAGGTTGTTAATTATGGTGGATTGCCGGTTTCTGGAACATGGAGCTTCAGTAAGGATCAGAAAGGAACGCCCGCTTCATCCATTTATCCGGAGGTAAAGGGAACAACTGCATATCAGGTAGAATTTAGCCCGGAGGGAGCACCGGAAGGGCAGTATGGAAATAGTTTGACAAGAGACGTGATTCCGGAGATAGCTCCGAAAGAGTTGAGAGCAGTTCTTACGACACCTATTGAAAAAGACTATGACGGAAGTACCGATATCGCATTAAAGGCGACGGTAGAGATAGGAGCTTCGGGTCAGAGCTATAACATCAGCGGTCTGAAAGGCAGATTTGAAGATGCCGATGCCGGAACCGATAAGGCGGTAACCATTGATTCCTCAAAGGCAAGGGTTGAGACGGGTGAGAATCCAGTGAATCTGCAGAATTACCTTATCACATATCCAGCCCAGACCGGAACCATCCATCGGATACAGGGTTCAATTTCGATCGATCCGGAAGCATGGATTGGAGAAAAAACCTATGGAGATGACAGCTTTTCCTTGACGGGTGTGAATGTAGTGGGAGATGGAGCTCTGACCTATACAAGCTCCGATGAAAATGTTCTCACCGTGGATGCACAGGGACAGGCAACCATCAAAGGCACTGGTTCTGCAGAGGTAAGCATCACCATGGCAGACGGAACGAATTACCTTGGCACAAGCACACCGGTAAAGGAAACGATAACCATTGAAAAAGGAACACTCATCCTTACCTTAACCGCTGTGAACCGGAATACCGGAGCGCAGCAGTCGGAAGGGATTCTCGGAACCTACGAGGATGATTTTGATATCATTGCAAGTATTCAGGGAGCGTATGGTGACAAGCTGCAGGGTATGATCCGCTTCTATGACAATGGAATTCAGAATCTGGATACGATCCCTGTAGGGGAAGCTGGAACTGCGGTTCTCAACCTGCCAAAGCCGGGAGTCGCATCCGTAGGAACGCACCGGATGACAGCCGAGTTTGATTTTGACACTCATCAGGAGTGGGCGGCCAAATACAACACGCCTGCTCCGGCTGCATTTACGTTTACGATCGGAAAGGTGGCTGCACCGCAGATCACCTGGCCGACGGCAGCGTCGGTGAAGGCGGGAAGTCCTCTGAGTGATTCTGCCTTATCAGGAGGAAGCACCGAATACGGAAGCTTTGCCTGGGAGAATCCGGCCCAGACGGCACAGGTGGGCACCCATAGCTACGAGGTGGTATTTACACCGAATGAATGGGCATCCGCTCGTTATGAGATCGCAGCAATGACCGGTACGGCAGAAGTGACAGCAACGGAAGATAAGCCGGGCGAGACGGAAAAGCCGGGTGAAACGGAAAAGCCGGGCGAAACGGAAAAGCCGGGCGAAACGGAAAAGCCGGACGAAACAGGCAAACCGGGTGAAACGGAAAAGCCGGGCGAAACAGAAAAGCCGGGTGAAACGGAAAAGCCGGGTGAAACGGAAAAGCCGGGCGAAACAGGCAAGCCGAACGAATCGAACAGAACGGATGATTCCGATGATTCGGATAAGCCGGAAAAACCAAACCGCAACAGCTCGTCCTCCGGACAGAATAAAACCTCCGGCAGCGGTGCAGTCAGCCACGATTCAGTCAAAGGAACGATCGACAGTATAACAGGAATTATCACAGGAGAAACAAACAGCTTTGCCAATGACGGAAAGAGCCATTGGATGCTGAATGAGCATGGCTGGTGGTTACGCTTTGCAGATAATACCTATCCGAAGGGCATTGTACGTGATTCCGGTGATATTTCGCATAGCTGGGAGCAGATCAATGGAAATTGGTGGGCCTTTGATGAAGCTGGCTATGCCAAGACAGGCTGGTTAAGAGATGAAGATTACAGCGGGTGGTTCTATATGGATCTGGAACGCGGCATGCAGACCGGCTGGGTGCTTCTCGATGGAGCATGGTACTATTTTAACCCGAATTCCGATGGAAAGAGAGGGATGATGTACGCCGGACAAAGGACACCGGATGGATACTATGTAGATAAAAACGGTGTCTGGGACGGAAGAAGCAAGCAGTAAAGCGAGTTTCAAGCCGAACCTCCGTGAGACTTGGCACGTGATTCTGGTCATCGAAGCTGACATGCTTCTATCAGAATCACTGCGCATCTTCGCGGAGAGATGCTCTTGCACTAAGTATAGAATAATCCGGAAGGGATCTGCAGGCTTTGGGAATCCTTCCGGATTTCTATTTATTTACTTATTTTCGTGCCAAAAAAACAACAATTCGTGTGCATTTGCTTGACATATTAATCTGATTATTGAATAATGAAAGCAGAGCAATAGACTGACTATATGAGCGTATATTAAGTATGAAAAGGAATCAGAAAGGGGCGTTGTGTTAATGAAAAATACACGAAAAGCAGCGGCGGTCTGGCTGGCCATGTCGTTGGCAATATCGACAGCTTTTGGGAATACAGCATGGGGAGAGATCCGGCCGGATACAGGGAATAACCGGTGTGTCCATGTGCATACGGCAGAGTGCTACAAAGATGCAGACGAAACAGCAACTCCATCCCAGATCGGAAAGGAGCCTACGGAATGTACCCACATTTGCAGCGTAGAAAGTGACTGTATACGGGATACAGAGAAGGAAAATAATGAGAATGCCGACACGTTGGATGCTGTTGCTTCCAATACAGGCGAGGATGATTCTAAGAAAGAGCAAGCTGGAGAAAAAGCCGCAGACCGGAAGGATTCTTCTGGTAATGCAGATGAAAATAAAAACTTAAATGATGTGCCTGCTCAGAACGGGGCAGCACTTTCTGTCAGCACGCCATCCAATGCGAAAGATACCACAGCCACAGGTGGAACCGTCACACCGGTTTCACAGACGAAGATCCTGTCATGGTCATGGTTTGATCCGGAGGAAAATCTGCTTGATGGCAGACTGGAGCTGACCGGAATCACTGAGGAAACTCAGCCATCCTTTACAGAGATCACCGAATATTTACCAACGGCCATTATTGCCCGGGTAGAAGAAGGCAAAGACGGCGAAAACGTTGAAGATGGGGAAGAAAAGAATCTGTCAATCACCAACTGGAGCTGCCCGGAGTATGTGCAGGACGAAGAAGGCCGCTGGCCACTGGAAGGCACCTATGAGTTTAAAGCAGAGCTGCCGGAGGGGTATGAGCTGGCAGAAGGCGTGGACGCGCTGGTGGTGGAAGTGTCCGTGGCAGGAGATCAGGCGGCGGTGACGGCTTTAACTACAATTATTAACATAAGTGGAAATGGAGTTGAAAGGACCCTTTATTGGAATGATAGTTCGAATGCGTATGAAGGTAGATTAAATTCAGAGAGAGTTAGTGGTGTAACTGTAGAAAAAGGAAGCGAATATAGATTAATTTTAAATGGGGCGAATTTAGATTATATTTACATAGGCTCAGGAAAATGGACAATAGAATTACAAGGCAATAATAAAGTTGAAGTGCCCAAAGCAAAGAATGGTATAGCACTTCATATTGGGCCATGGACAGATGTCACTATTACCGGTAGCGGTAGTTTGAATGCGGCAGGAAACTTGGTTGGTGCTGGCATTGATGTTCAGGGAACTTTGACAATTAAAAGTGGAACGATTAATGCAAGCGCTGTGGCAGCTTCTGGAACTGTAGATGGAGATGATAGCAGAATAGCTGGAATTAAAGTTGGAAGTCAGGGAAAATTAGAAATTGATGGCGGTTCCATAACTGCAACTGGCGATGGACGAAAAGGTGTATGTGTAACAGGCGAGTTCCAGATGAATGGTGGAGAGTTAACGGCTATTGGACAGTGGGGGCAGGCTTTTTTTGTTGATCAAATCGGAAGTTTTACACTTTCAGATGGAACAATCAATGCATCATCACCTCAAGGGTGGACAGGATTTGCTACGGGATCAAGTGCTGTGATAAAGAAAGGAACATTGAATGCAAATCGTCTGTTATTAGGGGAGAATCAAACCATGACGATAGAGTCTGCTGGAATATTAAAGGTAGACAATAGTATGACTCTAAAAGAGGGAAGTAGTTTGATAAACCAAGGAGAACTTATCATAAATTGTGGGGTTGATGGTGGAGGAACTATTGTAAATGAAGATGGTGGAACGATTAGTGGAAATGGAAGCGTGCCAGATTCTGCAAAACAGACACCGACAGAAATAACAGGCTATACAGCGAAGATAAGCGCTGTATATAGTGAAAATACATTGATAGATGTTCATCAGCTTGCACATATTGATAAACCAGTTAAAGCTGGAGATTTGCAATATGAACTTGTTGAGTATACAGGAAGTGAATCCAAGGGTGTTGGAGTAATTGACTCTAAGACAGGTGAATTGAGAGTAGAAAAGGCTGGCATTTTTAAAATTAAGGTTAAAACACTAGTGAGTGGAATGTATCGGGAAGGTAGTCCGATCGAGATAATATTGATGGTTGATAAAGCAGCTTTTCCTAAGGCATGGACAGTAACTGTAGATGCTGCTAGCGGTGTATATAATGGTGCTGAGGGATATCTGGCAGCTACAATTAAATCGACTGGTATACCAGCTGATGCAAAGTATGAATATCAACTGGCTGCAACACAGGATAGTAATCAGTTGTCAGAAGATCGATGGCTGTCAGAGTGTCCTGTTGTTGTAAATGTGGCAGATTCTGGTCAGTATGTATTTGTAAGGGTTATTACAGATAATTATCAGCCGGGAATATTTGTTTCTTTGAAGCCAGCGGAGATCACAAAACGTAGCCTTAATAAGGATGTAAAAGTAACGATTGATCCAGGCACTTATAATAAAAAACCTCAGAATCCAGAGATTAAGGTGGTTGAGAATTGGGAAGGCTCATTAGGAAGTAAACTAACAAAGGAGGTTGATTATGTAATAGACCACTGGAAAAATGATAATGGTCAAGCTGTTACAAAATTAGAGGACGCAGGAATATATACCGTTTATCTGGTAGCAAAAGGATTAGAGGCTGGAACGACATCTGGAAATTATGATGGAATGGTAACGGCTACGTTTACAATTGAGAAGTGCAAAGTAAAATCACAAATGGAAGGGGGCCCGCTGGACAAAGTTTACGATGGAACTACGAATATTACAGAAGAGCAGAATGTACTTGTTAAGCTTTTCAGTGATACTATTGTACTTGATCCCCAGGATATTCGTCCTGACCAGGTGGAATGGGCGTATCAAAGTGCGGATGTTGGAGAACACTATATAGATGCGACAATCAAAACGTTAGCGGGTGATAAAGTGAATAATTATGAGCTGATAAACGAGACTTCATCACTGAAGGGCGTTATCAAGCCACGTGATTTCGCGTCCATGACGGTATCCGCAGCTCCGCTCACCTACAACGGCACCGAGCAACAGCCGAAGATCAATGCTTCTGTGGAAACCGGTCTTGAAAATGTAAGCCCGGATGCAACATTTACCTACTCGAAGGACGGTGTCAATTACCAGAGTGAGATCCCAGGCTTTACAGAGGCGGGAACGTATCTGGTGTATGTGAAGGCGTCCATGGCGAATTTCAACGACGAAACGAAAACAGTTGCTGTGACTGTGCAGAAAGCAGCTGCTCCAACCGTATCTGCTATGTCAGAATCATACAGCTACAAAGAGACTGGCGAGAGACAGGTGGCATTGCCAGGATTTCCGGAGAACTGCGGAACCATTGGGAGTATCACGGCGCAGATCATTTCCGATGAGGGACAGATCTTAGATAGTGCGGCAGTGGATGGCATGAATCTGGTACTTCGTCTGAAAGGCAGTTCTAAAAACATGGTTGGCAAGACTGCCCAGGTTGTCGTGAAGGTGGAGACTAAGAATTACGAGGATATTCAGATTCCTGTGATCGTGACTCTGACTGCAGATTCGTCTGACAGTAACTCCAACAACAACTCTGGAAACAATTCCGGCAACAATGGCTCCAATAATGGTAATTCCAATGGCAGCTCCAGTTCAGACGGGGACAGCTCCGATTATGATGATCCGAACGAAAGTAGTGTTAAAGTAACCCCGAATCCGTCCAACAAGGTTACGAAAGACAGTCAGAAGGGCTACAGGAATGTGGAACAGGGCGTCATCACCGGCGCATCCAATCAGACCGTGAACGATGGCTACAGCCATTGGATGAAAGACGCCAAAGGCTGGTGGCTCCGCTTTAGTGACGGTACATGGCCAATGGCCGATCGCACTGGTGCATATCACTGGGAGCATATCAACGGAAAATGGTGGGCCTTTAATGAAACGGGTTATGCTAAGACAGGCTGGTTAAGGGATGAGGATTACGGCGGCTGGTTCTATATGGATCTGGAACACGGCATGCAGACCGGCTGGGTGCTTCTCGATGGAGCCTGGTACTATTTTAACCCGAGTTCCGATGGAAAGAGAGGGATTATGTATGCCGGACAAAGGACACCGGATGGATACTATGTAGATAAAAACGGTGTCTGGGACGGAAGAAGCAAGCAGTAAAGCGAGTTTCAAGCCGAACCTCCGTGAGACTTGGCGCGTGATTCTGGTCAGCGAAGCTGACATATTCCTGCCAGAATCACTGCGCAGGAAAAAATCTGCTAAAATTAAGCTTGTCAAGCGTTTCGGTGAACGCTATAATAAAAAGCATTAATCGGCATCGGAAACAGAAAAGCAATTGAATTGAAAGGATTCGATTGCTTTTTTTAATTTGGCATCCCCATCCCATAATAAATTTATATTACACATTGACTTTTTGAGATAAAGGGACATTCTATTGTGATCCCGACAAAGAACGTTTCTTCCCCTGGTACGAGATCAAGGTCACCGCCATGGTTTTCAAGGATCCTTCGGACAGAGGAAAGTCCGATTCCATGATCGGCGGCTGCACCCTTTCGCGAGCGGAATGTTTTTTCCTCCGGAAGGATCAGACCATCGTATGTGTTTTCAATCTTTAAAAAGTACATATTGCCTCGAATCTCACCTACAGCTAAAATGCGGCGTTTCCCTTTCGTCTGGCGGCTGCAGGCTTCTACCGCATTGTCTAAAAGATTGCCCAGCACCGTACACAGCTCCACGTCAGTAAGCGGCATCGGATCGGGCAGATCGATCCGCACCTGAAGCTCTGTTCCCTGTGTCTGGGCGATACCGTAATAATATTCAATCAGTGCATTGACAACAGGATTTTTGCAGAATGTAACATGGGAGTAGGCTAAAGATGCGGCAACCTGCTCCTCTACCTGAAACAGGAAGTTGCAGATCTCCGTCTGCCCATGCTCCGAGGCCATGCGGTCTATGGCACGCAGATGATGTTTGATGTCATGGATCAGCCTCCGGTTTTCCGCAGCGGCCTCAGAAAGCTGACGGCTGTATTCGGTCTGCATAGAAAGCTGACGGATGACCTGCTTACGCTCCTCCTGAAAGATCAGGCTGTTTCCGTATCCTTCTACCACATCGTGCCAGAGAGAGTAACCGATCGCTGCTGCGATAAAGAAGCTGCCCCACTCCACAAACCACCCGCCGATGATCGGCTCATATACCGGCAGAAGCCGATCCCATATAAAGGCACAGGTGGCGGCGGCTGTGGCATAGAAGATCGGTCTGCGTCGCTTTTCTCCCCGGTGGATGGCAAGAACGGATATGATAAGAAGATAGAGTGCCGATGCCGCTTTATAGCAAAAGACGGCTGCCGAGAAGAAACGAATGGCTCCAAGGGAAAGGCGGGAAGCCATCATCCCATATCCCAGTGCATATATAAGGACGGCAGCGCCTGCTCCGTTACTGATGGCGGAAAGAAGGAAGCCCGGCCGGCAGATCCGGTTTTGCAGAATTATGATCAGCCAGGTGACCAGATAGATACAGAACAGCTCGAGCGTATACCAGGGGAAGACAGGAAGTGCCATCAGCATGTGGAGTGCAGGATAAGAGGACAGACCACACATAGCAAGGCAGATAAGTCCAAACAGAAAGGCATTTTTCTGTTTCATCCGGTGACTGAAGTAAAAAGACAGCAGGGCACAGACGAAGGTAACTGTGCAGCTGAACAGGCAGAATGCAAAACGGATCCCCCGGGAGGTATTTACTGCCAGCATCGTCCCAAAAGCAGGCGGATAAACGATCCCGCCATAAAAGTGGTCATAGTTGCTGACCGCTATGGTGAGTGTGACCGGCTTTCCTCCATAAAAAGTGACCATTCGGTTTTGAACCAAAGGGATCCTTTGCTCCGGATCTCCAAGCTGCAGGATCCGGTCATGGTCGAGATAAAGGGTATAGGAAGAAAATACTTCCGGGAGTTCAATGGCATACGCCTCTTTCCGTTCCGGCAAAAAGAAGGTCATCCGGTAAGTTCCGCAGCCGTAGGGAGAAGAATCTGCCGGACTGGAAAAATTGCTCATCTCGCCAATGGAAAGATAGCGCATATAGTGGTCGGAATCCTGTATTTCTTCCGGAGTCAAAAGAGCATCCGGATAAAATTCCCAGCCGGATACCAGAAATCGTACCGGTGACTTTTTCAGATCATTCTCGGAGAGAGCCAAAATGCCGTTTGCCGCCTGGATCGTATTCTGACTATATTTATTATCGAAATGATACAATCCAAGAAAAAACAGGGATGAACACAGGCAGACGATACATAAGGCAGCATATTTTCTTATAACAGAAGACATCAGCTATTTCCACCTCCTACGCAGAAAAAGTACACCGGCGGACAAAAGAAGCAGGGAAGCCGGGAGCAAAAAGAGCAGAGGGGATCTGCCGCGCTCGGCGTCGGCAGTCAGAGTCGGGGAATCAGGATCCTTCCCGTCTGCCGGGGCCGAGGACCCGGAATCCTTAGCGGCAGTCCGGGTCGGGGAATCGGGATTCTTCCCGTCTGCCGTAACCGAGGACTCGGAATCCTTAGCGGCGGTCAGAGTCGGGGAATCAGGATTCTTCCCGTCTGCCGTAGCCGAGGACTCGGAATCCTTAGCGGCAGTCTGGGTCGAGGAATCAGGATCCTTTTCGCCTGCCGTAGCCGAAGACTCGGAATCCTTAGCGGCAGTCCAGGCCGGGGAATCAGGCTTCTTTTCGGCTGTCTGTGCCGGGGAAGCAGGATCCTTCGAGGCTGCCATGGTGTAGGTTCCGGTATGATCAATCGGAAAGAAAGCGGCTTTTGCTGCATCATCATAGTCGGAAACCGGGATTTTTATGCCGTTTTCGTCACAGAGATATAAGCTATCCGCTGTCGTCTCTTGCGGATAGGGCAGCATGACAGAGGCACCCGGCAGAGAATCAAAGGAAACTCCGTTGATGCAAAAGGAAAAAGAAAAACTGCAGTCTGAGATTTTTTTGATGATGACCTCGATCTGATCGTTATTTTGGATGTCCTTTGGTAAAGAAGCTCTTGGGACGCGGATGGTGATGCCCTGTTTGGAAAAGCTTGCTTTTTGTCTTCCCGTTTGAAGCATCATCAATAAGCGCGTGCCGGAGATCCGGTCAGTGGTATCATCAAAAAATTCGGTAAAGGCTATTTCGGAGGAGGAAGGCTCTTTAGGATCTGAAGCCGCCTCTGCTTTAGAGAGCGGTTTCATAGAGGAGGCGTTCTCTGTCCGGTCGGTTGGAGCGTTTTCTCGATCGGGATTCTCATCCTTGTTCTCGTCCCCGTTCTGTTCAACCTTCTGATCAATGTTCTGTTCGGGCGGAGGCTGTGTGATGCTGCCAGGCGGATTTCCTTTTGCGTCCCCTCCATCGCGATCACCCTTATAATACCCCTTGAGGACAAGCTTATCTGAGTAAGTGAGGGACAGGATGCCGGTCTGTCCGCCATCGTAATCGACCTGAAGACGGTAGCTGTTACCCGATGTCAGCAGATACGTTTTGATCGAGAGCATTTCCTTCCCTGCATAAACGCCATCTTCCAGCTGTTTCCATGGTTCATCGTTTGCGGATAGCCATACGTTGATCTTATCCGGATCTCCCGGCGGTGTGACCCATGGAAAGCATAGATTTCCTCTGGCAGCTATAACACAGTTGATATCCGGTCTGCCGGGGGCCTGTATAGAAACGGGGATCGATATTTCCGGGAAAACGATCCCGTCCGCAAATTCCGTATTTTCAGGTGCGGCAAGCCGTCCCTTTGCCTGATACAGTCCCACAGTATCGAAATCAATATCGGAAAGATCCCATTCCACCAAAGCGGAATAGCTGATTTTGTTTTCTGTATAGCATTCCAGATGATGCGGGGAAAAACGAAGCAGATGGTTCAGCGTTTCTTCTGTACTGCCCTGTGGAAGTGCAAAAGCGTCCGTATAAGGATACCATTGTTCTATGGAAATAATGACAGCAGGAGGTGTTTTTTCTACATGGACGGAAATCACAAGCTCCTTTAATACATTTTCGCCAAAGCAATATCCCTCTGGCAGCTCGATCCTGCCGGTAGCGGCGTAATCCCCCAAAGTGGTCTGGTCAATGGCCGAAAAATCCCAGCAGACGGAAAATCTTTCAGACCGGCTTTCATTATTTTCAATTACAGTGGCGGAAACCGTTTGGTATTTAAGGGCAAAGAGATAAATGGGTTCCATGTCATCGTCGGAGGGGCTGCTTTTAAGGGGCAGCGTAAAATCCGGCAGGGCGAGAAGCTCATCTTCATTTTGTATTTTTGTGATCCTGATCTTATCGGCATCTGATGGGGTGGCAGTCTGAAGGGCAAAGGCGGATATGCTGCCGATGAAACAGAAAAGGCAGGTCAGACAGCAGATCAGACAGAAGACGGGAAATCGTTTTTGTTGTGTCCGCTTTATTATCATACAATTCCCTCCATTCCGGAGAAAACATACTGGCGGTAGACCTCACGCAGCTGTTTTCTGTTTCGGAGGGAGATCGGAAGCTCCTCTCCGTTTATCAAACGGAAGGTCTGACTGTCAACCTGGCTGATGTAATCCATGTTGATTAAAATGCCCCGGTAGCAGGGCAAAAAACGCTTGTCCTTCTGCAATGCGGCAGTGACCTCC
>OGSS01001125.1_pt1 | contig 19719 bp, 18 predicted proteins | sample 1553591 | NCBI WGS metagenome assembly OGSS01 (sample SAMEA2580061, study PRJEB22360) | human gut metagenome | biome: human gut; feature: human-associated habitat; material: faeces | place: Denmark | collected 2008/2010
GTTCACCGTATATTCCGGCGTACCCATTGTATGTCCGGCAATTTTCATGTGTCTCCTCACCTCTATTCCATCCCCGGAAGGCCTGCGCTTCGCAGTATCCTGTCCAGTAATTCGTGTGTTTTGAATGCATCCGCAGCATTGGTAAGCGGTTCCCTGTTTTCTTTCACACAATCCAGAAAATGCCGGATTGCATAGCTGAAACCAAGCTTATCCTCTGACCGCGCCCATCCCATGGCAAGGGGAGTCATCTCTGTGGTATGCTGCTCCTGTGCATCCGTTACGGTTATACTATCAGGCATTTTAATAAAAACAGACCGGTTGCCTCCATGAATCTCAATCGTTTCTTCCCACTGGCCAGAGCTGCGGTCTGCTACCAGCATACCGGACGCGCCGCTTTCAAACAATAACTGCGCTGTGGTAAAGCTTTCGTAATCCGGATCTATGAATTTGGAAATTGCGTGTACTTCCTTCACCTCGCCGCCGTAAAAACGCATCAGGTCAACAATATGGATAGCATTTTCCAGCGTTGCATGGTATTCCGTAGCCGGACGGTTTTTCTGTCCTATGATAACATCCGGAAGGATATCTGTATAGACTTCTTTGGCTTTCTGGCATACCGGAGCATACCGGCGGTTAAATCCAATCATCAGCTTACGTCCGGTCTGTTCTGACAATTCAGCCATATGGTCAGCATCTTTCAATGTTGTGGCCATGGGTTTTTCACTGTAGACATCCACGCCCGCCTTCAGAAGAAATGATATCTGCTCAGCATGGCATGCCTTTGGAGTAAGCACAAAGGCACAATCCAAATCAAGCGTTACAAGTTCTTCCAGAGACTGCACTGCCTGCCGGGCGCCGCACAGGCGCTGCGCTTTTTTTGCACTCTCAAGATGATTTGCCATAATCCCGGCTAACTCCACATCATCAAATCTCGGAAAAACCGGCAGGAAGTTATTACTGGCAACATAGCCCACGCCAATCACACCGACACGCAGTTTATTCCTACTCATGAATTCCTTCCTCCTCACAGTATGCGGCATAGATTTCTTCTAAAACACGCTTTTCATCTTCCTTAAGCGGGCGCAGTGGACCACGGCATACATCGGTACGGATAACACCGCGGAGCTTTAGCAGTGTTTTAAGCGCCGGGATGCCGGGAATCCCAGCCAGCTTACGGTCTGTTTCTACAATCTTTTTCTGGGTCATGGCCGCGCCTGCAAAATCACCCTCCTGGTACTGACGGTAAAGCCTTGTAAACCGCTCATGGAAAATACTCCCCGGCCCGGTTACCGTGCCTGCGCCTCCGGTCAGCAGACACTGCAAAAACAAGCTGTCGCAGCCGATTAAAAGCTCCGGCTTTCTTCCATCTGTTTCAAGATAATCCTCTACCCGCATCAGGTCCGGGCTGCTGTATTTAATTCCCACGATATTAGGGAACTCCTCCATCAGTTTTTGCAGCAGACCGGGCTTTACATCATTGGTCGTGCAGCCGGGAATATTATATATGTACACCGGAAATGTTTCCGGGAGACCTTTTATGACGTCACAGTAATACTGGAACAGTGCTTCATCATCCATTGGGAAAAAAGCAGGACTCATAACGCCAATCCCATCTGCCCCAATCGCAGCCGCATGTGCTGCGTGGGATGCTGTTTCTCCTGTGGTCATGCTTCCGCACTGGATAAACAGCGGAAGGCGGCGGGCGTTCACATCCGCCATAACCTCTGCCACATGGTCCCTTTCTTCCTTTGACAGGAGAAGGCTCTCTCCATTTGTCCCGTTGGGATACAGGGCATTTACACCTGCTTCTATCAGAAACCGGGTAAAATCTGCAAGCGACGCGTCATCAATGGAACCATCCTCATTCATCGGTGTGATGGTGGGGATAACAACCCCACGCAGCCTTTTCTCATACATTACACATTTCCTCCCATTAATAGTTCTCCCGTGTCTTTGTCAGCAAATCATACAGCGCCTTCTGATCCTCACTGGCATCCGCCAGAAACTTATCAACAACGGGTTTTACAGCCTCTTCAAACAGCGCTTTATCAACCTCCACAACTTCAACCCCCTGTTCCTTCATTGCCTTCATTCCCTCCTCGGTTGCCTTTGGCCAGATCTCGTTATTCCATACATCAGAGAACCGCTTTCCGGCTTCCAGAACAGCTTCCTGATTTTCAGCAGACAAGCCGTCAAACCATACCTTGCTTACAAATACCGGGTCCGGGATAGTGAAATGCTCCGTCAGTGAGAAATGCTTTGCCAGCTCCTGCCATCCATTGGCAACCACAACAGAGGGTGTATGGTCAAGGCCATCAATGGTCCCCTGCTGCAGACCGGTATAAATCTCGCTTGCACCCAGGGGCGTGGCGATTGCCCCCATGGCATTGGTTGAATCCGCCAGAATCGGGTCCTGCATACAGCGGATCTTAAGTCCGGTAAGGTCCGCCGGGGTATTGACCGTTTTCTTCTGGTTCATTATGCTGCGGCTTCCAATATCAGTCCATGCAATGATGACAAATCCATTGGCCTGGGCGTCCGCTTCCAGCATCTCGCGGACCGCCGGGTCCATTACAGTTGCGCAGGCCTGCTGTCCGTTTTCCCACAGATACGGCAGGGAGAATACGGACCACATGTCATTAAATGCGGAAAGATCCGTGGCAGCACACTCCGTCATCTCAATGGTTCCGTTTCCCAGTCCCTCAAAGGTTGCGGTCTTATCCCCCAGCTGGGAGGACGGATAGAATTCCATCTTCATACGCCCATCTGAACACTCTTCAATCAGCTCTCCTAATTTCAGCGCTCCCTCTGCCTGAGTACCGGTGGACGGATACGTTACCGAATACTTTACAACCACCTGTGAAGCATTGGCGGATGCCGCGGTGTCTTTTGGGGCGGATGTGCCGCCGCTGCCGGCAGAAGCAGGCGTCCCCCCTCCGCCGCAGGCGGCGAGGCTGATTGCCGTGGCTGTTATAAGTAACATGGATATTAGACTTTTTTTCATATGGTTAATCTCCTTTATCATTCTTTATTCGCTAATTACGCCCACCACATCTCTGTTTTTTCTTCCACTATCAGAGATTCTCTGACAACCCGGACCGCCTTTTCCAGGCCTTCAAACCGGTTGATCAGGCTATCCTCATGTTCAATACTGACCGCCCCGTCGTATCCAATGGCACGCAGCGTGGAAAATATATTTTTCCAGTAAGCCGTATCATTGCCATAACCAATGGTCCTGAATATCCAGGAACGGTTTATTTCATCGCTGTAATGTTTGGTATCCAGGACGCCGTTGACAGCGGTATTGATTAAATCCACCTTTACATCCTTGGCATGTACATGGTAGATTGCGTCCTTAAGCTCCCGGATCACCGAAACAGGATCCATTCCCTGCCAAAGCAGGTGGCTTGGGTCAAAATTCACCCCAATCTCCCTGCCAACCTCGCCCCGAAGCCGTTTCAAAGTTTCAGAATTATAAACCATAAATCCCGGATGAAGCTCCAATGCAATCTTCGTCACACCATTCTCTTTTGCAAAGGCAGCAAACTCTTTCCAGTATGGAATCAATACCTCATTCCACTGGTAATCCAAAATCTTAAAATAATCATCCGGCCAGGGACAGGTCACCCAATTGGGGGATTTGGAATCCGGACAATCTCCGGCGCATCCGGAAAAACAGGTAATTGTGTCCAGTCCCAGTTCTCTGCAAAGACGGACCGCATCCCGCATATCCCCGTCATGGGCGGCTGCAATATCCCGATCCGGGTGAATGGGATTGCCATGGCATGAAAGGGCGCTGATGGTCAAACCGGAATCCGCTATCATCCGCTTAAATCCATTCATCTTTTCTTTGTCCGCAAGCAAAACAGCGGGGTTAACATGGGACTTGCCGGCATATCCGCCGCATCCCGGCTCTATTGTCTGGATTCCCATGTTCCGGAAATAGTCCAGGGCCTCTGCCAGCGGTTTATCCTGCATAATATTCGCTACAATGCCAACCTTCATTCTGATTGTTTCCTCCCGTTTTTAATTAACACTGACCCAACGTCCTGTTTTCGCGCTTTCAAATATTTTATCCAGAACCTGCATCTGATGCAGCCCATCTTCAAAGTCTGCGTATGGATTAGTGGGCTTTACTCCACGTATTGCCCCGTAGACAGCAATAAAATTCTGTTTAAAAGCATCCGGAAATCCCTCTGCGTGACCGCCCGGATAAGTTATGATTGGCACGGTATCCGGATGAGCCAGCCCACGGTCTTTTGTCAGCAGGCGGTTGGGCTCATTCCGGTACCCAAGCTTCAAATCACCAATGGCTTCGCTGTCCCATTCGGCTGAAATCTCAGAACCGGATACCCGAATCGTAGTCTGGTTTTTCCGGCCCTGATACACCTGGGAAAATACAGCGCTGCCCACTGCCCCATTCTCAAAGCGGACCATAACATAAGAAGTATCCTCTGTATCTACCTCTGCGTCCTTTAGCTCCCCTTCCACATTCACCTTTCTCACCGGCAGATTGGTCTGGAACTCTGCAAATACCTCTTTTACTTTACTTCCAATTACATACTCCGCCAGGTCAATCCAATGGGAACCAATATCCGATGTGACACGGGTACTTCCGCCTTTCGCGGACAACATACGCCAGTTGAAATCCGATTCCCGGGAAAAGCAATCCTGCAAATATCCTCCATGTACGCCGTATATTTTACCCAGAGCCCCATCCAGAATCATATTGCGCAGCTGATGGTTGGCGGGATAGAACCGGTTATGTAAATTAATCCCATGGACAAGATTGCTTTTTCTTGCCGCTTCCAGCATCTCCCTTGCTTCCCCGGCATTCCTTGCCATCGGTTTCTCACAGATTACATGAATTCCATGTTCGAATGCGCAGAGGGCAATTTCTTTATGTGTATGATTTGGTGTGCAAATATGGATACAGTCCGGTTTTACCGCTTCAATCATTTCGCGATAGTCTGAAAATCCATTTGGAACATCCAGTTCCTCAGCCTTCTGTACCGGGTCCACAATATCTACCAGCGCCACAACATCCACACCAGGCACCCGTTTTAGCGCCTCCACGTGCGCCGCTCCGATAAATCCTGACCCGATAACCGCTGCTTTTAATCGTTTCATGTCCGTTCTCTCCCCCTGCCTTATATTATTATGCCCTTACTGCTCCAGAACCAGGGCGGCCGCTCCCAGAAGGGCCGCTTCATAACCCAGCGGAGTCTTTACAATATCAATATCCTGCATCTGTTTAAATGCATTTTGCTGTACGGAAACACGGATGGATGGAAGCAGAAGATCAAGGGACTCGGCAACACCGCCGCCAATCACAACTGCCTGGGTATTTAAAATGTTAATGCAGTAGGAAATGCCGCGTCCCAGGTATGTACCAATCTGATTCATAATATCCAGGGCATCTGTGTTTCCTGCCCTGGCAAGGGCCGCGCATCCTGCTCCATCCGGCTTTAACCCCATCTCATCCAGCGCATTGGCAAACGCAGGAGATGTAAGCCTGCGCTTCCTTGTCTCCCGTATGAGCGCTGTCCCGGAGCCGTGTGCTTCCAGGCAGCCATACTGACCGCAGGGACAGTGGGCCGGCGTCTTATATTCAACTTTCAGGTGCCCCAGCTCGCCGGCAAAACCATGGCCTCCCCGCACCAGCTTTGAACCCTCCACCACGGCGCCGCCCACGCCTGTACTCACTGTCATCCAGATAAAATCCGTATAGCTATTTCCCAGTCCAAACCGCTTCTCGCCAATGGCACAGGCGTTGACATCATTCTCGCACCGCACCATTGAGATTCCCAGGTTTTTCCCCAGATACTCCGCTACCGCCACATTTTCCCAGTTTGCATAAGGCGCATAAAGCAGAACGCCCTTTTCGTTGTCCACAATCCCCGGAAGAGACACACCCAGGCCCGCCAAGTCCTCTGCCTGTAACTCCGTCTGCCGCATCAGCCGTTTCATTGCCTGTACGCACAATTCCAGATGCGTCTCATGGCTTACCACAACGGACGGAAAGCTTTCCTTTATTAAAATCCCGCCATTCTCATCCAGAATAGCGGCAATGGTTTTTGTTCCGCCAATGTCTAATGCCGCAATATACATATCTTCATCCTCCAATATGCCTTACGCCCCCACATTGCCCGCATAGATCTGTTGTGAGATTGCATGTCCCAGAATCACATGGATATCCTCAACAACACCATAATTCTCAGATGGGATAATCATTGCAAAATCAGACATACCGATTATCTTACCGCCTGTATCCGCAACAACACAGGCTGTTTTCGCTCCCATTTCTTTCGCGTACCGATGCGCTTCCACAAGATTTGAAGAGCTTCCTGAAACAGAAAAGGTTAATACCAGGTCACCCGGCTCCAGAAAATTCTTCATCTGCTCAACAAACGTAGCCTCATATCCGCAGTCATTGCCAAGAGCGCTGAAAATGGCCCCGTTATCTGCCGGCGAAAAAATCTTCAGGCGTTTGGAATCTCCTGTGTTAATCCCTTTGCCAAAATCACATACCCAATGGGACGCGGCGGCGGCGCTTCCGCCATTGCCAAGCACAAAGAGATGCTTTCCGTTATTCCTGGTCTCCTCAATCAAATCAAACAGTTTCTGTATATCCTCTCTCTTAAGGCCATCAATTGTATCATTTAACATTTCACTATATGTATCAAAGAACATTTTTCTTTCCTCCAATTTTTTTTTATACTTCTTCCACATATTCCCCGGAGTTGTCCTCCAGGATGTCATAGCCTGCGCGCAGGTAAAGGTCAAGCTGGGGAGGCGTGGCTATGCCAAGTGTTACAAAATCCTCTGTATTTTCCGCCGGATTGCGGGTGCCGTGCAGGACGCCGGGAGGCGCAAACACAATATCTCCTGTCTCAACCGGAATCCACTTATCATAAAGGTAGCACTCACCCTTACCGCTGTGGATGATGAGTATTTCCTCAGAAATCGGATGCTTATGGGGCGCAAATTCCTTTCCCGGCTTATGGAATCCAACCGCGATATTGGCTCCGCGGCATCCCATCTTTGGATTTAAAGCAAAATGTACGTCGTGCCCATTTGGCATTGTCCATACTTCACCGCCGCTGATACTGAACTTTCCTCCATATTTCAATACATGCTCTTTGTTTGTCATAACAAAATCTCCTTTTCCCGAAATTCATTCTATGGTTCAATTTTTATGCCCGAAACCGGATAACCGGCTTGATTGCCAAACCAGACATCATATCATCAAACGCCTTTAAGGCATCTTTATAATCATAAACCGTAATCAGCTTCTTTAAGTCATCCTGAAGCCTTACCAGAATATCAACTGCCGCGCTGGTACCATCTGTCTTTAGATGTGGATACGGGCCCTTGGAGCCCAGAATGGTCAGCTCTTTGCGCATAATGGGCAAAAGCTCTACCTGGTCTGCAAAGCCGTTGTAAACACTGCCCACCACGATGCGCCCTCCCGGACGGACCACCTGGAACGCGCTCTGAAGGACCAGGAGCGCTCCTGTAAGCTCAATAATCACATCCGCACCCTTTGAACCGCACATTTCAAATATCTGGTCCTGCCAATTCCCGTCATTGCTGTCAATCACATCAATAAATCCAAGACTCTGCACTTTTTCCAGACGCGCCTTACTATTATCCACTCCCACAACCACATCTACGCCCATGCTTTTTATAATGCGGGCCGCAATCAGCCCCATGGGTCCCATGCCAAAGACAACCGCTGTCTCCCCATGCTTCACATCAGCCCGGCGCGCCACGTGGTAAGCACAGTTGGTTGGTTCCAGCAAAGTCGCGGTAATATCATCAATGGTATCCGGAACAGGGCTGATAAAACTGTATTCCGGCGTATTTAACACCAGGGTTTCCTCTGAAAATCCTCCGGGCAGAAGGGCATCATTCATGCTCCTGCAATAATTGGGAAGCCCGTTGCGGCAATTCCAGCAGTGTCCGCAGGCCCTGGAAAGCTCACTTGCCACGCGCATGCCCTTTTTAATACCATTGGCGCCATCGCCAGGATCTGCTACCACGCCGGAAAACTCGTGCCCGAAATATCTTTCATTCTCAAGGGAACGCTTTCCACGGTAAAGCGCGATATCGCTTCCGCAGATGCTGCAGGCCGTTACATCAATCTTAACTGTTCCCGGCTCAAGGGCCTTAATGTCCCCGCAATTATCCTGTAATACTAATTTCCCATAATCAACCAATGCCACTCTTCTCATAATATCTATCCTTTCCATACTTCCGGACGTATGTCCCGGTATCTGACTACAGCATACTTCATCCAAAAACAGAACGGGCGTATTTAATACCGTTGCCCATATGTTCAACCGACTCTTCAAAGGTGTCATACCAGAGCTTCCACGGATAAAGCCCAAATACCTCAAAGGAACAATACCCCTTAAAATCCACTTCCCGAAGCGCCTCCGCCACAGACGCAAAGTCAAAGTGTCCATCTCCCGGCGCCTGGCGGTTTGAGTCCGCAAGATGCAGGTTTGCCAGGGTATGTCCATATTTGCGGATGGTTTCGGCCGGATTCACTTCTTCGATATTCAGGTGAAAGGTATCCGCCATGGTACGCACATTGGGAAGGTTCACCATATTCACAAAGTTTACCGCTTCTTCCAATGTGTTCAGGAAGTTGGTTTCATACCGGTTGATTGCCTCCACTGCCAGGGTAACTCCTTTTTCCCGGGCATACAGGCCAGCCCGGCGTATTACCTCAGCCATACATTCCGCTCCTGCCTCCCTGTCCCAGTCAGGCTCAAAGCTTCTGGTCTTTCCGCCGCTTCCTACTATAACAGTAGGGCATTCCATATCATACGCAACATCCACTACCTGCTTCAGATAGGCGGCAGACTTATTCATCATCTCCGGATCCGTGCTCAAAAGCCGAATGGTTCCGTCGAAAATATAGTGAAGGGCGCTGCAAACAATTCCTGCATCGTGAATCCAGCCCAAAACCTCTTTTCGGCGCTCCGGGGTGGATTCCACCGGCAAGTGAAGGGCTGCGGTAAGCTCCACAGCGTCATATCCCAGTTTTGCCGAAGTATCAATAATTTTTTTCAGATCCGCCATGCCAAAGGCCGCGGTACAGGCACTTAACTTCATATGTTTCTCCTTTTCAATTAATTTCCTTATACGGTTAAACCACACTGTATCCCAGCATCACAGGAACATAGGTGACTAACGGCGGGATATAGGTAATCAGCAGCAATGCGGCAATCTCTGCAATCAGATATGGAATAATGCCTTTGATGCCTTCCTCCACTGTAATTCCTCCAATTCTGCTTCCTATAAACAAACAGTATCCCAATGGAGGCGTGATGTTGCCAATGGTAAGGTTAAGCGCCATAATAACGCCGAAATGAATTGTACTGATGCCAAGCGCAGCCGCAACCGGAGCCAGTATCGGCGCAAGGATAATAACGGACGCGCCTCCATCCATGAACATACCCATGATAAGAAGCAGGATGTTCACGAGCATCAGGAATACATATTTGTTGCTTGTTAAGGAAAGAATCAGGTTATTCACAATAACCGGCATCTGGAGCGCAGTCAGACCGTAGCTGAATACCCGGGCACAGGCAATAATCAGCAGCAATGGCGCAGCGCTGTTAACCGTTGCAAGCAGCAGGGACCAGATATCCCGGAGCCTTAAGGTGCGGCTGACAAAAAGACTGACCAGCAGACTGTAAACAACCGCAATGGCCCCTGCTTCTGTAGGAGTACACACGCCTCCCATGATACCCCCCACAATGATAACCGGCATACCCAACGGAATGATACCATCCAGAGCAACCTTCACAACATCGTTGCAGCTCAGCTTTTCATCGTGCTTTGGAAAATGATACATGTGATTACGGACCAGCAATACAATCATCAGAATCAAGCCCACCAGAATCCCCGGAATCAGGCCTCCCATAAACATTGCTCCAACCGAACACCCAACCGCGGTGGCAAATACAACCATAATGATACTTGGCGGGATAATGGGCCCGCAGGTAGAAGCCGCGGCAATGATTCCAACCGCCTCTTTCGTGGGGTATCCCTCCTCTTTCATGGCCGGAATCAGGATACCGCCCATGCAGGAGGTACTTGCCTGTGCAGAACCCGTAATGCCGCCAAAAAACATGCTGGCCACAATACTGGAAAGCCCAAGACTGGCAGGCAGGCGTCCAATCAGCAGCATTGCAAAGCGAATCAGCTTCTCCGTAATCTTTCCCCGGTTCATAATCTCACCTGCAAGCATGAAAAACGGGATTGCCAAAAGGGGCAGGCTGCCTATGCCGTTAAAAATGGACTGTGGAATAACCAGTGTCGCAAGAGGGGTTGCGGTGGATGATGCCAGCGCCACAAGGCTGAGCAGACCGGTAAACATCAGGCTGATGTAAATTGGGATACCTGCAATGATAAAAATAAAGGTCAAAATGACCAGGAGCGCGATTACTTCTCCCATTTATGTTTCCTCCTATTCATTCCCGGACGCTGCGTCCGTTAATATCTTTGTCTTGACCACCTTCAGATACTCATAAATGCAGAGCCCGAATCCCATGGGAATTGACATGTAAAAATACATTCTCGGAATGCGAAGTACCGTGCTCTTCATGGTTCCGCCTAAGGTAAACTGCATTGAAATCACGAACATGAACACCAGCAACACAATCGTAAGTATATTGATTGCAGCACGCATTGCTATTCGCACCGCCTTTGATTTCCGGTTGTTTATAAAAGAAGTGAACTCCGCATGACCATTGGAACGCACTGCTCTTGCACTCCCAAACATGCCCATGGCGACAAGCAGCATCTGGTTCACTTCATCCGCCCAGAGGAAACCCGTATGTAAAACATAACGCCCAAATACACTTCCGGCTGCGATCACCACAATCCCTGCCAGGCAGAACGCAGAAACAATGTCCTCAATCCACGCAACCACAGAATCAAACCTTTTAAAAGCCATCTTTCCCTCCTTAAACAAATTATGTTGTAATCGATTACAATTTATGATTATAGCTTAATAGATATTATCATTGTTGTCAATTGTTATTTTTGCCGATATTACTTAAATTTTATTATAACATTTTACCAAATTTATAATTTTTACTATTTATTCGTACCGTCTAAATCTGTAATCGATTACATTTAGACCAAATAACAATTTGAATTTATTTTAATGTTTTTCTTGCAATCTAACCTTTCATGTTATAAAATGTAATCGATTACAATATCTATTATTTTAAAAAAAGTTCCACGCCATATAAATGTGTTTTTCAATTTTTGTTTCTTGGGAGGATAAATATGAATGCACCAACCATAAAAGATGTGGCGAATGCCGCAGGAGTTTCCGTTGCAACGATTTCCAGAGTGCTAAGTAACCCCGATATAGTCAAACCGGCAACAAAAGAACATGTGCTCCAGGTAATCAAAGAAATGAATTACCAGCCAAACGTTCTTGCGCGTCAGCTCCGGACTCAGACAACAAGAGCTGTCATTGTTATTGTTCCCAATATAGAAAACTCCTTTTTCCATGGAATATTATCAGGTATCGGTACTGAGGCTGAACGGCAGGGATATCAAATGCTGATTGCTGATTTAAAGAGCCAGCCGTCTCTGGAAAAGCATTATTTTGAGGCAATTAAACAGCGGCAGGTAGACGGAATCATTTCCCTGTCCGCTAATATGACACAAAAGCTTGAAACACTGATTACTGAAAAATACCCTTTAGTTATGGTAGTTCAATGCGTGCCCAATTACAAAATACCAAGCGTGTCCATTGATAATATGGCTGCTTCAAAAGCGCTTATGACTCATCTTATCCGGCTTGGACACCGTGAGATTGCACACCTCACCGTCTCCCCTTTGCAGATGCCTTATCAGGACCGTCTAAACGGTTATATTTCTGCCCTTGAAGAACACAATATTCCTGTCGATAATGAACTGATCAGTTACGGAGAACCCGCTATCAAGGGTGGGTATGATCAGATGTGGACATTACTGGCAAAACAAAAAAAATTCACCGCTGTATTTGCTGCAGGTGATACTATGGCGATTGGTGCTATGAAGGCATTAAAGGATCAAGGACTGCGCGTTCCTGAAGACTGTGCTGTTGTCGGCTTTGATGATATTGATCTTTCTTCTGTATGGGAACCAGCGATTACCACAATCCGGCAGCCCAAAGAAATGATGGGAAGGATTGCATTCCAGAAACTTCTGGCCCTCATGCAGAATGAACCCATTGCAGTCAGCCAGGAATATCTGCCATACGAACTGGTAATACGGGAAAGCTGCGGCTATTTTCTATGACCAGCCGTTTCAGGTTACAGCGTAAGTGCAGGGTGCTTTTTGCAGAATGCGTTTGCGGCAAACATCGCAGAGGAAGGCTATCTTTACAGGCCAAAAGCCCCGCCTGGTCAAATATATCGTCTGCGGTCATAATCATCTGAAGTACATTTGTAAAAACAACCGGGCCGGTCCTATATCTATGATAGAATCTGCCAGATAAGGGAGCCGGTCCTCTGCTGTCAATACATACACATAATGTTCCAGGATATGATTCAATATACATTTTTCTTCCTCAATCCTTGTCTGTTGTAAATTACGTTTATACTATACACGTTAGGGCATTACACTACTAATTAGTTTTGGGGTGAAATTTCGCACTTTTTTTACTTTATAACCGTGCTAATACAAAAATCCAACCGTATTCCCCATATATTTCCGATGTTTTTAAATTTAATATTGATACGGTCTGTCACTCGGCTGCAGTCTTCCAATGTTAACCCGGAAAGCAGAATCAGGAACTGATTATCCCCACTTTTTGTATAGATATCTCCTGACCGGAGGCTTTCTTCAATGGATCTCATCAGAGCAGATGTATTCTCAAGCCTCTTGTCTCCCCGTTCCAGGATTTGCCCCTGATGATCCGTTATGCTGCAGCAAATCAGATATACAGACTGCCCATTCCGCGCGGACAGACGTTTCAGGATTCTGTAACAATCAACAAAACTGGGAAAATGACAGAAGTACGCACCACCTGTGGATTTTTCATTAAACCGTTCCTGAATCTCTTTAATGGCCGTATACGCAGTACTAATCCGCTTACTGAGCTGTTCGTACCGCCTTAACATTTCTTCTGAAGGCATTACGCCAAAATCCTGGAACAGTGTCCGGCTAAATTCGTCCAGGGTATCCAGGGCTTTCGTGAAATCTCCGCGGGCAATATGCGTATCAATTTTCATGATTGCAAAGTTTTCATACCTATAAATACGGAATGCACGGTTGGAAACATATAAGGCGTCGTCATAAGCCTTTCTTTCCATATAGTATTGATAAAGCTGTTTTACCAATTCTGCATATACTTTTTGATATTCTATTGTCATGACCGTTACCCACAGGGACGTAGATAATGCGGAAAGAAAATCCCCGCGGTACAACTCGAAGGCTTCCCTTAACAGCACCTCATCCCCAGAAGATGCCGACTTTGCGTTCTGGAGCTTATCGTTGAACACCCCCACATCCGTCACCAGGCCAACGACTGACGTATCCCACCTGTAAAGCCCATTTTCCGCCAAAATATACTCTGCTTGGGGAATCGGCAATTTCTTTAACATTTTTCTTAGCCGGAAAATATGGACGCGCATGCTGTTGGACGGATTGCTGACCTCTGTTTCCGTATAGAGCCGGCTCAGGATTATATCACGGTTAATCCCGCTCTCCCCAGCTTCCCACAGCATGATAATAAGCTGGGCTGTAATGCTGTGTATATCAAACGGAAGCTTGATCGGCTTCCCATCATATTCTATGGATAGTTCTCCAAACATGCATACTTTTAGACATTTTCTACTCATAATAACCCCGTTCTTCTTTGGTTTAGGCATTACGTTGATTGTATTTATTATAAATGTTGGCGTATTATACCAACGTTACTAATTCGACAACGCAGCGTTATATTTACGTTATTTTTTCACACGGTATAAAAGGAAACAGAGAGCTGTACGCGAGGTACAGTAAACAGAAAATAGTGGCCTGGAATTGTACTCCAGACCACTACATATTGCAGAAGAAAAGGTTACATTGAGATTATCATGCCAGATATGCTAATTGGAAACTACAAATATACCGGAAATTCCGCCTTCACTGTTACAAATATCTGTCCCTGTTAAAGTAGTCTGAACCGCTTTCTGATTGGGCAGAAGATCATAAAGTTTATCTCTATTATCCTGAAAGGCGACTTTACCTATAGCATTATAATGTCACATTTTAAAATACTCAAGCTAAGAATTGGCTATGAACTATAAAAACAAGGATAAGAGTTCCGGTTCCATTATAATTTTTTTAATTACGGGATTGTCACACGAATGTAACACATATTCCCTATACTAAACTGGCAATGATAAAAAGGCAGCACCATAAGAAAGGAATATGCAATATATGAACAATCTATTACGAAGAAGCATCAGCCTGTTTCTGTTGGCCGCTCTGGTTTTAAGCGGCTGCCAGGCGGCAGAAGATCGTTCTGAGACCTCGGCGGGAGCCGCTCAGCCGGCCGTCGAATCAGAAACACAAAGCCGCGGAATTCCCTTCGGATTCCAGGCAAAGCCGGAGGATTTCAGCTTGTCCTTCCTGGTGGACGGTGTCTCCATACCGGTTTCCGGGGGAATCCGTCAGAGAACCGTGGCAAACTATGAGAAAAATGGGGAGTCCGTCAGCTGGCAGTATCCGGAGGAAGATATTACGGTAGTGCTGACCCCAAAGGAGGATTATTTAAGTGTAGAAATCACCTCTGGCAGGGAAAGTGACAATTCCTTCATCTGGCCCGGCGTCTCGGCGGAGCAGTATTATATCCCCTTCGGGGAAGGCAAGCGGATTCCGGCAGATGATTCTGTGTGGAAAGAGTATCTTGACGGTGAGGTCTTTCATGTCATGGAGCAGCTCTCCATGCCGTTCTGGATTTCGAAATCCGGGAAACACTCCGTGCTGTTCATCATGGAAAATCCCTACCGGACACAGATGAACTTCTCGGCAAAAGATAAAATCTCCTTTTCCCTGTCCCATGAATACCCGGAGATAGACAGTGATAAAACCAACCGCTTCCGCATCTATGTGACCGACGGCGATCCTGTCCATGCAGCTAAGCTTTACCGGAATTTTGTGACGGAAACAGGACGCTTTTTGACACTGGAACAGAAAGCCAATGACAATCCCAATATCAGGAAACTTTATGGAGCGCCGTTTGTATACCTGGGAGGCGATATGTTCACAGTCTCCGCGGATGACGTCCACTGGCCGGCGTTTCGCCGTGCTCTCTCCGGAACGGTCATGGATTACCTGCTGTCATTTTCCGAAGAGATCGAAAATGGGCCGGAATTCTCAAACGTGGTGGAAGCTGTTAAAAGTCAGGACTTTGTGGACAATTATCAGAAAAACGTGATATGCAGCTACATAAGCCATGTTTTGAACCGGGACGATTTCTGGAACCCTTCCGTTTTCACAGAGCGCTCTCCCAAGCTGGAACGCCTGCTGGAAAATGGGTATGAGGCCCTAAGCCAGACAGATAAAATCCAGGTTCACAAATATGCTCTGGCGGCCAGCCTCCCTGATGTGTTCGGTGATCCGGGCAGCTGGATGGATGCTTCCACCGTGGATCTGATCGGCAGTATGAAGGAGGCCGGTATCGACCGCGCATGGATTGCGCTGCACGGCTGGGAGGACGCCTATGGTAAACCAGAACTGATTGAGGCGGCCGAAAAGCAGGGCTATTTGATCGCCAGCTACGACTCCTATCACTCCATTCATGAGCCCGGCAGAGAGAAGTGGCTGACAGCTAAATTCGACGACACGTCCCTTTACGAAAATGCCACGGTTACCAACAAGGACGGAGAAACGATCAGCGGATTCCAGAATGTGGGGCGCAAGCTGAATCCGGCGCTCTCTATGCCGGCCGTCAAAAACAGGATGGAATCCGTTATGGCAAACCGTCTCCCATTTAATTCCTGGTTTATCGACTGTGACGCCACTGGGGAAATTTATGACGATTATACCCCAGGCCATATCACCACACAGCAGGAGGATCTGGCGGCCAGGCTCCGGCGGATGTCCTATATCCGTGATCAATATCACCTGGTGATCGGGTCGGAGGGCGGCAATGATTACGCGGCCTCCACCATCGCCTTTGCCCACGGAATTGAACTGAAATCCTTTTCCTGGATGGATAAAGACATGAAGGAGAATAAGGACAGCGAATACTATATGGGAAAATTCTATAATCCCAACGGCGGCGTGACCCTTAACTTCTCCAAACGTGTTCCTCTGAAAGATAAATACTACACGCTGTTCGTCGATCCCCGGTACGACGTCCCGCTGTTTAAACTGGTCTACAATGACTCCGTCATCACAAGCTACCACTGGGACTGGTCCACCTTCAAGATCAAGGGGGCGACGAAAGAGCGCATGCTGAGGGAGCTTCTCTATAACGTTCCGCCTCTTTACCACTTAGATGCAGCGGAATGGGAGAAATACGGGGAGGACATCCAACGCCACCAGGCGGTCTGGTCCGGCTTCAGCAGACAGGCCGTAACAGAGGAAATGACGGACTTCGAATACCTGTCGGACGACGGCAGCGTGCAAAAGACATGTTACGGCGATTCCATCACCGCAGTGGCCAATTTCGGTGATACCCCTTACCGGTACGGCCAAGTGGAGATTCCCGCTCTTTCCGCACTGATTCAGACGGATGGGAGTCAACGTATTTATACGCCTTTTGTCAGCGAAGCAAACCAATAAAGCCGAAGCCGCGGCGGGCGCACAATAACAGGCTCTGTGAGAATCCGTCTCACAGAGCCTAATCATCTATTCGGTCAAATCCTTCTGGCGCAAATCACGTTGCATCTATGATAGGGCATTCATTTGTCAAAAACGGAACTCAGAAACTTACGGTAAACCAGATTTTACCTCCCCGCTTCTCACATGCAACAGAATATCCGCACTGGTCCGTTATCCGCTTCACAATCGCAAGCCCCAGCCCGGTACCTGTCAGGGACTGGCTGCGCGAAACATCGCCCACATAAAACGGTTCCCAGATTCGGTCCGTATCCAGTCCTTCCTGCCGGATTTCATTGGCTATGGTAAATTGGCAGGCAGAACCACTTTTTTGCAGGCAAATCTCAATCACTCCGCCGGATGCATACTTAACCGCATTAGTCAGAAGGTTGGAGAATATAGTGCTGACCAGTCCCGCGTTTCCCACAATCCGCAGCCCCGGTTCGATGGAAGTAAGAATTTTCAGGTCAGAGGCCGAAGACATGTTCCGCCGTTCCACCACCGCGAGATGGGCCTCTATCTCCTCCGCCAGAAGCCGGTCGAGCTCCACCGTTTCTTTGGGGTATTCCTTTTGTCCAATCCGCGACAGGGCAAGGAGCCGCTCCGTAAGCTGTGACATCCTGTAATTCTGGCGGATAATCGTATCCAGAAATGTTCCGTCATCCAGGCCATCCCGGATTCCGGCGGCATACATTCCCACCAGAGAAATGGGGGTTTTCAAATCATGAGCCACATGATCCAAAAGCTCCTCCATCTGCCGGTTTTTATCCATCAGCATCTTCTGATGCTGTTCCAGACTGCGGCTCATCCGGTTCATACTGTCCGCCACCGCCTCCAACTCATCGCCCGTGTGTATGTCAAGCGGTTCATGACAGGTACGTGAGGATATTTCCCCGGAAAACTTCTCCATCTTTTTCAAAGGGTTGGTAATATGGCGTACGAGTATATACATAAGAACCGCTGCCAGAAGAGAGGAGGCAGAACACAGAATGACCAGAAAATAATTGATGATTCCCACGGCTTCGCCTGTGTCAGGCACTATGGACGCAATGGCAAACATCCCGTTTTCCGTCGGAATGTATTCTGCCAGAATACCATAATTCAGCTTATCCTGCCGGTAAAGGCGCAGCTTGTTTCCATGTTCCAGAGCTGACTCATAATCCTTCTCCCATAGCCAGAACGTTTGAAAGCCCAGCCCCTTTTGCCGGAACTTGCGGCGAAGTTCATTGCTTATGGCTTCGCTGTCCGACACTCCCTCCGGCGTATGATCCGTCCTGCTGTCCATTGCGCGGCTCGAACATACAATCAAAACCTTTTCCTCCTCCTCCAACCGTTCAATCACTGCTTCTGGAGACATTCCCTCCGATAAATACCGTTTCAGCTGCTCCCCCACACCGCGCAGGTAACGCGACTGGCTGTGCAGATAATACCACTCCACAACAGCAGAGTTCACAACAAGAGCGAGAACCAGCGTGAATGCCATGATCACAACGATCCCACATGTAAACTTTTTCCATAACCGGTTCATCCATTTACCCATTCTGTTCCCCCATCACATATCCAATCCCAATGCGAGTCCTGATGTAGTCCTCCCCTATCTTCTTTCTCAGTCTGCGAATGTGAGTGTCCACGGTACGGATATCCCCCTCAAAATCCATCCCCCAGATATTGTTAAGCAGCTGTTCCCTGGTCAGTATCATTCTCTGGTTCCTTAAAAAAAAGCAAAGCAGGTCAAACTCGGTCCGGGTGAGGACCAGGGGGCTGTCCCCCTTTTTTGCTTCAAACGTATTCTGATTCAGGGAAATGTCCCTGAAACGCAGGACTCCTTCCAGATTGCACAGCTTTTTAATCCGCAGCAGAAGAATGTGTATATCAAATGGCTTTCTCATGTAGTCATCCGCACCGCGGGACAAGCCTGTAATCTCGTGTTCATTTTCCCCCTTTGCCGTCAGCATCAGAATCTTGACCGGAATATTCAGACTCCGGATTTGGCGGCATGTCTCAATGCCGTCCTGGACCGGCATCATCCAGTCAAGGAGAACCAGGTCCGCTCCGTGTTTCGCCAGGTATTGGACGGCAGCCCGCCCGTCTGATACAGTATCCACATCATATCCTTCTTTTTTGAGATAGAGAGCAAGTATCTTCTGCATATCAGGGTCATCTTCAGCAATCAGTATTTTCATAAATTTTATCATTCCTTTCGCTTTGCTCAAGGCACAAACTAAAATTTCAATTCAGCCTTTTCTTATTTCTTTTTTGTTCTTATAATCAATAAGATTCCAGCGGCTCCGAAGATCAACACTGCTATGGTATTTTTTTCAATTATATCCTTTTTGTAAGATAGTCCTATTCCCGAATGATTGTAGAAATTTGATGCCCTTGCAACATCATCATAATAATAAACAGAGAAACCGTTTATGTTATCATTATTACGATTCAGTGCATTTGAAGCCGTAGCTGTTTTCACCCTGCTTTTTGCTGCTGTAGGCCATTCACCATTAAATGCATGTGTCGTTGCCTTCTGTGCAGGAATTACAAATTCGGGTTTTTCATCAGCATTAAATATGATCGCTACAGGATATCGAATGCCGGGAATTCCTGAGACAACTTCGTATGAATATTCATCACTGTTGTACCCCGCCTCGTCAAGAGAAGTTGTTACAGTACTGTCATAATCAATCGTTTCTCTTTCATATACATAGACAGCTCCCACAGTCCAATTATTCAAGTCATCTTTAAGCATTTCTTTTGCATCCTCCGGAATATCATCGGGAATGGATGTTACCTTGGTTATATCAGCCAAAATCGTAAAACCGTCTGTGTATACGGGAATTTGCCACTTATAATAACTGTTTTCCAATGATTCTTTAACATCATTTGTTTTTA